>Ga0208769_1000842_pt1 | contig 14349 bp, 14 predicted proteins | sample AntAceMetag02UKC_FD_184768 | JGI IMG/M metagenome (GOLD analysis project Ga0208769, IMG submission 184768) | Saline lake microbial communities from Ace Lake, Antarctica- Antarctic Ace Lake Metagenome 02UKC (SPAdes) (version 2) | ecosystem: Environmental > Aquatic > Non-marine Saline and Alkaline...
TGGAAGTTGGGATTATAAATTCTCAACAACCAAATCCCCAACTTCCTGAGTGGAGTACCCCATTTTGCCGGCTGACATTGATTTCATCTTGGTAGTAACTTTTATTACTGACTTCTCTAGCGTCTCCGCGGCCTTAGGCTCTCCTATTACATCTAGCATCATTCCAAGAGCACAAATAGCTGCTAGAGGATTTATAACATTCTTACCTGTATATTTCGGAGCAGAACCACCTATGGGCTCAAACATTGAGACTCCATTAGGGTTTATATTGCCACCTGCGGCTATTCCCATACCACCTTGTATCATAGCAGCTAAATCAGTAATAATATCTCCAAACATATTATCTGTTACAATAACATCAAACCACTCCGGATTTTTTATCATCCACATGCATATCGCATCTACGTGGGCATAATCTGTTTTAATATCCGGATATTCCTTAGCAACCTCATCAAAGGTCCGCTGCCACAGGTCCCAAGCATAGGTCAATACATTTGTTTTTCCGCATAAAGTCAGTGTCTTTTTTTTATTACGCTTTTTTGTTAATTCAAACGCGTATCTTATGCAACGCTCAACACCCGCTCTTGTGTTATGTGAAATCTGTATTGCGATCTCATCTTTTGTACCTTTATCCTGAAACTCGCCTAACCCAGTATAAAGGCCCTCATTGTTTTCTCTTACAACCACAAAATCAATATCTTCCGGGCTCTTATCCTTTATTGGGGTCCATACACCAGGATAAAGCTTTACAGGACGAAGATTTATATATTGCTCAAGGTCAAACCTTGTTTTTAATAATATACCCTTTTCTAATATACCTGGTTTTACATTTGGGTGTCCTATAGCGCCTAAATAAATAGTATCAAATTTTTTAAGCTGCTCTATTGCATCATCAGGCATCACATTGCCAGTTTCTAAATACCTGTCACCACCCCAATTAAAAGTTTCTGTTTTATATTGGAATTTAAATTTTTTAGCAAGTGCTTCTAAAACTTTCAAGCCCTCATTTATTACCTCAGGCCCTGTACCATCTCCTGGAATTACTGCTATTTTATACATTTTTCCTCCGTATATATTTCATTAAGCCCCCGGCATTTATTATTTTCTGCATAAACTGCGGAAATGCGTGGGTTTTGTATTGTTTGTTTTTAGTTAAGTTTTTAATTATACCAGCATTTAAATCTATTTCGAGATAATCTGATTGCTTTATCGCCTTAGAAGCTTGCTTTAATTCTATTATAGGTAGGCCAATATTAATCGCATTTCTATAAAATATTCTTGCAAAGCTCTTGGCAATAACGCATGAGACACCACAAGCCTTAATAGATATAGGCGCATGTTCTCTTGATGACCCACAACCAAAATTCCTGCCAGCAACAATAACATCGCCTTTTTTTACCTTTGAGGCAAAGCTGGCATCAGCATCTTCCATACAATGTTTTGCTAATTCCTCATGGTCTGTGGTATTTAGATATCTTGCTGGAATTATCTCATCAGTATTAACATCATTGCCAAATTTATGTACCCTGCCTTTTAATTTCATATAATTTCGCGGCCAGGAGGCCGCTCCTACGTTAACTGACTTCGTCAGGGTGAGCGATCCTGCCTTTTATAGCACTTGCTGCAGCTATTGCAGCATTTGAAAGATATACAAAAGATTTAGGGTGCCCCATCCTTCCTACAAAATTACGATTACTTGTTGCGATTGCAACTTCACCTTCTGCTAATATGCCTGCATGGCCGCCTAAACATGGCCCACAAGTCGGTGTTTCTATAACACCGCCTGCTTTTATAAATATTTCAAATAAACCCTCTTTCATAGCTTGTAAATATATTTTTTGTGTAGCAGGAATAACTATTAGCCTGACTCTTGAATTTACTTTTTTTCCTTTTATAAGCTTTGCAGCTATTCTTAAATCTGATAAACGCCCATTAGTGCATGAGCCAATAAAAGATTGGTCTATGTTTACATTTTTAAGTTTGCTTACTCCCTTTACATTACTAGGAAGATGCGGACATGCAACCTGCGGTTCTAATTTGGATACATTATACTCGTAAATTTCTGAATAAACCGCATCTTTATCAGAGCTATAAAATTTGCCCTGCCTACCGGCAGGCAAGCCTTTTTTTGCATAGGCTTTTGTAATTTTATCAGGCGCGATTATGCCATTTTTGCCACCAGCCTCAATAGCCATATTACACATAGCAAATCTATCATCAATAGGTAAGGTTTTAATAACCGGGCCGCTAAATTCCATTGATTTATATAAAGCACCATCTACATCTATATCACCTATGGTATGCAATATCATATCTTTGCCACTTACCCATTTTTTCAGTTTTCCTTTATAAACAAACTTTATAGACTCAGGTACTTTAAACCAGCATTTCCCAGTAGCCATAACTGCTGCTAAATCTGTTGAGCCCATACCTGTTGAAAACACTCCTAATGCACCATATGTACAGGTGTGTGAATCAGCGCCTATTACTAAATCTCCGGGTTTTACTAAGCCTAATTCAGGTAAAAGTACATGCTCTACTCCGACTCTGCCTTGCTCAAAATAGTGCTGTATATTATAGCTTCTTGCAAACTCTGCTAACTTTTTACATTGTTGCGCACTTTTAACATCTTTATTTGGCGTAAAATGATCTGGCACAAGAGCTATTTTTTTACGATCAAATACTTTCTTAATGCCCAATCTTTTAAATTCATCTATTGCTAAAGGTGCGGTAACATCATTACCCAAGGCAAAATCCACTCTTGCTTCTATAAATTCACCAGGGGTGAGTTTTTTCTTACCGCAGTGAGCAGCTAATATTTTTTCAGTAATTGTCATCATATCTTTTTTATCATAGGAATTTCATCACAATTTGGAAATTTAGGGCAATTAATGCACTCACTCCATATCTTATGAGGAAGGTATTTTTTATCTATTTTCCTAAACCCGAATTTTTTAAAAAATTTAGGTATATATGTAAGGCAAAAAACTTTCTTTAATTTAATCTTTTTTGCTTCATCTAATGCCTCATCCACAAGAAGCCTTCCTATGCCTGCTTTGGTATAGCCGCCCCTTACTGCCAAAGCCTTTACCTCACCTAAATCCTTCCAACTTATATGAAGAGCACAACATCCTACCACAGACTTATTCTTTTTCGCAACAAAATAATCCCTTATGTTCTCATAGATCTCCATCAGAGAACGACTCAACATAAGGTCTTCCTTTGCATAATGCTGTATAAGCTTTTGTATGGCAACAGCATCTGATATCTTGGCTTTTGTTATAACTATTTTATTTACTTTAATCATTTTATTAGTATATGTTTTAGTGATTATATAACAAAACAGGAAGTCTTGTAAAGGGGAAATTGTGACAGACACCTATTTTCTCTTAAATACAGCGATGGATTCTATGTGCTTTGTGCGGGGGAACATATCGAAGCAGCTCACTTTGTCAAGTCTCCATATCTTATCCTGAGTAAGAGCTTTAGCATCACGCGCAAGTATAGCCGGATCACAAGATACATAATACAGGGAATTAATATTTGTTATCTCAGTAAGCCATTTTGTAATTTTTTTACTTATTCCTGAGCGTGGAGGATCAAGCAATATAGTGTTTGTTTCTCCGCGTAAATGTTTATAATGATTGGAAAAATCTTTATCAGCTTCACCGCAATAGAATTTAATATTATCAAGTCCAAGATTCTTTTTTGATGCTTTGGCACAATCAATAGCAACACCTTTTTCATCAATACCAATAACTGATTCAAATAAATCACGCATAAGTATACCAAAAAACCCTACACCACAATATAAATCAAACAACACATCTGTTTTTTCTTTTTGCATCAGCGTACGAAGCTCATCAACCATCTCAGCAGCAACCTGTCTGTTTGCCTGTGAAAACGCCAATGGAGAAAACATAAGCTCTGTCCCTAAAAAATCATCCTTAAAAAATCTGTGTCCGGAATGGCCGCTTATCCAGACATTATTTGCTTTATCAGATTTTAAAGTAATATCTCGTTTCGCGCCTGAAGCAGGAAGGGTACTGATAGCACTGTTAATAGCATCTGCAGCCAAATTACAATGCTCTATATTAATAATAGTTTTGTTGTCCTGCGCAAAATAACCATAACCTGCATTAGCTTTGTGAAGTGTTATTGTCCAACGGTAACCATAATCAAGCGAGGATGGCCTCATGCCAGCAAAGATATATTCTCCTAACCCGCCAATACGGCGCAACATTTCTTTAACCTGTGCGGTTTTAAAAAACACTTCTTTTTGATAATCTAGATGCTGATACTGGCAACCTCCGCATTCACTATAATATGGACAAGGTGATTTCATGCGATAGTCTGATGCAACAAGAACCTCTGTTACTTTACCAGTGCCAAAACGTTTTTTTTCTATTTTCTTTACAAAACGAACCTTCTCTCCAGGCAAAGCACCTTCTATAAAATAAACCTTGCCATCAAGCTTAGCAATTCCCATTCCGCCATAAGCTAAATCGGATATTTCAACTTCCTTATTATTTACCATATACTGCCGCCTCCATTAGTTCTTTTGTATAAGGATCTTGTGGGTTATCACACACTTGTTGTGTGGGGCCTTGTTCAATTACCTTACCCTGATGCATTACTGCCACTCTATTACTAATGGCTTTTACAACCAGTATATCATGTGAGATAAATATATATGATAAATTCATCTTTCGCTGAAGATTTGTCAATAAATTAAGTATCTTATCTTGTATAGAGGTATCTAGTGATGAAACCGGCTCATCCAATATAATTAATTTTGGTTCTGTGGATAATGCTCTGGCTAATGCTATGCGCTGTCTCTCACCACCACTAAATTCACGAGGATATTTATTTAAAGATTTCTGTGGCAACTGTACCATATCCATTAATTCATTTAATTTTTCTTTCATCCTTGAGGGCTTTACAATATTATGAATAATTAACCCTTCTTTTAATGTATCTTTTATCTTCATCTTAGGGTCAAGACTGTTATAAGGATTTTGAAAAACCATTTGAATATCTTTTTTTAGAAAATCTTTTTTATTTCCATAGAGTATTTCACCCGCTGTAGGCTTATAAAGCCCGGCTAATAATTTAGCAAGCGTTGTTTTACCGCTTCCTGTTTCACCTACAATACCTAATGTTTCCCCGGCTTTGATAGAAATATTAACACCATCAACTGCCTTTATAGTATCCTTCTCTCGGTTAAAAAATCCACTAGCTGCCGCGAAGTGTTTTGTAAGATTATTGGTAGAAACGGTTTCCAAACCTTGATTAATAGAGACGGTTTCAGAGCCCAAAGAGGAAAATGTACCATTTTTCAGGTACGCTTTCCCCTTTGGGTTTGAAACCGTCCCTTTTATTCTACCTCTCTCCATTTCGATAACCCTGTCTGCTATTACTGAAACGAGATTTAAATCATGTGTTATAAAAAGAATTGAAAGGCCTAATTTATTTTTTAAATTTTTAAGAAGCTCTACTATTTTTGCCTGCACAGTAACATCTAATGCAGTTGTAGGCTCATCTGCTATCAACAATTTAGGTTTTAGAGCTATTGCCATTGCTATCATTGCTCTTTGCTTCATTCCACCTGAAAGCTGATGCGGATAAGAATTAAAAATCCTCTCTGTATCAGAAAGCTGCGCTAAAGATAGGGCTTCTTTTGCTTTTGTTTTAGCCTCATGTTTTGAAATTTTAGTGTGAGTTAATAATAACTCTGTTATTTGCTCGCCAATAGTAAATACAGGATTTAATGATGAGGCTGGCTCCTGAAATATATAAGATATTTCTTTGCCACGTAAATCACGTAGTTTTTTATGCGAAAATTGCATAATGTCTTTGCCTTTAAATAAAATATTTCCATTTGATATGATTCCATCATAGGAAGAAATAAGCCTTGCCACAGATAAGGCAACAGTGGTTTTTCCGCATGCAGAGGCACCTACAAGCGCTAAAACCTCGCCTTCATTTATCTTAAGACAAACTCCATCAACAGCAGTGGTGGGTTTGCCTTTACCATAATATGATACTTTGAGATCTTTAATTTCCAGCACTAGAGACTCTCCCTTAATCCTTCTCCTAATAAATTGTATCCAAGCACTGTAATAAATATTGCCAGTCCCGGGAAAACCATAAGCCACCAGCAAACACCTAATGTTGCTTTGCCTTCTATAAGAATATTACCCCAACTTGGAGTGGGTGGCTGCACACCTATTCCAAGAAAACTTAAACCTGATTCTATTAAAATAGCAGCTGCTATGCCTAATATAGCATTTACCATAACAGGGCCAATACCATTAGGTATAAGGTGTTTTATAATTATTCTGGCATCGCTTGCACCTAAAACTCTTGATGCTTGTATAAATTCTCTTTCTTTTAGACTTAAGATCTCCGCCCGGATAAGCCTGGCTGTTCCCATCCACCCGGTAACACCTATTACTATCATTATTATCATTATGTTTGGCTCAAGAAGGGCTATTAATGTAAGTATCAAAAAGAAACTCGGAAAACAAAGCATAATATCTACAAAACGCATAAGAATTGAATCTATTTTACCACCATAATATCCTGCTATTGAACCTATTATAAGGCCTATAAAAATTGCTATACCTACAGCCACAAAACCTATGGTTAAAGATATGCGCGCACCATATACCATTCTACTAAATACATCTCTGCCAAGCTGGTCAGTGCCAAAAATATGTTCTGAAGAAGGGCTAAGCAGCGCATCTGTAATATTAATCTCTGTGGGATCATGTGGAGCTATGTGAGGGGCAAAAATTGCTACTATGGTTAATGAGCCAACTACTATAGCACCGAAAATAGTAAGTGTAGAGACGCGTTTCTTTCTCATAGCTGCCCTCCCACTCTTATTCTTGGATCTGCCCAGCAATAACATATATCCGCGATTAAATTACCTAGAAGCGTTAAAAGCGCGCTTATAACAAGTATTGCCATTATAACAGGATAATCCCTTGCCATAACTGCCTCAAAAGCAAGCCTTCCCATTCCTGGTATAGAAAACACTGTTTCTATTATTACACTTCCACCTATTAAGGCTGGTATTGAAAGCCCAAGAATAGTTATAACAGGTAAAAGCGCATTTTTTAATGCGTGCTTATAAATAACCTTTGATTCAGGCAAACCCTTTGCCCTTGCTGTGCGAATATAATCTTTATGCAAAACATCAAGCATATTTGTTTTAATATATCTCGAGATACCTGCTAATCCTGCAAAGGCAGATACAAATACAGGTAGGATAAGATGCTTTCCGAGATCAACGGCTTTACCCCATAAAGATAAATTATCAAAAAATAATGATTTAATACCCAGTACCGGCAAAATCTGTAACTTAATCCCGAAAAACGACATAAGTAAAAGCGCAAGCCAAAAACTAGGTATAGCAAATCCGGTAAAAACAAAAACTGTCATAATTTTATCATAAAAAGAATTTACTTTAATTGCACTTGTTATGCCTATTATTGTCGCAATTGTTAAGATAAAAATGAGCGCAAGTATATTTATAAGCATCGTAATAGGTATGCGCTCTGCTATTTTATGCAAAACATTCCTGCCATCTAAAAATGAGGTTCCAAAATCCAATCTCACTAAATGCGCGACCCAATCAACATATTGAACATGCAACGGACGATCTAAACCATACAGATGCATTATCCTTTGACGTGCCTCAACCGTAACTTTGGCATCCATACTGTTGGCAAGCTCAACTGGGCCACCAGGGGCAATATGTATTACCGCAAAGGAGATAATGCTTATGCCTATCAGCAGTGGCACTATTCCCGCAAGCCTACGGGCGATATATTGCATCATATTTTCTATCCTCAGGCTCTATGCGCCAACGTATAAAATCATAATATATTCCAACAGGCGCGACTTCTATACCTTTTATTCTTTTATTTACAATGGGCAGGCTATCCGCAATCCATAAAAACATATAAGGTTGTTCATCGTAAAGTATTTCATGAATCCTTTTATATGTCTTGGTGCGTTTGCTTTTATTAAAAGTACGCCTGCCTTCTAAGAGCAGCTGGTCAATTTCATCATTTTTATAACTTATAAAATTAAATTCACCCTCTTTTGTTTTAGATGAATGCCAGATATCAAAACAATCGGGCTCACGCGCAAGGCCCCAACCCATTAAAACAGATTCAAAGTTCTTTTTATTGATAAACTCAGTTATTAAAACGCTCCATTCGATTACTTTAATTTTTATTTTTATTCCTATTTCCGCTAATCGTTGCTGAATGATTTGCGCTGCCTGCTGGCGCAGGTCATTACCCTGGTTTACAGTAATAGTAAATTCAAAAATTCTACCATCTTTATCAAGCAAGCCATCTCCATCTGAATCTCTCCAACCAGCCTCAGAAAGGAGCTGCTTTGCTTTTGTGGGATCATAGGCCCTAGGCTTAATCTTTGAATTGCATGCCCATGATTCAGGGACAAAAGGCCCTGTAGCAATACGCCCCATACCTAATAATACCCCATCTATAATCTCCTGCTTATCAATCGCAAAGTCTAATGCCTGCCTTACTCTTATATCTTTAAATTTTTCATTTTCAAGGTTATACCCAAGATATGTATAACCAAATGAAGCATAGCGGAATTTGTTAAAATTTTCTTTAAAAAGATTGGTGTTTGTCTGACGTTGATATTGTAAAGGTGTGAGACCCATTAAGTCTATACCACCTGTTTGCAGTTCTAAAAACATACTAGCTGTATCAGGTATGATTCGATATATGTAATTATTTATATGTGGGCGGCCTTCGAAATAATCATGATTTGATACTAATTCAATGCGCTGGGCTGAAAGCCATTTTTTAAATTTATATGGCCCGGTTCCTATTGGGCTTCTTGCATATTTGGTTGCATTTAAATCCTCATCTTTTAGCAAATGATATGGAATAATAGGCATGCCCCAGGAAGTTAGTGCCGGAGCATGCGGTTCCTGATATATCACCTCAAGTGTGTGGTCATCTATAATATTTAATTCTTTGACTTTTTTAAAATCCCCGCTATATGCGGTTTTTACAGTAGGATCAATTAATTTTTTATAAGTAAACTCCACGTCCTTGGCAGAAAAAGGCGCACCATCATGCCATCTTACATCTTTTCTTAAATGAAATACTATTTTTAATCCATCATCTTTAATATCCCATTTCTCTGCTAAGCTTCCTACAAGATTTATATTCTTGTCATATTTAACCAAACTATTGTAAATAAGGGATGTTATTTCTGCTGAAGCACTATCTGTAGCAAGCAAAGGTATAAGTGTCCGTGCATCAGATGTAGTTGAAACAACAATAGTGCCACCATATTTAGGATCACGGGGCCCTGTTCGTTTAGGGTCTTCTGTTATACGGCTGCAACCAGTGATAAGGATTAAACATAAAAAAATTGGAACAACTACCAATTTCCTCAGTGTCATCCCCACGGAAGTGGGGATCCATTTAAGTAGATTCCCGCTTTCGTGGGAATGACAAATTGGGGAATTAGGTATCTGTCCCAATTTCTTTTTTATTAAAAACATAATTATTTTACGTTATCCAACTCCTTTACAGGCATCTCAAGGTCTTTCTTTGTTGATTCCATGTCTTCTTTTGTTAGCGGAGCTGTTGTTTCTTCCGCAACTTCCATCTCGCCTGTTTCGAGATTTCTTTCATACTTCGTTACTGTCTTAGTGCCGGGAATTGCCTTTTGCGGCATAATTGGTTGCTGTGTCGCAGCTATAGGTGCAATTTTTAGCCGCTGCATTAATGATTTGGCCCTTCTGCCAGATATCATTGCCAATGACAAAGAGGTACATAAAAACAATACAGCACTTATAGTAGTAGCACGTGTCAAAAGCACAGATGTCTTTTGTCCAAAAAGCGTGCTGCCAGAGGCGCCGCCGCCAAAAGTCTGCGCAAGGCCCCCTCCTTTTCCAGCTTGCAGTAAAATTACGCCCACTAAAACAAAACTTGCTATTATATGAATAACTAATACAGTTGTATACATGGTTATTTGCTCCCTTTTTAATGAGCACCAGATTTATGGAAATTTTTAATTTGCATAAATCCATCTACTCTGAAGTTCTTCTTGAATGTGCGAATTAAACCCTTGACATTTTAATGTCAAGGGTCAATTCGGCCATGCAACTTATGTTTACTTCGTTCCGTAAGTTGCGGCCTCATTGATAATTCCTGTGAATGAATCTACTTTTAAACTAGCACCTCCTACTAATGCACCATCTATGTCTGGTTTTTGCATGAGGGCTTCTACGTTTTCAGGTTTTACGCTTCCTCCATATTGTATCCTTATAGCGCATGCGATTTCATCGTTGTATAGCTTGCGTAAAAGTTCACGTATATAAGCATGAACCTCCTGTGCCTGCTCTGGTGTCGCGGTTTTACCGGTTCCAATAGCCCAGACAGGCTCATATGCAATTGTTAATTTTAGCACATCATCACTAGAAAGTCCAGCAACAGCTCCTTTTAAATGATCTCCTACTATATCAAATGTCTTATTCTGTTCTCTTTCTTCTAATGTCTCTCCGACACATACAATTGGCTTAAGTCCTATTGAAAGAGCTATTTTTACTTTTTTGTTAACTTCCTCATTTGTCTCTTTAAAATATTTTCTTCTCTCAGAGTGGCCAATAATAACAAATTCACACCCCACCTCTTTAATCATATCAGCAGATATCTCACCTGTATATGCGCCTTCTTTCTCCAAATAGAGATTTTGCGCGCCAAGTTTAATATTGGAATCCATTAATGTCTCCCTTGCGTCTGATAAAGCAGTAAAAGGCGGACATATTGTGATATCTGCATGTTCTACATCGCTTAAGTTGCGTTTAAGGCCATTAATAAGCTCAATAGCTTCTTTAATAGTACCGTTCATTTTCCAGTTCCCTGCTATAAATGGTTTTCGCATATTTGTTTCCTTCTTCGTTGTAGGGGTTCGATTTATCGAACCCCTTTTCTTTAGGGCGTCATAAATGCCGCCCCTACAAATCCGTTAGTGCCGCGACTCCTGGCAAAGTCTTTCCTTCTAAATATTCCAAAGATGCACCACCGCCAGTAGATATGTGCGACATTTTATTGGAAAGGCCAAATTTTTTAACAGCTGCAGCACTGTCTCCGCCGCCTATCACAGAAGTAGCTGAAGATTCTGCCATAGCTTGCGCTATTGCTTTGGTTCCTTTTGAAAATTCATCCTTTTCAAATATTCCCATTGGGCCGTTCCACACTATTGTTTTTGCGTTCTTTATTTTCTCTTGAAAAACTTCAACTGTCTTTGGGCCTATATCTACTCCAATTAGGCCTGTTTTAATGTTTGCATCAGAGGTGACTGTTATGTTTTTTGGCTCATCAATATTATCGCAAACAACATGGTCAATCGGAAGCATTATTTCCACATTCTTCTGTTTTGCTTTATCTAAAATAGATTTTGATGTATCAGCCATATCTTCTTCATACCTTGAGGACCCAATATCCACGCCTGTTTGTTTTAAGAATGTATAAGCCATGGCACCACCAATAAGAATTGTATCTACTTTGTTAAGCATGTTCTCTATGACGGGAATTTTGTCTGCTACTTTTGCACCACCTAAAATAAGAACAAAAGGTTTTTCCGCTGATGTGTTTATCTTTTGAAAATAATCTATTTCTTTCTGTAGCAGAAAACCTGCGGCTGATTCAAGATAATGAGTTACTCCCTCTGTAGATGCATGTGCCCTATGACAGGTGCCAAAGGCATCGTTTACAAAGACATCGCCTAGTGATGCAAGTTGTTTTCCAAATTCAGGGTCATTTTTTGTTTCTTGCTTATAAAATCTTAAGTTTTCTAAAAGAAGAATTTCTCCTTCTTTAATATCATTAACAGCATCTCTAACTTCAGGGCCTATGCAATCATTTAATTTCTTAACAGGCTTATTAAGCAGCTCTTGTATTCTCTTGGCGACAGGGGTAAGTCTCATGTTTTCTTTAACTTCTCCCTTTGGCCTGCCTAAATGGCTCATAAGTATAAGTTTTCCGCCCTGGCTTAATATATATTCAACAGTCGGCAAAGCTGCTCTTATTCTTATATCATCAGTAATATTTCCTGACTCATCAAGGGGCACATTAAAATCTGCCCTCATAAGAACTTTTTTACCTTTAAGATTTAAGTCTTTTACGCTTTTTTTCTGCATATATATCCTGTTCTGTTATTAATATGGATTTTTACCTTTGCGAAAAATATTATAATAACCTGATAATTTAGCCCAGAAACTTAAAGGCTTTTCTACAAGATCAGAGTTTTTAATCTTTATTCTTTTTAGTTCGTAAACGTCTTTGTTTAATCTGACAAATCCCCGATTTGTCGTACATGCACCTTTATAGCCTGCTTCTTTGATTATTTCCTTAGCTGCTTGAGTAAAACCACCTGTAGGATAACAAAAATACTTTACTTCTTCTCCTGTATTTACCTCAATATCTTTTTTGCAAATAACTATCTCATTCCTTAGGTGTGCGCTATTTCTTGCCTCTGGAAGATAAGTGTCAGTTTTGGTATGCCCACCAAATGTAATTTTACTTTCTGCGAGCATCTCCTTTATCTGATTCCACTTAAGATGGCCTTGCTTTGTGTCTATATAGTCTGATATCAAAAATATAGTAGCTGGAAAACTATAGTTTTTTAAAACAGGGTATGCGTTCTTATAATTGTCTTGGTATCCATCATCAAACGTAATCACTACTGTGTTATGCTTGAATTTTTTGCCGCTGTTTATACCCTCTACTAGCTCATCCAGGCTAATTACATCATAGCCCCGCCATTTTATATACGCTATCTGTCTTTTAAAATTATCCGGACTAACAGATAGGGATTCATTAGAGCCTTCGTTTACACCGTGATACATAAGTATTGGAACAGTGTATTGATGTTTTAGCCATAAATTATAAAAACATACTAAAACAACGGCAATGACAATTATGACAGACACTACTTTTTTAGCTGCATTTTTTAATATAAAAGTAGTGTCTGTCATAATTTTTTATTTGGTCATGTATTTAATAAGATCCACAACTCTGCAGGAATAACCCCATTCATTGTCATACCAAGATATAACCTTTACCATGTCACCAAAAACAAAAGTATTATCCGCATCTACGATAGATGAGAGGGAGTTTTTCTTAAGGTCTATTGACACAAGCGGATCTGTACTAAGTCCTAATATGCCTTTTAATTTACCGTTTGCAGCAGATTCAAAAGCTTTATTTACTGCTTCTTTTGTGGTTTCTTTTTCAGTCTGTAGCACAACATCTACTATTGAAACTGTAGGAGTAGGAACTCTTATTGCCAAGCCATCTAATTTGCCTTTTAGCTCAGGCATAACCAAGCCTACTGCCTTAGCAGCACCTGTTGTTGTAGGTATCATTGAAATAGCAGCAGCACGTGCGCGACGCAGGTCGCTATGTGGTGAATCCAAAATCTTCTGATCATTAGTATATGAGTGGATCGTAGTCATAAGGCCCTTCTTAACGCCAAAGTTATCCTTTATAACTTTTACAACTGGGGCAATACAATTAGTGGTACATGACGCATTAGATACTATGTTATCAACTTTAGCATCATAGGCCTCTTCATTAACTCCAAGCACAACTGTTCTTATATCGCCTTTAGCTGGTGCTGAAATTATTACCTTTTTAGCACCTGCCTTTAAATGCATTCCTGCTTTTTCGGCATCTCTAAAAATACCGGTTGATTCTACTACTATCTCAGCTCCTAGCTCACCCCATGGAAGTTTAGATGGGTCTCTTTCTGAAAGAACCTTTATTTCTTTACCATCTATTACTATGGCGTCGCCTTTGGCTTCGATTTCATTTTGTAGTATACCAAAATTTGAATCATATTTTAATAGGTATGCCAGTGTCTTTGCATCAGTAATATCATTTACTGCTACAATATCAATATCCTTAGCGCCTCTTTCCATTGCTGCACGAAAGACCAGCCTTCCTATTCTTCCAAAACCATTAATACCAACCTTTACTGCCATTTTGCTACCTCCTTTAATGAATGCTGGATTTATGGAAATTTTTAATTTTCATAAATCCATCTTCTGTGAATTTCTCCTGTGAGGGCATGAATTAAACCCTTGACATTTTAATGTCAAGGGTCAATTCGGCCTACAAACTTATGTTCACTTCCTGCCTACCGGCAGGTAGGTGTTCCATAAGTTTGGGCCTCATTGAAGTGAGTATTATAACATATAATATAAGTAGCGCAAAGGAAAAACGACAATAGGCCTAACCTAGTTTTTGCCCTTCTTCTATTCGTACGCCACGTAAAAAT
>Ga0208769_1000844_pt1 | contig 14329 bp, 1 predicted proteins | sample AntAceMetag02UKC_FD_184768 | JGI IMG/M metagenome (GOLD analysis project Ga0208769, IMG submission 184768) | Saline lake microbial communities from Ace Lake, Antarctica- Antarctic Ace Lake Metagenome 02UKC (SPAdes) (version 2) | ecosystem: Environmental > Aquatic > Non-marine Saline and Alkaline...
TTTATAGTTACCCATACCTCATGGTCATTTTCAGAGTCCTCGCCATCTTTAGCTTTTTTCATAGATTCATAATTTTTTGGTTTTGAAGCACATTCATCTAATTCTATTCCTACCACATATACTTTAGATATACCAATCAAATTATCTTGAATGGTACCATAAGCAGTATCAAATCTAAAATTATCATCCAAAGGTATTTCAACTCCACCCTTTACGCCTTCAGAATATTCTGACCAACAATCTGATCCCAACGCAGCATCTCCAGAGGAGATCACGGGTCTTCTAACTAATTCAATTATAGCCTCAGGTACTAATATTGGAACGCTAGATTGTCTAGAATGCGTAATAGTAGTATTATTTTGAATACCAGGAGTATTAATCATTATACCATAACCAACCACACTTTCATATGGATCTGTTATTTCATATAAATTATCTATACCATCATTATACAAAGTATTTAGATTTGGGTCTTTATAAACCACAACACTAGTTTTAGAATAACCAACTTTTTGACAGTTAGATGTCATATTAGTAACATCATAAATCTGTTTGCCTTCAGTAAATACTGAAACCCAACCTTTTTCCGTTCTTTTTATTAATGGTTTACTACCATAAATCACAACTCCTGAACATCTCTCTACAAATCTAGAAGTTTGTGTTTCAAAATAAATATCATCAACACCAGCAGAAGTAGCACCAACTTCTCTAAATTCTATCCTACCAGCATCATCATCCACATAAGCTTCATAGGGACCATGACTATTGCTGATGGAGTCTTGTAAAAGTGAAATTTTTATTAGTTGTAACGCATCCATGTGTTTTATATCTAACCCAGACAAACTACCACCAATATCATCAGTAGAACATTCCAGTCCATAAGCTTCTACAACTTGAGCCGCTAGGCTTCCTGTAAAACCATCATCTACTTCTTGATATGCAGATGAATCACCAAAAGATTCCCAAAAACTATTAGTTGCCATTAAACATTCCCCCTACCAGTTAAATTCTGTAAATGCATTATTTTACGGTCTAATTCGGTTGTGGTTACATTTATCATATTCTGATTTTGTGTTATTCTTGATTCTAAATTAGACATATTAGATTTAACTTCACTTATGTCTCTATTAATATCAGAAGTATATTCATTAATTTTATTATTAAGTAATCCATTTATATCTATATTTTCTCCAGCAGAAGATATCATTTTAAAGTCATTTTGTAAATCTTCTACATTAACATTTAAACTATTTATTCTACTTTCAAGTTGTTCTGAAACATTCTTTAACTCTTCCGCACCGACCGAGCCAGTAGAAGCGGTATTTACTTTTATATTTTCAACCGCTGTTTGTATTTTAGCGGCAGCTGCATCACCATCTACTGTTAAATTAACATTATCTGTGTTAATCTCTAGTTTAGGAAGTTCTACAACTTCAAGCTTTTTATCTTCTACTTTTAATTCCAATTTCGCTAATCTATTAATTGCTTCATCAATATTTATTTTAACTTCCATGCTGTTATTCAAAGGTTGAGTGGTTGTTTCATTAGCTAATCCACCATAAACTGAGTCATTTGCTAACTCACCATAAACTGGACCACCTTCTGCAAACGCTTTAGGATAAACCATCTCACCTTTTTGCATAAAAACATGCCCGGTTTTTCTAATTTCTCCGCCGTGGTGTTTTACTTCTCCAGTAGGATCTTTATGTTTTTCAACACGTTTATTTATATCATCTTGACTCATAGACTTTAACAATCTAAGAATTTCTTCATCGGTTTTTGCATCTGGAAAAATCGTGCGTAAAAGATCTATTGTTGAACCTTTACCAGTATTACCAGTTAATTTGGTGTTTAAATTAATTCTACTAGCTTCAGTAAGCAGTTCTAATTTAGATAATTCATCGTCGGGTCTTCTCTTAGTTCTCAGACCAACCGCCATTTCATCAAATTGTTTACTTAAAACACCACCATATGACTTTCTTTCTTTTAATGTCTCCTCATATACTTTTTTAGCTTCTTCTTTCTTACCTTTATTGATCAAAGTAAGTATCTTTTTATGTGAATCTGATGGTAATATATTTAATTTTTCAAAACCCTTATACTTTTCTAATGCTTGTTTGTTTTTAAGTGTGTTATAAATAATATCAACATCTGTAAAATCTTCTTTTAACTTATGATACTTTTCTACTTCTGGGAAATAACTTCTTTTATATTCTGGGTCCCAAGCTCTAGTAGCACCTAAACTTTGACCAGATTGCATTTTACTTACTATACGATTTGATTCTTCTATTTGAGATTTAATGTATTTTTCATATTGTTCTTTTTGTTCTTCATTATAATTTTTTAATTTATATACGTTTTCTTTATTCCCCACCACAAATTTAAGTTTCTCTTGCATTTGTCTAAGTGTATGTAAATCTTTTCCTTCTTTATGCCCTACTTTTATAGTTCCACCATATAATTGATTTTCACCAGCTTTTTCAATTTTTTTAGGTATTTTATAACCTCCAAATACAACAGCACTTTGTTTGCCAGGAGTTTTTCCAAGAGCTACACGTTTTGTTTCATTAATTTTTGGCACAAACTTATCAGCTTCTGCTTCTACAACTCTCTGCTTTGCTTCAGCTAAAGCGTCTCTTTGAAAAATATCCTGTACTTTTTTAGCAGCTTCTCTACCAGGCAGTGGCGAGCCAAACCCAGCTAATCTCTCCTTCTCTTCTTTATCTGTTTTATAAGTTAAAGTTTTAATTTTTGCTTTATTAATAACTGTTGACTTAACAAAAGGTTCAGGAACAGGACCAGTATCATAAACGCCAGAAGCTAAAGAAGCTTTGGTTTTTTTAGCTCTTTTTTCTAAAGCAGCTGATTGTTCTTTTTCCCACTCTCTCTCTTTCTCTAAATCACGTGCTGGTCTTTTCTCTCCTGTTGACATACCGTATTCTTTTGCGAGACCTTTACTAAGTTCTTCTGGTGCTTTATCAAAATCAGCATAAAAATACCTAGTTCCTTTACCTGAAAGTTCTGCTTCCCTAGCACGTTCAATAGCTCTTTTAGCTACTTCTGGAGGTAAAAAAGTTCCTTTCGGTACTACAATAGGTTCTTGCATTATAGATTCTCGTTTTTTAAACTGTGCGGCTTCTTCTTTACGTTTTTTCTGTACCTTATGCCATGAGTCTAACCCATCTTTCTTCTCTTCTAACTTTTTAGACTCTCCAAACCCTCCCATTATTGATTCATATTTTTTAAGATAACCCTGTGTCTCTGGTATATTAGGAGTACGTTTATATTTATCATAAATTCTTTTAGTTCTGTTTTCACCTGCATTATATCCACTAAGCATTAATTCTATATTACCACCAAACATTTCACTTAAATCTGCAAAATATCTAGCAGCTGCATTTATACTTTCTTCTGGATCAAAGGGATCGTCTAACTCATATCTAGCTGCCGTTGGTAGCATAAATTGCATAAGTCCCTGTGCGCCAACTTTAGAAACAACATTTGGTTTACCTCCACTTTCAATCTGCATTACGGCTTTTAACAAACTAGGATCTAAATTATGTCCCTTTGCTGCCTCTTTAATTATCTCATCATATTCATCAGTTACATTAAAATTACCAGCAATACCACCACCAGCAAGACCCAACTCTTTCATCATTTTATTTTGTTTTTTCTTTGGATTAAAAAGTTTCTTGTTAGAAGGAAGTAATCCTTGCCTTCTTAAGAAATCTGCCCTTCCAGCCCTTAACGTATCCCTTGCTGCTTTACTCTCAGCAACTAAATCACCTGGTTCAGCTAACCTATTCTTAATAAAATTAATCACGTCTTTAGTTCCAGCACTAGGAGATTTTACAGATTGTACGGTACTTAAAAGTTCTTCATAAATTTTAGGTTTTTTAGCTATTTGTTTAATAACACCTTTACCTAAACCTAATGCTAATTTAGTAGCACCAAAACCAAGACCTAAAATATCAGCAGGTTCTATTAGTGGTTCTTCAAGACCACCTAACTCTCTTTTTATATCTTCTTCTGACATTCCGATAGCTCTTAGTGTTTCAACAGCACCACCGCCGGCACCCAACGCTTTTTCATATTCTTTGCGTTTTTTAACGTTGTCAGATATACTCTTTAATGCGCCACTTTTCTTTTCTTCTTCTTTTATATTTTTTAATTTATTTAAATCCTCATCTTTTTTATAATCATAATCTATAGTACCAAACTGCTGATCTATTTTAAATCTTTGTGCACGACCACCTTCAGCAAAACCAGGGACCGCCCCTTTTTGATTTATATGTTCAAGAGTACCATAGCCTAACCTTTGAGCTGAAGCTGCTTTAACTACATATTCACCTGGACTTAGCATGGCAGGAACTTTATCTTCTCTTGGACCGCCTTCTCCAAAAATACGACCGCCCATAGCTTTAACCATTGTTCCACCAGAAATAATTTGTCCTAATTTTCCTCTACCCATGAAAAAATCATTTATAGTTCTAAATAATTTACTAGCTGGCAACTCAATATCTACATTAGGTTCTTCTCCTATATCCTTTGGTTTAAAACCAAATCCTATTTTTGCTATTTGATTTAATATATTTGTTTGTTCATCTTGTTTACGAGTAATATCACCAATATTTTGTCCAAAAACAGCACCCAAATCTTTATAACCATCAGATGTAGCTTGTGTCATTTTTTGAAACTCTGAATTAAATGTTGAATAAAGACCTTTTAAACTATCTGGTGTAAGTCCTTTATATTGTTCTGGCCCGCCCTCTTTTACTAATTTAACAGCTTCTTCATATTCTTTAGGAGAAAACATATCTTTACTTATTTTCAATGACTTTAATTTTTCATCTTGAGTCATTATTCTCCCAAAATCATTAATAGAATTAGCAATAGCATCTCTTACAGCTATAACTTCTTCTTTTCTTTCAGGTGTTATAGTTTCAGATATAGATAGACGCTGTAACATTTTTAACATCTCCTCGAAAGGAGCAGCCTGTCTTTGTAATTGTGATACCTCTCGTCCTTGTGTATACGCTTCCTCTGCCCTAGCTTTCTTTTCAGGGATATCTAGATATTCCTGCATTGCTTCTGTATATTGTTTACCTTCTAATCCACCATATCTTAATTTATATAAAGCCTCACCTTCCATTTTATCAAATTGAGTAGAACGTAAATCTTAAGTTCTATACCAGCTTTTGCAGCTCTACGTTCTTCTTCTGGAGATACCCGCGCAGGAGCTAATGGATGTGAACCACCAAAAAGTTTATCCATACTTTCCCTATAACCTTTAAAACCAGGCAAAGCTTCCACAGTTTCATCAACTTGTATATCTTCAATAGAGTTTCTAAATTTATATATTACTTCAGCAAATTTATTAACTATATCTAAAGCTTCTCCCATAGCTCTAGTACGATTCATTTCTGCATCATAAGCTTTTTTAGATACCTCAATTTGTTTTGTTAATTCGTCATATCTTTTCTCATCCCCCTTAGGCACATCTTGTCTATTTTGAGTAAGATCAGATATATTTTCACGCATAGAAGGAAGCAATGTATTCAATTTATATGCATATTCAGTAGCACTTTTATTAAAACCTTCGGTGGCGTCAGTGAATATACGTTGTTGTGTAGACATTTCTCTCTTGCCCGTTGGTAATTCATATCCACCACCAAAACCTACTAAACCTTTATTCAAAACAGCGGTATTACCCATAAATCTTTCTATATTAAAATCCTCTAAACTTTTTAAAGCATCAAAAGCTTTAGTTCTTCTTCTTATAATATCAGCAGCTTCTTCTAAACTTTCCTTTAAAGTGTCTTTAGCATCAGCTATGTTATCTGTAAGATCAGTTAATTCATCACCAAGAGATTCTACAATACCATTAAGTTTACTTAATTCTTCCTTTTCTGTTTCAGATAATTTATGACCAAAAACACCGCCCCTCTGCTTCAATTCTTCTCTTCTTGTTACATATTCTATAAGTTTATTTTGTTTAATGTCTTTTTTTTGCTGCATATTTTCAAGATCTTTGAGCATTTTTCCAGCAGGTCCTTCGGAGAAAAAATATCTTGATTCAATTTTTTGTGAATCAACACGTTTACCAGAATAAGATAAATATTGCTCAGGAGTCATATCTCTTACTTTTCTTACACCATAATCAACTTGTTGTGGTTTATAAACTCCCGTTAATAAACTATCAGATTCAGAATATTTAGAAATACCTACTGCTTGTTCCATCCTACTTTCTAAAATATCAGATATATTACCAGACCATTGCTCTCCTATTACTTTATTAAAAAACCCTTTATCAAAAATTGAACCTGGCAAATAATCTAGTGTGGACATTTCTAAGGCTTGTTTTACTGAAGAAGCTATGTCTATATCTCTTACAGCTTTGTCAACTTCTTCTAATTCCATTTTAAACTTTTCTGCTATTTCCAATTTGGCCATCTTTTTAGCTATATCGGATAGTTCATTAGACATTTTTTCGTGTTCACTTATAATATCTTCTTTAATTTTTGATAAAACAATAGCAATTTTATCTCTTTCTCTTTCAGTATCCATTACTAAAGACTTTTCCATTGTTGATACGGGTTTTACTTTAGTAACATCTTCTACTAATCTTCTTCTTGAATCTATTATTTTTTGAGCTGCGTCAGGATACTTTCTGACAATTTCTTCAAACAATTCTGCTTCTTTTTCAGCTTGTTTATTTAATGTAGCTAATCTTGTGTCATCGTCGGTTCTTTGAGCTACATATCCTGTAGCAGTGGCTGCCAAATAAGGCAACAACAAATTTTTTAATTTGAATAAACTTCTATTATTTATATTTACATTGACTTCTTTATTAACAGCAGGCGACCCAATTGTTGCAGTTCCTACAACACCACCTTCTGCAAAACCAGGTAGCTCACCATATTTATTAATAAAATCTAATTTATTATAACCAAGTTTTTTAGCTTTGTCTGAATTTACAACGTATTCACCATTACTTGCTCTTATAAGAATACTTTCTACAACACCACCTTCTGCAAAACCAGGTAGCTCACCATATTTATTAATAAAATCTAATTTATCTTTACCTAATTTTTTTGTAGAATCCGCCTTTACAATATATTCACCATTACTAGCATCCATATTTATTTTATCATCTCTTGGTCCTCCTGGACCAGTAAGCAAACCACCATCTTTTTTCTTTTCTGGTTTTCCAATAAGTTTAGAAGCGCCATATAAACCAGCTACTGCAGCAGTTATTTTCTTTATATGTCCTTCTGACATACCTAACTCTTTAGTAAATAAAGTAGTGGCTGTTGTTAAAGCAGACATACCTTCTGCTGCATCCCAAAATTCTCCACCAATTTTAGCTTCTTTGAAACTACCTTTTTTTTGTTTTTCAATACGATTTTCTAAATCTTTTCTTTCCTCAGTTCCCGGCTTAAAATATCTTCTTTGGGATTCTAATTCATTTACTATATCATTTGACTGGTGCTTATTAAGACCAGCCCAAACTGTTGTAGCTGCAGACATTTTAGCCATGTCTTTAGAACTAAGCCACTGATCCTTATTATTATTTTCTTGTAATTTAATTAACGGTTGTAAATCTTTATCAAAATTACCAAGATTTTCACGCGCACCCAAAAACTTTTGTAAGAAAGATTTATAGTCCGGTAAATTTTCTTGCATTTCTGATGTAAATTGTTTTAAATCTAACCCACCAAAAGCTCGTTGCGCAAACTCTTCAGGTTTAAATTTAGGAGCCATAAATTTAGAAACAAATTTAAAATTAGAATCTACTGCTTCCATTGCTTTTTTAATACCAACTTGTTCTACTAAACTATTACTTAACAAATCTAAACTTTTATTAGCATCTCTAACAGCTTCTTTATCACCAGATTCTAATTTTCTTTCTCTAAATCCAGCTACTTTTTCCATATAATCAGTTATTATTTCTGGAGGAGCTTTAACAATATTTTCAGTTTTACCTTGTATATTATTAACGTCTCCCATGTTTTCAATAATTCTATCTAAACGATCAACTGTAGCAGATGTGTTATCCACCACTTTACTAGTTTCTATTGCTATAGATTGGGCTCCAGTATCATCAGTTTTAGCTATTATTTCTACATATTTATTCATATCTTCAGAACTTAAAGCAGCACCAAATCCCTTAGATACTTGACTGATATTTTGTAATGCCACTAAAGCTCTGTCTATACCATAAACTTGTTCTTCTCCTGCGCCTCTTCTAGTTTCTAATCCTCTAAATTTAACGGCGGCGTTACCATATTCTGGGCCTGCCATAAGCGCTCTTTGTTTAACAGTAAGATCTGAAAATTTTTGAACACCAAGATCTATAGTATCAAGACCTTCAGAAATACCTTTTTGATATCCAGCCACTGGCTTTCTTAATTGTAATCTGCTTTTTTCAACTGCTAAATTTTCTTTAAGTACCCTGGTTCCTTCTTCTAAAGTCTTTGTTAAATCAACAAAAACAGCTCTGTATTGTAATACTACTTGATTATTCTTTAAAACATTTTGTAAATTAGTTAACTCTTCATACAAACCTTTTGCTAAAGTAACTTCTCCTCCCTGTAAACCTTCAAGCTTAAGTTTTTCTAACTGATCAGCCTTCATTCTATATTCACGCATCGGTTTAAAAAAGAATTCTTCTGTAGTTTTTTTCCAATCGTCTTGAAATGGAGATTTACCAAAGGTTCCCTCTCCTCCGCGCGATCCAGGGACAAATCCTTTAGGACCTTGTAGTATAGTAGTAGTAGGAATTTCAGAGAAAAATCTCTCGCCTAATCCAAAATCTTTTTTAAAATCTTTAGCAGATAAACCCCTCAAACCAGCTGAAGCTCCAGCTACAAACTCATTAAGGGATGCTACTCTATCAGATAATTCTTCTTCTATTTTACTCTTAGGAAATATACTTTCAACCATGTCTTGCAAATCTTTTGTGAATGGTTTTTCTTCTACCTTTAAAGTTTTACTATTAAAATATGTTACAAACCAATCGAATACACCATCTGTAGTCTCTTTTAAAGAAACAACAGCTTGATTTCCAGCCATACCATATTTATCAGCAGCGTTATCCATAAAGAAAGCTACATCACCAGACATGGCTTTGCCTTCTCTTTTAACAGCTCCTGCAGTTTCAAGTCTAGCTTTTGTTAAAACTTTAGTGGCATCAAATGTAGCAGCAAATGAAGGAAACGCTCTTCTCATTACTTCTGCACCTAGCACATCTTGCCATTCTACTTTACCTTTAGTTTCTTTTAAATTAAATCTTGGCTCTACTTCGATCATTAATTCATAACCTTTTCTAAGTTCTTCTACACTTAATAATTTTGCTATATCATCTTTACTCAAACCTTTTGTAGTTATATCAGAAAGTACTCTTCTAAAATCAGCATATGTAGCTTTGAAACCAGAACGTACTTTCTTTAAATTATCTTGTTGTTTCTTTATATCTTTATCAAAAGCTGTAGACATAGGAAATTTTTTCTTGAGTACTAGCATATCATTTAATCTATCAGTAACTACATCCATAGCTTTAGCTGGGGATATTTTTATACCCTTAGCCAACACTTCTCCGAAAGCTGGTGCTTCTTTAAGTAGATTCTTTAAAGCATACTTCCATTTTTCAGGACCTTCTATTTGAGTAAGATCTGTTATAAATTTAGCTGCTATATCTATTTCAACTTTAGCTGATTCTTTAACTTTAATATTTTCTAAAGTTTTCAAATAATCTTTAAGGTTTCCAGTAATATTTAAAATAGCATTTCCAAATTTATCATATCCCACTACTAAATTAATATTGCTACTAGCTAAATTATTAGATAAATCTCTTGATTTTTTAATAATAGAAGACATGCCTAACAAAGGACTTTCAAATGTTCCTAATTCCTGTCTACGTTTCTTTACCTTAGGATCTGATACTTTAACAACATCTGCCATAGAACCTTCAAGTCCTGTGTAACCACTAATTAATTCTCTTATAGTTTTTAATTGGCTTTCATTAGCACGCTTAACACCATACATAGACTTTTCATAATCCTGAGCAGACTGAGTGGTTTTAACATAATAACCACTTAAACCTTTAAGTGCAGGATAAATAGCCAGCATACTAGCAGCTAAAGGTGCCATAGCTTTCACCATTCCGGTATTTTGAGAAGCAAAACTTTCTACAAAAGATTTGCCAGCTCTACCAAATTTTTCTCCTGCTTTATCAGCAACTTGAGAAACTACTTTACTTGTTTCACCAGCTGCCTTAGCTGTTACACTAGCTAATCCGGCCATAACTGCTGGTATAGCTTTTACTAATCCTGATGGACCACCCTTAGCAAAAACATCTTTTAGGGCTTCTGTAGAAAGCATGTCTCTTCCGCCTTTAAGCCAATCACCGAGAGCTAACAATTTTCTACCTATATAATCAAAAGGACCTCCTACATCACTAATTAACTCACCACTGCTTTTAACCATACCACCTATAAAATCATTGTAAGCCATACCAGTTTGTTTAATTAAAAACGTTGTTTTACCTAATACTGAATGAAAATCTTCTAGTTTTTTACCTTGTGGCACCACTTTTTCCGCAGTTCTTTCTTGAGCTACTCCTTCAGGGCTTACATCAAAAATACCCATTGGTATTTTTATTTTTTTACCTTTACCTACAGACTTTAAATTTTGTTCAAGAGCGCCGGTACCAAATAACTCGGACATTCCCATAGTCCACTCTTTTTTCATTCCTTTCATGACATTACCTATTATAGATTTACCACCTCTCCATCTATCAAAGAAGTAATCTATAATCTCAGCGCCCTTAGACATATAGATAAAGAAACCAGCCATTGCTACCATAGCTCCTTTTACAATACCAGGTACTTCAGTAAAAGATTCTAATAAAAATTTAAGTCCTTTCAATCCAACTTTGGCTGCTGGGAATGTAATTTTACCAAAAGACATGTAAACTTCAGTAGCAGCTTGTTTCATCTGCGCCATCTGTTTAGTAAAAGTCTTCATTATTTCTAAATTACGTCTTTCTGCTGAACCTTTTGAATTAGTACTATCTTTAATAGCACTCAAAGCTTCCTGCCAATTATCCATTAAAACTAAAAGAGCATTATATTGTCTTGTACCACCAATAGCTTGTGCTATATTCATTCTTTGAGCACTGGTTAAATCCTTCCAAGATTTAGACAAATCATTAAGAACATCAAAACCTTTTCTAAGTTCTCCTGTGCCAGTTAAAACTGGTATTCCTATCTTAGCTAATTCTTTAGGACCTTTCTCACTGGTAAGTCTTCTAAAAATAAATCTCATAGCAGTACCAACTTCTTTACCAGTCTGTCTTGTTACAGATCCTATGGCTGCTACAACACCATTTAACTCGTCAAAAGTAAAACCAGCGTTCTTACCAGCAGAAGCTGCTTTCTTTAAAGCATTAGCCATATCACCAGAAGTAATAGCATGTTTAGCTTCAACTTCACTCCATGCATCCATAAACTTCATAGAGCTTTCACCTTCTTGGCGAAAAACTTTCATAGCAGCAGTTAAAGCTTCTGTAGCTTCTGATGCACTTAAAGTAGTAACGTTAGAAGCTAAAGTAGCGGTTTGAGTTCTATCTACAACTTCTCCTTGTTTAAGACCCTGCTGGGCAAATATCTTCATAGACTTAAGAACATCAGTCATAGGCACACCATATTGTTTAGCAAATCCTATAGCTGATTCACCCATAGCTCCGAAATCTGTTTCTAACGGACTCATGATCATTCTTAAATTAGCCATACCAGTTTCTATATCAGCAAGTAAACCTATAGACTGTCCTAATTTTTGCCAACCACCGTATACTATTCTAGAAGCAGCACCCCATTTAATAGCACGCCTTATAGCAGACCCAAAAGTTCTACTACCTTCTTGTGTAAACTCAAACATATCTCTTTGTGCTTCTTTAAAAACACCTACTCTTTCTCCGGCAAAATTTAACGCATCCCCATACTTTCTAAAATCATGTGACACATTTTTTATTGTATCACCAGATTCTCCTATTACTTTAGACATATAGGTATATCTTTCACCGGCTTTAGGACCACCTTCTTCCTCAGTCTTTTTGAAGTATTCTCTAACTTTTTGAATATTTCTTTGGTGCATTGCAAATTGCTGTTTAGGTTCAATAAATCTTGGAACTTTAGTAAGACCCATCTCTCCCCAACCAGCAGCACCCTCTCTTTGTACTCTTCCAAAAGATGAATATTGATTTTCTAAATTCTTTAAAAGTTTTAATGTGTCTTCTAAATTCTTTCTACCAACCACATCAGCATCTTCTTGGAGTCTAAATCTTAAAAAAGTTTCTAAACTAGCTCTAAGTTTAGTTACTCTTTCAGTAAGTTTTTCAAAATTCCATGCTTCTTGTATTTCAGATCCCATACGCTTGAATTTATCAGCATCCGTCAATATTTTAATCATCTCTTCATCTAAATCACTAATTCCTTTTAAGGCTTCTCTAACCTTTTCTACAGGAGCAGTAAGCTTACCTCCCTCTAACACATCCCCAACAATATCCTCTTTAAATATTTTATCTAATTTCTCATCATCCCCTAAAGCACCTTTTGACTTAGTAAGAAGCTGTTCTGGAGTTAAATAAAGACCTAACTGCTGCATTATATCTGGGGAAATATAACGCCTCATCTCAGTATAAATATCAGATGGTTTACCTAAGGTCTGAGAAATTCTCTTCTTCATTTCATTTATAGCAATCTCTGCTTGACCATAAGATTCTCTGGCAGAGCCTAAATCACCTTGCTGCGTTAATTCAGTCTCTAATTTTTTGGCTTCTTCTGCTTGTTTTATATAGAAATCACCTAGTGCTATTCTATAATATTTCCAAGCTTTATTTATTTCCCCACCGCCGATCATCCCAGCAAATTTCAAATCCTCTATAGCATCTACAAATTCCTGGCCTTTAGGTCCCACTTCTTGGACATCACCAACCATGGAAGCTAAACTTTCATGAAGATCAGTGCCCACAGTCTCCATATTTATTCCTTTAGCTCTTAAATGATATTCCTTAGCAGATCTATGAGCACGTTTGAGGTTTTCTAACTGATCATAAACCGCTTCACCTATCACAGGAGCTTCTGGAATTGTATAATCTTCAAATCTTGCTCTTTGTTCTTGTTGGCTTGCTTTATATCTTTCTTGAGTAAAACCTGGAAGTTTTTGACCTTCTTCCATCATATATTCTTTACTATAGTTTTTAGATAATTTTTCAAATCTATCCCACTCTTTATTAGATAGTGGTTCCTTACCTTCCTTACGTCTAGCTTCTGACTTTTCTAAATCTAACATATGAGTGGCTTCAGCAAATGCACCTTTACCGTATTCAGAAACTATGGATTTTCTTGCTTGTGCTACAGCATCCATATCTTTTCTCAATCTATTAGGATCAAAGTTAAAACTTACTTTAGCTATATTTTTTATATCATCTCTATCATAAAACCAAGCTTCTCCTTTTAAACTATCTGCAGCAACACCATTAGCTTGTGCTACTGCTGCTATATAAAGATTAAGTTGAGATGCTACATCTTCTAATTTTTGTATATCATACTCTGTTAACCCACCTTTTTCCTTAAGTGCTGGTAAATCTGAAAATTTCTCAACACCTAAATCTTTAAATCTTTTGACCATTTTATCACTGACAGTCTTAATATCTATAATTTTTTCATCAGTATATTCCTGAGTATCTTCATCTAATCTTTGTTTAATTAAGTCTACATGCCCAGTTATATCTTTTGCCATTGAACTGGTGTATTTAACATACCTTTCCACATCATATTTTTCTTTACCACCAGTTTTAGCTTCTATTTCTTTAGTTAATCTATCCTGTTCTTTCTTATGTATAACAGTCCCTACAAAAGAAGTTGCCTCAGCTTTAGGGGGAACCTCTTTTTTCCCAGTAAGCATTTGTTCTTTTATAGCTTGAATTTGTTGTTGGGATTTAGGACCTTTACCTTCATATAACCCACCGCCAGCCAAAGCACTAGCTCTATAAACATTCGCATATGTTTCTTTTAATGTTTTACTAACACCAGCAGACCTTCTTTGTAATTCTTTTAACTCGTCAAGACTACTTTTAGTCCCAGCCCCTTTTACATCTATAACACCCTGCGTTGCACCAGCAGGTGTAAAAGTTAAACCTATACCCTCTTGTACACTTTGTACATGCACACGCACAATCTCATCACTAGGTCTTCCAGTAAGAGATCCTCCAGGAACACCAGTACCAGGACCACCTGGACCTCCTATATCAGGTGTCTTGGCTATA
>Ga0208769_1000847_pt1 | contig 14291 bp, 22 predicted proteins | sample AntAceMetag02UKC_FD_184768 | JGI IMG/M metagenome (GOLD analysis project Ga0208769, IMG submission 184768) | Saline lake microbial communities from Ace Lake, Antarctica- Antarctic Ace Lake Metagenome 02UKC (SPAdes) (version 2) | ecosystem: Environmental > Aquatic > Non-marine Saline and Alkaline...
AAAACCGGCGTCTTTCAACACAGGCGCAAAGTTAGTAATCTCTCTAATATACCCGTCATAGACATCCTCATTATACGTCACAGGATACCCGTCATGCCAATTCTTCTGCTTACCCTGTCCATCTCCCGTCATATCGAACCCGATGAGGTATATGGGGTTTGCTCCTAATGCGGCGGCTAAATTAATAGCCCCATACCCGGAGTTATTCTTGAAGGCCATCCGCTTGGTCGTCCCTATCTTATACCCCTCGTCCTTATCTGGTGTAATTAAATAATCGGTGTTAGAAAATATCTCATGCAAAGCCATCCATACCTTAAACCCGGCGTATGCATTAAACTTTTGTTTAGACTCCTCCCCCAACTCACCTAACTCAGCCCATCCAGATAACTGACTATCAACCCCAAACAGTATACTCGGAGTCAGCAATTCATAAGCACGATTAATACCTATAGTCATCTCACCCTGTAATGCGCCAAGATCCAATCTCTTTACGCTATCACCACCGCCAATTATAAAACACCGCCTACCTTTCCAAGCGCCATTATGTACATAATCAGCAAATACTTTTGGCCTAAGCATGTTAGCCACGCGGGTATCATCGACAATAGCTGCCGGAGCGCGGGCACGGTTACGTTTGGGTAAGTCACTAATAGTGAGTATTTTTTTAGGTGGTAGTGGAGGTGCTTTATCTGCAGCTACCGCGGGAGCTCGTCCCCTAAGCATAGTAGTTGAGAGGGAAACTGATTCGGAGATACTAACATCGCCCTTATCAGTAGTGGGTGTGGTACCGGTTTTCTTGTTTTTGTGTAGGTTACTAAGCGTGAGCATAACTTCTCCATTTTAATAAAGGGGGCTGGTGGCATCAACCCCCTTCATCCGGCGGCGCGTTGTGGATTAGTTATTAGGCTGTTTCACAGCGTACGATCTGTCTGGTTTCGCCAATTGCGGCACCATACCACTGCCATCCAACGGCGATATCCGTGAATGCTTCAATATCGAAATCGCTAAAGACGGTTAGATCCATACGAGTCGCGGTTTGGATTTTGTTCCCGGGGAGAATGACATAATACTTGTCGGTTTCCGTCAACATCAGGGTGTAGATCACTCGTACATTGTATGTAGCGAGATTAGTACTACCCCCAAACGGCTGCTGTACAAGACCCAATGCTCTTGGTATCCTACCCTTTAACTGGATAGGCGCCAAGATAACAAACTCGCTATTGGGGGTCACACTCATGCCGAGATCCTGAAGCCGTGTAAGTATGTTCTCGCATGCTTGGTTGATGGTGTTGATGTCCCGGATAGGAATATAATCCTTGTCAGCGTCAGAAACTGCACCATTTACTAACTGCCATGGAAGATCATAGGTTGGGGCTGTCGCTTCAATAAGGTCGTAATGATCCTGAGCTTTCGACTCGCCCGCTTTATTTCTGAACTCAAAAGCGTTATCCTCGATAGTCCAGTATTCCTTATTCATAAAGAGCTGTCGTGCCCATCCAAGACCAGCACCATACATATCAAGAGTCACAGTGGCTTTTGCACCTGAGAACTTATATATATGGGCTTTCTCGCCCTGAGGCACACGGTCAAACGTCAATCCAGAAATAACATCAAGAATCTGAAAAGAATCTCGGTTAGAATTTCTCATGTCAATAGACTTAAATATCTGTTCGTACCCGGTGTCAAAATAAAGGGATCGATGGTATTTATCAAGCACCTGCAGCACACTGTCCGGGAAATCATCAGAGGTAGCAAAGGCTTGCATGAACGTGCTTTTCGCCTTCGACATATCCCCTGTATCGGCAAACGCCTGTGCAGCTAACTTGAATGGAGCCGACTGCGGTTCCAGTAAAAACGTGTTAAGAGCACCGCGTAAAAACCGCTGCGCCGTGGGATTTTCAAGTCCACCCATCGCATCGAACTTATCCCAATTAGAGACAATCATTCCTTTATGCATTTTGTTCTCCTTTTAGGCTACGATGCCAAGCCGGCCATCGAGATCAATAAGAACTGTCTCGTCACCAACTGACGGAGTTACGTGGACGGTTCCACAAAGGGTATTTCCCGCCGCAACGGTAGTTACCTCTTCATTTGTGGCATCAAAGTACACTTTACAGAAAATAGTAAAGTCACCGAGGTTGCCGGATGTAACGGCTACACACGGTACGAGGATACGGGTAGCGCGGTACACAAGCACCCCCTGATATCCGCTCGCTACTGTATTCACAATCACCCCAACCGTGTCCTCCAGCTTCGTCATATCCCCGGCTGTATACGCTGCTGCCGTGGTAAACTTAGCTGATGCAAATGGATCAAGGCTGGTTGAACTGCGCATCTTAAAACTTGTTCCACCTAAAGCCATAATATTATCCTTGTTTTAGGTCTTCTGTGCTTCTTTGGCGGCAGGACCATTTGGTATCAACGGGTTAATGCTTGGGTCCATCTCTTCGGAAATTATAGCCTCACGCCCACCACTTACATCAGGTGTTTTTAGTGGGGGCTTCGTACTCGCGGGTGACCGAGTATCGGGGAAGACAAGGCTATTGGGTATTGTAAGCCCGGCTGCTGATTTCACACCCGGCGCCACAATATCTCCACCTGCTGCCCCTGTATCCTCCACTCCGAATACTGTTGACAATTCCCCGAACTCCTTAAACGAATCATCCACAAACTTACCCACATCAGCCGTCAATGTCGCCTCATCTGCGGCCTCCGAAGAGAAGTTTTTGGCGTTTCGCTTAATAAAGACCTTAGCCGTGTCACTGAGTTTACGGTCAGGGTTGGCTATAACTGCATCGAGTATGGTTCCGCTTTTGGACAACGTGGTCTGCTGCTGTAGTTTTTTAGTAGTTTCAGCATTCACATTCTCCAATTCAGCTACCTTTTCTCGTGCAGTATCGCGCTCCCCGGCCATTCGTGTCGCGGCTTCCTGTAGGTTTGTTCTCACCTTCGGGTCGGTTGCAACGGCGTCAACACTAAATAGATCCGACGGATTTAGTCCAAGCTCCTTTACTGCTGCCTGCACTTCAGACTTGTTCACTTTTTTTACTCCTTTGTCTACTGCGAATGCCTGCACATAAGCCTGCACTGCACCCACAATGGTAGCGCCCGGAAAACCCGGGGTATCAGTGTCGGAACTGCTCAATGCAATCCCTGACACGTTCCTTATATTTGTCGGCCATGCCCTGTGCTCATCATGGTCGAACTCTATCTCGGCCTCAATACTCGCAATATCAAGCGGTCTGGACTTGTACTGCGGAAAAATATGGATTGCTGTGAGCGTATTGAGACGTTCGCCTATTTCCGTTACGACTTTACCAACTACCTGCCCTATCTTGGTACGCCCCTCATGGGAATTGGTATCTGAGGTATGGCGAGCAAATGCCGGAGTTCCAAGTTTTATTCTATCAGATAGCTTCCGTACTGCCGCCTGTATCCATGTGAATGGCGCCATACCGAACCCCGGAAGTTTGATGTCGGCTTTACCCTCATGCCCTACCGAGAACACCTTTATTGTAGGGTGTGGGTCATCCTTCTTAATATTAGCCATTGTCAGCGGATCAACAATATCATTCAGTTCCGCTTGGCTCATTGCCTGTATTGTTGCTCTTAGGCACTGATGCATTGTTAGCTCCTGTAACTGTGGTTAGGTCTGGTTTATCAATGACAGCATCTACCGCCTCTGGATTGAGTGTGGTGCCAAGGAAGGTATTGCTTATCATGATGGCCTTCTGGAAGAGTTCTTCGTAGGCGCCCTTCCATGTGTTGCGTTCTTTTAATGTGGATAGTACAATAAGTTCTATTAAGTTTTCAGCAGTGTCTCTATTGGATAGGAGTTCGGGGTAGCCAAGGAAATGTACTGGGATGCCTGTGGTACCGGATATAGTTTTTACATAGCCCTCTGTTTCGGCTTTCAAAGTAGTAAACCCATCACCCTTCCAGCCTACAAGCTCAAACCTGACAGCCTCACCACCTATTACAAGTAGCTCGCCTATCCTCCAATTACCACCATCTATTTGCGCCTGCATATCCTTAGCAGTCTGTTTATCCGGGCATGTAATTACTGGTGTTGGAGCAGCAAACAGCCTGTTTATCTTTCGCCAATCCCACAACGCCTTATCCAAATCCCTCATCTCCCTCATGACAAAGGCTATCTTCGAGGGCGTCTTATTCACTGCATCCGCAACCCCACCAAACCTTTTATAGACAAAGAAAGGGGCAGTAAGGTCAAATGATGTGTCTCCCCCACTGCCATCATATTTAGCTTGCATATAATCAAAGAAGTCATAATCAGGTGTAATAATACTGTAGTTAAACTTCCGCCACGGCACATGAACAACCCTAACGGTTGAGGTGGTTGGATCAACAAGAAAACGCAGTAGCACCTTACCCTCTATCTCGGCTTCTTTAGCATACTCCTGCGGCATCTCCTCATCAAGATTGTTAACCCGCATAAACGCCTTTACCCAGTCCAGCTCCTTAATCGCATCCCCTTTAAAATTCTTATGCTTTATAACCCTAATACCCTTACCAACTGAGAATGCCGTCCGCATATCAATGACGTTCTTCGCAATCATGCAACCCCAGTCAGCAATATTATCATACATACGGCCAACTTCGGTTACTTGCTTTGAGTAGGTGGAGAATTGTGAGGGGGTACCAACATAGGAGCGGTCAACAGTGCTGTCCGTATTCGTAGTGATGTCTGTTGATGCTTGGATAGCGATACGTTTTAAGAGCCTATTCTGCTCTACAAGGGCGTCGTGCTGTGGGTCTTTGAAGTATTTGGCGATGAGTGAAGGTATTGACATACCATAGTCTCCATATGATGCATAATGCAACGATGGGGAGAATGATATGTCAATATGCAGGTCTTGTCAAGTCTTTTCTGTAATTTTATACAATATGTAGTATTTCATCATGGCATCACACTCCTCTTGGGAGTCCCGGCATACACCCCCGCATCCATCTGTAATTTAGCCAATGCAAAGTACCCTGTCTCATCCATACTATGGTTGTCCTTGTCTATTGGTTTATCATTCTTCACCTTATACATCAACACCTCCTGACGCCAATGTAAGCATATGCGATTAATAAGCATTCTGGGAGCACCCAACACTGGCTTCAGCGCCGACTTAACAAGGTCTATCATACCGTCGATGTCCTTCTTTACTATAATTATGCGGGCAGTAGGGAACGCCTCCCTCCACTCCTGTATACTATCCGGGCGTGAGTTATCCGGAACTATCTCCTTTACCAGCTTCGCCCATGGTTGCTGTAACGCCTTAGCAATCACCTGCCCATTAGTGGTGGACTCTTCCGATGACCTCATGTAGAGCTCGGTTACTCGAATCCATGCACCCTCACCACACTGCCTCCCAATCATTTCAGCGGGTGCTTTCTGCCACACCCCTACACTAAATGGCGCAACACCACCAAAGTCTACAGACAGCACTACCGGTGCCTGCATAAGTGGCACACTACAGAGGTTCATCTTCTCATTCCACTCATTCTCATACACCGTATCCCCTAACCCGACTTTAGTACAGAGCCAGTCACGGGATAGCATGGACATGGACAAGGTTTCAAGCTTCTTAATGAACGCGCCGACAGCGTAATACCCATCCGCCTCCTTCATCTGTGGTCCCGGGCATATTGAGTCCAGCTTACACGTAGAGCAGTTGTAGTCTCGGCAGGATGCCAAGCATTCCCATATGCAATACTTAAAAACAGCATGCCCTTGCTCCTCAGCATTCTCCAGCGCCTTATCCATTTGCCCCATGATGTTGTGATTGGTTGAGAACATACCGAGGGAATCCTTGTAGCCATGATCCTCCATTGGCTGTGAGAGGGCTGCCTGGTACACCTCCTCATCTATCTCATCTACCTCATCGAGTTTCAGGCATTGCGGATGCGGACCACGCACGGCTGTCATACTGGCAGTGAGGATAGCCACCTCTGACTTATTCTTAAATGTGGCTCGGGATTGCAGAATATCACCGTCTATCCGAGTGTTACGTGGGTCAGTCATATCCCGGAACCTCTTCATGGCTTTATAGGATAGCAGGGATTGGTCTTTGCTACCCCCCAGCAGCCGTGTTTCGTAATACGACCTGCTACAACTCTTCACCCATGAATCCAACCCACCATACAGGAACGTCTTACTCCCCGACCTACACGCCCAGATGACATAGTACCGCACCGCTTCTCGTAACACATCGGACACGGCTCGGAACTGCGGCACATGCTCGGGATTCTTACACAGGTGCTTTGTCCCCACCACCGCTATCTGGAGTGCTGCCAGGAACTCCGTCACATCCATGTCTGTCTTCATCCCCTCGTCCAGGTACTTCTGTATAATCTGCGTCCTGAATTCCGCCCGTAGTCCCGCTATCTCCTTGCTTGACATTTGCATCTACAAGCCCTTTCATTAAATTGATACGTTCTTCCTGCGAGGTATTGCCCATGTTCACATTGAACTCTTTGATGTTTGTTGCCCTATCCTTAGCCTTCTCCGGGGGTATGTAGGCTTCCACGAACCTATGATAGGTCTCCAGGAACCGCCGGTACTCGGCAATGAGCCGTACCAACTCCTCGACAGACCCTATCTTGAGTGTGGGGGTTAGAGTCCCATTAGGTTCGTGTATAAATGCGCTGTCTATCGATGCCTCCACCCTTTCCATAGCATCAACGAGTTTTTGTACAACAGGATCATCCACTTTCATCAAGGCCCCGCCCTCTTTCCTCTTGGCAACGGTCGTGTCGAATTGGGTTAGGCGCTCTTCCCAGTTGTATAACTGTGCCCACTTGCTGATGGTCTGGGGGGATGCCTGTATTGCTCGAGCTACCGCCCTGTAGGAACGCCCATAGCCGAGGTCTCGATAGGTTACATATGCATCAAACTGGCGCTTGCGTTCTACATGCGGGTCTAACTTTGTCCTTGCCATCTATTTTACCCCCTTGGTATAGCCTTTATTACAGCCAAAACAAAGAAAATTACACAAAACACTGTCGGAATAAGTACAACACTAACTGGTTCCCCATGCACCTCTACATACTTTGCCAACATTAGATGGAGAGTAGCAAGCACTAACCACCCCTGTAATTCGATTAATTTAGTCATTTTGGTTCTCCTTATCAATATGATGTTCTGCCAACTCACCCCGTTGTTGCCACTCTGGCATCCATGCAGGGAACGGTAAGAGCATCCAATCCCTAATGTCAGCAAGGGGGTTGCCGAGTTCGCCTATTGCAAAGTCCCAATCACGGCTACTCATATCACTTATCCCCGCGCCTTATCTGTGCATTCGTGTACCTGCTCTTCAACGTATTTATCTGGACATCACCCCAACCCTTCTGTTTCCACCACTTCGTTAACTTAAGCCACCTAACAGGCGAATCACCCCCTCTTGCAACCTTTATACACTCATATTGAACATCAGTTAGCCCCGATGCGCCGTTTGTACTCCGCAATCCATCAAGCTCTGTCAAATACTCGTCAAGTCGTATACTCTCGCTCATATCTCCTCCGGTTTATTTCTTGATATTGACCACACCTTACTGCGTGTGTAAAATTCTTCATCGCCCTGACGTACAAGTAGCCCTCCAAATTGAGGTAACGCCATGCGGGCACCCGCTATTTTATAAGCAAATGGTGTTTTGAGTTGCCAACCCGGCGTTACTTCTGAAATCCCATAACCCCTATGGGTGTCAAGTTCTACTTTTGTGTGGCGGTGACGGTGGCTTCTAATACAAACATCGGGCGGAATCTCACCCCATCTTGCCGCCTCGTTGAACTCCTCAACAAGTTCCTTGTTTACCGCACTTGATTCATAATGTGTAGAGCCTGTCGTCCCTATATGGTGTAACAGGTGTACAAGGCACCCACCTTCACCATGTATCCTTACCCATAACTCGTTCCTGGCGTAGTTGCCGATGCTATCCGGGGTGCAATTGAGAGTTTCTGCAAGAATTTCTTCATTTTCGCCCGCTTCCCCAGAATGCGCCGGTGTTCCCCTAACCATATAGGTTATGTGTCCTTCTGTTCTTGGAAGTAATACTTCTTCTCCTATATGGCGCTGGTCAGCTAAATTATGGCTTACTTGGGTAGTAGAGTTATGGTGCCTACCATCAAGTGGATCACCATTAATACAAATAGCATATGGCTCACCCTTTGTCACCATTGGCACCCACTCATCCCAAAAGAAATCGTGCATTCCCCATACCTTTTTTTGTAAATCTGACGGGTTGTATCTTCCTCCCCCATCGAGGGTTATTCCTTTTGGTGGGCATAGCCCAAATTGACAACCACAGTGTTCATCTGACACTACGATTAGATTGTTAATGCGTTTCATACTTCCCCCATCATTAAAGGTTGTACTCTTCCAGCTCTTTCCAATTCTTACCCGTCTCACAATCCACTTTCACCGGCACACTCAACTCCACCGCCTCCACCATCTCCTTATGAAACTGCGGGGCTATAACGGGCAAATATTCGTCCTCCACCTCAAATATAAGCTCATCATGTACTTGAAGCAACGGGCGGCACACGACACCATAATCTGTCTGCCATGAGTGTACTATGGGCTGTAACCGCCGCATTGCCTCTTTTAGTATACCGCCCGCGCCCGACTGTATAGGGGCATTGACAGCCTGCCGTAGACCTGCTTCACGAACATATTTCAATGACGAATTCAACTCCGGTATCCAGCGTATTCGCCCAAACATATCCCGGACCATGCCGGTACGCCTTGCTTCCGCCTTTATCTCCTCTACCCAATCATAGAAGCCAGGATAGGTACGCCGGAAACTATCAAGAAAGTCCTGACAGTCGCGCTCGGAGAAATGGGTTAGACCTTCATGCTGGAACTGTGCAAACAACCCCTTAGCCCCTATCAGGTAGAGGGAGCCAAAGTTTGTTGTCTTGGCCGGGCGTCTATGCGCCTTATCATCTATCTTCTCCGGGGGCAACCCAAACATGCGACAGGCGGTGGTCATGTGAATATCACCATCACCCCAATAGATATTAAGCATAGTTGGGTCTTGGGACTCGTGGGCGGATACGCGCAGCTCGATTTGGGAATTACCACTCACCATACCGTTCTCAAGAACATAATTATGCGTATTCTCTACTGTGATTTGGTAAACACAACCCATTCCTACTTCCCATACATGCGCTACTTTATGATTTATACACCGCGATTCAATGTAGCACCTGCGACTACAAAACTTTTTCACTTGTGAAGGGTATGTATAGAAAGATGTACCACATATAAGGCATTCTCGCATCACACCGCTCCGCTTGCCGTAATTGGGGTTCCCTTCCCCCGCATAACTACGACGCTTACTCAGCCCAACACGCAACGCCTCAAGCCTTTTTTGGTCACACCGCTCCCCGTTTTTTACCGCTCTCCAATATCTTCTCCCGCCTTGTGACCTGTTTACCCTCCCATCCATATAATGTAGATTATCTTTACCCCAATTCATGATATCCCCATCGATGTGGTCTACATCATACCCAGACGGACGTTCCCCCCAAGTAAATTTGCATACAGCCTTGTGTTTCTTAGTATAGTTATGATAAGAGCGGATGTACCACGTCGGATACCTACCTGAAAACCCGCTCTTCACATGAGCAAGTCTGTCACCTACCTGCAATCCATCTGCCTTCACCATTTCTCCATTAAAACGCATCCATGTGTGATCCCGTGTACATGTAGTAGTACTACCGTCATCAGTAGTGATTTCTACTACCGGGGCAATGTCTATAAATTGTGACGCTAGCACCTTACTTATAGTGAGGTCAGTACCATTTTCACAGGACAGTACACCCATACCAACATGTACCTTTTCTATAGGGAGTATACCCTCTGTCGTAATTATCTTTGTACCTTCCACCACGCAATAGTCTAGGGCGAGGAGGCTACAGTTAGTCATTCGACCACACCCCTAATCTCATCACAAAAATCTTTCAGCCTTTGATGTATCTCTGTAAATAGCCAATACTCACGTTCATTTTGCGGCCTTAGCATCTCTTTGTCACCGCCATCAGAGTAATCTATTTCCATCTGCGCAAGGAGATTATCAGCAAGAATGCCTACTTTTAAAAGACGCTCTTTTGCGCTCGATATACTGTGTGACATGCCACCAATCATTTGATTAACAGCAGTCCGATTGTACCTCCGGTCTTTCATTTTGGATATGAAACTTACCTCAAGAGCTTCTTTTCGCCCGATGATACGTTCTTCGTGATTTATTATGACTTTCTTTTCATTGAGTGTAGCCATCACGCTATCCTTTCCCATGACTTTATGTTAAACTCCAAACTCTCACGTTCATTCCCACCCATATCCTTCCACTTGTACGACGTGTATCGCCCTTCCACCACGCAATAGTCTAGGGCGAGTAGGGAGCAGTCTACCATTACCCATTCCTCAAATCTGATTTAGCGAGTCCGTGTTTTTCCCTTAAATAAGCACAATACTCCGACGCCTCATCATATGTTTTAAATAACCCTACTAACCGCCACTCCCAATCTACCTCCGTTCTATAGACCTCATTATTCATAGATAATGCCACCTCTACACTGTCAATATGCACTTTGTCCTGATTTTCACAATACTCAACACTAAAAAGTTCCTCAAGGCCGCCTGACATAAATTGTTTACTCATTTTGTACTCCTTTCTGATATAAGTTATGCAAGAAATTCTATAAGTAGTAATTGGTCACAGGTATTACACTCATCACTCAATTGTATCCGCCCTTTTATCTTAAACACCAACTCCCTCCCACCTGGATGAACCTGCTCACTTATTAAACCACTCCGTTCAATCAAGTCCTTAAGGATAATACTCCTTTCTCGACCCCTATCACCACCACATATAGGACATTTCATTACTCACCCCTTTCTGCTATAAAAGCCTTTCTTATTCTCCTGCCAAGTTCTGTCCGCACCGGAATATTCTGTAGGTTCGGCTTACTACTTGCCAACCTCCCCGTCTCAGTCCTCACAGTGGAGAAAGTAGTATGTATCCTACCATCCACCCCCACCACCTTCATCAACCCCTCCACATACGTACTCTGGAGCTTGGTGTACCCTCGGTAGTCCTGTATCTTATTGACAATGACATGCTCCCGATACTGGTCAAGGACAGAAGCATCCGTACTATCCTCCATCTCCGTATATATCCCCATGTCCTGTAGCAGCGCCACCACCTGCTGACTACTTCTTGGGTTAACGTACTGCCCTGCTAAATAATTAATATCTGCCTGCGTGCTCACTGTCAACTCATCAAGGTCACACTTCAACTCCTTGAGCACTCCCACATCCAGCAACACCCCGTTGTCCTCCATCTCAATTATCATAGGGATACAGTCCATGTCACGCTCTAACGACTCCTGCAGCCCGTACTTCTCTATTTGGGCATGGAGATATGGGTAGATGGCGTAAGTAGCTTCAGCATCAAGCTTGGCGTACTCCTCGGCCTCCTGTTGGTCTACTTCATCAAGGTAGGCGCGTTGCATCTTGCCAAGTTCCGCCTCCACCTGACCTCTACCGCCACCCTCATCCATAGCCAGCCACTTCTTACGTAGATTGATGGAGGGGTCGATGGTGTATTTCTCTAATAGCTTTGTTATTTTACCTTTGATGTTCTTAGGAAATGAGAACTTGACATCACCGTTCTTGTCAGTCCGCATGGTAGGTTCCGGGTCAGGCCATTCTATTTCCGTTGCCTGCCATAAGTATGCCTCTGACTTTGCCTGAGTAGCTTCCTCCGTCACTTCATCAAATGTCCTCATCTCAATACCAGCTATCCGATACGCCAGCACCTTGAGGCTCAACGCAGGCTCCCCGAGGAGGTATGCCATCTGCATGGTGCATTCGCAATGGGCAGGATGTATGCCACATTGGTTGAGCACCCGGAGGTCGAACTTGGCATTGTGGAGAACCGTGAGCGTCTCCTCAGACTCCAAATAGCCCCATACATCGCCCATAGCCTGCTTGTCGTCGCAGTAGAACATCCTACCCTTGGGTACTAACGCAGCCGCCAACTGCACACTCCACGGCTTATCCCGTACTGTCTCTGTGTCAACGGCTACTATTCTCAATAAACCCCTCCTTACATAAAAAATCCTGTACACACAGAAAGCGATCTAACTCTCTACCATACCCAGAATAGCAAGATAGGCTAAATTTACGGTTACCCATCCAACGTATATTCACTGCGGGAAAACTATCATAATCCTCATAGACAATCACGAATCGGGGCGGTGTACCATTTAAGGCTAATACAAAACCTGCTAAATCCAAGTAGCAGCCCCCAAATGGCGTTACCACTACGGGGCGGTCACAATCATCCTGACTTACACACCGTATCCTACAAAAACGAGCTAATTCACGCACGAATGTAGGGTCTACTATCTCTTTGCTGTCCGTCCTCATTACCTTTCCCTCCACATAACAGATTCATCTCCCCGTACCATCTTACCAAACCTCGTCCAGTCCTCCATGATGTGACGTATCATCGTGGTGTTATGGAGACCAAAGGCGGGATGGTAGAGGGGCATAACCAAAGCATCCCCTGTATGAAAAGAATACCCAAAGCCATGCACCTTCTCCATTTTTATACTATCATCCTCAAGCAGCCATTGTGTAGCCAGCCGACCCACTGTACCAACATAGTGGGGCATAACTGCTTGTAGTTCCCTGAACAGGAGTTGACTACATGCCTCAATTTCCCCCACATTCGGATCCCTGTCCTTCTCATTCGTCCGACACTTCACTAAGTCAGTGATGTAAATATTTTCCCTACCTATCCCCGCACACTTGTCCAGATAGAGATGGGTGAGCTCACTGCCGGACTTCCCCTCGAATGGCTTCCCCTTCTTATCCTCGGTCTTGCCTGGGGCTTCCCCTATCAGCATAATAGAGCATGGAGAAGGCCCTACACCGTTTACACGGTTAATGCGGGTCATGGGGCAGCCAAGGTCATCATGGTCTTTGCAAGGACGCATCTCTTCCCCCCTTCCGGGTGATATGAAGGGGCGTCATTTCGTCTTACAGCACCATTACGTCTATGCTGCCCCTCCCTAGCCTTTACGGCGCACTTATAACAATATGTTTTATTAAACAGCGGCTTACCACATAGACGACATCTGCCCTCGCTCTTCATCCTTGCCTGGTATTTAGCTTGCCTTGTCATCTATCTACCTCCGCGGTGATAGTAATATCCGGATCACAGTTACACTCCCCACCCTTGTTTATTGCACACCACCCATCATGAGCAATTCTGGCTGTAGAAATACCAGTAATATTGATAGAACCGTCCGCTATCATTTTGTCCAGCTTCTTTACATAATTGTGCATTATTCCGCCTCCACTATTAAGAATTTCTCCTGCATATCCTCTTTCGCCACTTCTACATGGTGAGTAGATCGGCTCCAATAGCTCTCACCCTTCTTGGGGCATTCAAACCCTAATACATGCGCTCCAGGCTCTGTGTCTTTGTACTGGTTGTCATGTGCCACCTCACTTACCCCCTCTCAATTGTTTAACAATACTCCCTGCCAGCTTCTTCCCTATACCCTCCACCGCCATATAGTCCGCCTCGCCTGCCACCACCATCCCCTCAACAGTATCCATCCTCTCATCTATCGCCTTCGCCTTACCCCATCCAATACCGTCTAATTGCGCCGCCACCCTCCTAACTAACGAATGCTTACTCAATTGCACCGTTGTTCCGCTATTGGGCTGTAGATGCCCTCTATGCTCCCCATACTCCTTCATCCACCAATGCCGTAACGCCATGAGGTAGTAGGCGGTGTCGGTAGGGGTTGAGCAATGATAACAATGCAGCCCACATACCACTTGCAGGGTGTTCATGAATGCCCATATATCCCTTGCCATGAACCGTCGCGCTCCCGCCTTATAATCATACCAATAGCCACTCTTCGCTCTCACCTGCAACACACCATTCTTCGGGTGCGCCCTGAATTCCCCCTCGATAACGAGATATATGTAATGGTAGGAGTTTAGCAGTCCTATCAATTGCTTCCCACTCAACCTACCACTACACATGCTATTAATAAAATCCCCTATCCTCTTACGCTCTATCCCCACCAGTATATCCCCATCCTCATGGTGCCCTACTATCATGAAGTCACCAAAGTGCATTCGGGTGAGTTCTGCAACACCGGGAGGGAATAGCGGATAGAGTTCTTTGCTTCCGATACGGTTGTCTACGTATATCATTCTTTCCCTTTACTGCTGCGTTAACCTACAAAACACCTC
>Ga0208769_1000848_pt1 | contig 14278 bp, 39 predicted proteins | sample AntAceMetag02UKC_FD_184768 | JGI IMG/M metagenome (GOLD analysis project Ga0208769, IMG submission 184768) | Saline lake microbial communities from Ace Lake, Antarctica- Antarctic Ace Lake Metagenome 02UKC (SPAdes) (version 2) | ecosystem: Environmental > Aquatic > Non-marine Saline and Alkaline...
TCATCATCACAAAAAAGATAAAAAAGAGAAGAAAAGGGGAAAAAAGGGAAAAAAGAGGAAAAAAGAGACGATTTGGGAAATTTTTGTTACTTTTTAGTGAAAAATTGATTGATTTTAACAAATCTCCACTCGAAACGTAGGAGTCTAGACCATTTTCGGCGCCTTAGAAGTCTTTAAATAAGATAAATTCCTTATATTAAGTAGGGATGTTAATTTGAGGGGTGACCTCATAGGCATCCTTTTATTTTTTCTTGTATATTTCCTTAACTTAGATAAAAAGATTGATTATAGGGCTCTTAAAACGCCTTAAAAGTATATTCTATATTTGATTTGATATGTATTTTTGTTTAAATTTTTTAATAAAAAGATATTTTTTGATTTTTTGATTTTAGATGATTTTATTTTATTTTTTAGGATTTACCGACGATAAAAGATGATTTTAGGGCGACCGAAAGGTTTAAATACCACCTCTACTTTAAAGAAGTAGAAATAAAAGGGATTTATTTCACTAGGGAGCAAAAATAAAAAAAAAGGGCAAGTAAAATTAAATTTTGAACACCCTTTGAAATAAAAAAAATAAAATGGAAATAAAAAAAATATTAACGTATGAGGATGCAATAAATGAATTAAATTATAATGGATATTTTGAAGTTCTTGGAAAATATTCAAATAAAGGCGGAATTTATTTTGATAAGAATAAAAAATCTAAGTCTGCAGAATTATTTTTTAAAAATAGTGATGATATGATTAAAAATATAAATGGAGGAATTTTAAAATAAAGTAAGTGGTTACGAGTAAAATATATACTCGACCACCACAATCTTTATATACTCGGTCTACTTCTAATTAGTAGAGGTCGAAGAAAACATAATAAAAAACAAAATGGAAACAAACAAAATCACCAACAAACAAAACGAAATAATGAACCAAATAAGATTAATTACTGAAACTTCTATATCAAACGAAAGCTTGATAAATTTATTATTAAGGGACGAATTAAAAAAAGTAGAAAGAATTAATAAAAAATAAAATGGAACAAAAAATATTAAACCCACAACCAACTGAAAAAAACCCTTATATCGTCGAAGATTATCCATGGGGATTTAAAAAATGTAAGGCTCGATTTTATGTAGAATCAGTTAAGAAAAAAGGGGATAGATTTGTAAAGCAAACACAAAATCCAAAAACTCTTTTATGGTGTAAACCTAAAAAATCGACTTATTCGGCTGTTATCGTAGCCGTAATCATTACGCAAGACGGAAGAGATTTTATAAAGTCCCGTTCTGTAGATATGAATTCCAGCGCTGAAAAATATAAACAAGCAATGGAGACGCTAGGAGATTTAGAACTTAACGACCTACAAAAAGAAAAATTAAAGGTAATGAGGGCTTATATTAAGGCTTACAAAGGCGTAACTTTCAAATGCGTAGAAATGAACGGATTAAGCGAAGAAGAAAAAGAAGACCACGAAAAAGGACAAGATAAAATAATGAATCATATAAATAATAGTGTTGCGGTTAATTATGCAAACGATACGGGGAGATTATAAGATGGATATGGATGAAAGAATTAAAGAAATCGCAAAGCAAATTAATTTTAGAGAGTTAAGAATGGCTGGATTTAAATTTATTTATGATAACGAAAAACTTAATTTGGGAGTAATAAAGGGAGCTAAGCATTTTATAATAAGTTTAAATGTTGCGTCGGATACTTACGAAATAAGAAAAGTTAAAATAAGAAAATGTTCGATAGTTGAAGATACTACAGAAAAAAATATTTATTGTGATGAATTATGCGGAAAGATAGAGGAATATTTTAAATTTGAATATGTAATGCGGAGGATTTTTAATTAATATGGTAGTCAGTAAAAAAACATTAAGCGATTATGAATTTCCGAGTATTGAGGGTTATTTTGATTATATAATTGATAGCCAAATAAACGGGAATAGTCAACAGGTTAAGAATTTATTTAAGAAGTTATCTGGAGAGCAAAAACAGCTTTTCATGGCTTATATACAACCCTTCGATGCAACTTTAAAATTTAATTTTGACTTAAGAGGGCTTTATTAAGATGGATATTAATGACTTACTAGGTAAAATGAAAGAGGCTGACAAGAGAACAGAGAAACTTAACAAAAAGCCTCAAAAAACAGAACAACAAATAAAAAGAGCTTATATCGGAAGCTTAAAAGGTGGCAGAAAATGAGAATAAATACAATGGCGGAGCTTAAGAGATTAAATATTGGTACTAAAATAAAATTAGTTGAATGTTTAGGAATTCAAAACCATAAATCGCTTAATATTATAAGAGAAATTAAAATTATGCAGACAAATGCTATTAAATTTAATGGTGGAAGTTGGTTATATTTCCCAAAAAGTAATGATTTTGAATCTTGGGAAAGTGGTTTTATTATTTGGGATGGAAGAGAATCACAATATCCTGTAAAATTAAAATATGAGGTTTTAATATGAGTTATGAGAAGGTAAAGAGTATAAAAATCGACGAGAAAGAAGGAAAGGTATTTATTAATTGTGCTAGTAACAATTGTAGACCGATAACGTACTCTAGGGAAGAATACCCCTACTTCTCTAAAATATTGCAAGAGGAAGGACGGGAGGCGGTAGAAATACAACTTTTAAAAGACTATGAGAGTGGAAATCTACAGGAAGGCAAGAATAAGTACACTAAAGCATTAAAGGTTTTAAGATATGTGTTCGGAGAAGAATATAGAAAGTTTAACTGGAGGAATGGAAGTGGTGTAGAATATGAGAAAATTTGCGACTTAAGAAAAACGGGGAACTTTACGCTATTACTTAAAAAGTGTTTGGATTATAAATTTCCTAAACAAAAATATGTAATAACTAAAAAACATAGTGATAGTACTACTATTTATGGTAAAAAAAGAAAATGGGCTATGGGTTGGACACGATTTAAAGCCGAGTCTACAAAATTCGACTTTGAGAAAGAAGCAAGACTTCATATTTTCGAGAAATTTAAAGATGAGTGGGAGGTTGAGGTTTATTAACATGGAATTAAAAATAACAAAAATAATCGAAGTTAAAAAAGTCGGAGAGAATTCGGGATTTTGTACGGAGTATTACCAGAACAAAGAAACAAAAAGATTTTATGCTAAAGTAAGTCATCCAACTAATAAAGAAGATGTTGTTTGGTTTTCTACTTCTGAAAATTATGGGGAGCCTGATTGTCATATAAAGGAATGTATAAAATTTGTGGAGGTTGATGAATAAAATGGAATACGAACATTTACACGAAATCATAAGAAAGCCTCAAAACGAGGACGAAAAAGCACTCTTAGTAAGATGTTTTAAGGAAGGGAAAAAGAACGGTTGGGCTTCTGGAGACTATGACCGCGCAGACGGAAATTTTATAGTTGAAGAGGATTGTTTAAATGAAAATAATATAAGTTTTATTGATTATGAATACCAATTAATAGAATTTTTTGAACGAGGTAACTGGTGCTTAGGTACTGGAATTATTTATAAAAATCTATTCTTCTTAGAGCAAACAAACGGTTCTAGTGAGTGGGCTATTTATGAGATTAAAGAAAAAGAAATTAAGAATTTTGAATCTTATAGTATAAAGATGGTATTAGATAAAAAGAACGGAAGAAATGAATTTATTGAAGATTTAAATAAAATGTTAGATGGGAGTTATTGGGAATAATGGAAAAATACACGGATGAAGAAAAGAGAGCTTTGAAAGATTACTTTGATAAAGAAGTAAAAGAAACAATGACTAATTATAAACAGGCTGGAGAATTTTTTCAAAAAGAATTAAACAAAATCCCATTTACTGAATTAGAATTTAAAAATTATAAAGATTGTTATAGAAAGTTAGGACAAATATTTTCTAATAATGGAGTTATTTGGAATCAATGTGTGGCTGTTTTAAATTACAAATCCAAAAACGACGGCTCATTAAATCAAAGATGGAAATACGAAGAAAAGGGTGATTATAATTATAAAAATTGCTATAATCAACAAGAATGCCATGTTAAATGTGAGAATAGGGTATATAAATTAAAATATAGGAAATTGGATGTCTCTAAATATAGGGAGTTGATAAAATGAATTTTGAAGTAGGAACACACAACATAAAAAAGGGGTTTGAATGTTTAGAATGTGCTGAAAAGTTTTATTATGAATTGAAAGATTTAAAATATCTTGCTGAGGTAGGTATCTCTGGGAGACCTAAAAAAATAATAGTAAACACTTATGGGTGGAAAAATGATAACTAAAACAGCAAAAAAGTTTTTAAAGGAAATCGAGAAAGAAAAAGACTTTTATAAATTAGTAAATGGTCTATTTATTGTTAAATATCTAGATAGTGAAGAATCTGTTTATATTGGAGAATTCCTAAAAGTAGGTGATGCACTTAATCCAATGAATACAAATAGGGTCAGACTTAACCAAAGAAATACACAGAGGTATATTAAAAAAAGAATGCTTATGACAAGTGCCTTAGGTATTTGGAAACCATTAAGTATAAGTTTTGAAGAATATCCTATTGAAAGAATATTAAAAAGTGATGAAAAGGAGGTAAAAAATGATAACAATTAAAGAATATAAAGAAGCTGAGAAAGAAAACAAAAAAATCAGTAAGCTAGAGGAATCACAGGATGAAATCTTAGGGAAGAAAAGCGGAGAAACTAGGGAGAAATTTTGGGATGCAGAAAGGAAGCTCAGAGAACAAAAATATAAGGAAGAAGAGAAAAACGAGAAAGAAATGTCTGTCTTTAAGGAAAAAATCAAAAAGGCAAGAGAACCACACTACAAAAAAATGGGCGCTTTTAAGAAAGTCTTAGAATTTATAGGAATTTCTAAAAAAGAAAGAGAGATTAACCCACAAGCATACGTCTACGATTATCCTAGAGATGATAGGGGAGAGGTTATAAGAACAGAGAACGGATATCCCGAAAAAGAAAGACAATGCGTAAAGCCTTTTAAAGTGATTAAAGATGACGAATTCGCAAAAATTGGAATATTTATTTACGAGAATGATAAGCCGAAGAATAAATTTAGTCTATGTGCAATTGGTAAAACTATTTTTAATGAAGAGATTATGACTATTCCTTATTCTTATGGGTTAAGCCTAAGAGACGAAGGGATAAATATAAGAAAATGGATTAAAGATATGCCTAATAAGAACGATTTAGTGGTCTATTTTGAAAGAAATAAACATAGAGTCCTTAAGGAATTTTTAGAGCACCACGCAGAAGTAGAAATTGAATATAAGGAAGTAATCAAGGCGACTAAGACAAAAGAATGGCAAAAAGCTTATTGGGAATCAAGAAAAGACTATTACGAGAACTATTATTCGCATGGAGAAAAAACTGATGAATATAAAAACGTGTTGAAGGAATTGGAAAAGTTAAAATAAATTTATTATTGTTCGCCACTTTAGGCGACACTTATACTCTATATGAGAGGTAAGCCCAACCTTAAGGGCTATAAGACTACAAAGAAGTGAAGAAAGAGCGGTGCCGACTGTCCCGAGCAAACAGTCACTCATAATAAAATGGTATACGAAAACAAAGAATTCGCCCATCTCAAGTGGCGGCTTATGAATCAAGAAGGTTTATCAGAGAAAGAGTCAGAGAAAAGAATAGAAAAAATAAAAGACTGGGATAAAAAAATTAAAATGGAAAATAAAATAAAAAAAACGGAGAAAAAGGAATAATGGCAGGAATAATAACAATAGCAATAGATAAAAATAAGGTAGGCTGTCAGGTAAATATTGACGGTCTTAACGCTAGAGAACTCTCAATGGTATCCGCTCAATTAGGAATTATTCAAACAGATATTTTAAGTGAAATTCGGAGGTTAACTATAAGATAATGGTAAATAATCGTAAAAACATGTCCTACTATATTATGTGGGTTCCTAAAGACGAAGAAAAAATAGTTAGAAAGATATTCAATAAAGAAGTTAAAACAAAAGAAGAATTGGCTTTACTTGGGGATATTTTCAGTAGAATAAATTCGAACGGAGATTGGAAACTAGGATAATGGTAATGAAATTTAAACATCACGCAACAGATAAAGCAATAGAAGTAATAGGCGTACACTCTGAAGAGCACGAAGTCGTTTATTGTAAAGAGTTAGACAAATGTTTTATAGTAATGAGAAAGAAGGGTTATCCCTGTTATTTAAAAAAAACATCTTATATTGAGGTGGGAAAATGATGTACGAAAATTATATGGAAATTGAAGAACTAAAAGAAAAAGTTAAATATCTAAATTCTATCTTAGAAAAAAAGAAGGCATATCAAAAAATTCCTTTTATAGACAGGATTGAAACGTGTCTTAATATTAGAGCACAACAACTTATACCACTCAATAAGATAGGGAAAGAATTACGAGAATTAAGGTTTATATTTGATGAAGAAGAGTTTAAGATTTGGGAAAAAATATTTAATAAAGAAATGGGTGGTTTTTTAATTATTTCGAAGAAGACGAGTTACGTTGAGGTGAAAAAATGATGTGCGAAAGAAAAAATTGTAAAAATAAGGCAGATATTGAAATAAAGGGTGAACCTAAAAAGAAGTGTCTCCCTTTTATTAAAAATAAGTCTAAAAAAAGGTTTTTACTATGCTACCCTTGTTTAAATGAATTAAAAATATTTCCTATTACAATTTCAGAATATTACCAAGGGGATATTCAAAATGTTAATCAAAAAATGGGTGGTTTTAAAATTATTTCCAAGAGGGTAAAAAATGAAAATTGATGAAAAAAAAGGAGAGAAAAGAACTAAAATATACGATGGTCGGACTTTTGAAAGTTATGACGGTATACACTGGACTGAGGTAAAAAATGGAAGTTGAAAAAATAATGCAATACAAAGCAGAAGTTAATTCGAATCCTGTCTTAAAAAAGTACGGACTTAAATTAGTTGGCTCACGTAATTATAAATTCTTCAGATTAATGGGAACTGTCTTTTTGATTATCTGTGTTTGTTTTGTTGGAGTTTTATTCTATTTAGGCTCAGAAGGAAAATTAAGTTCTACTTATGAAAATATAATTAATCCAATGTTTAATGCTAGTGTACAATTTGATAATTTTAATACTTATGAATTCAATCCTGTGAATAATAACAAGTTCAGTCCGAATTATACAATCGAAGTAAATATACCTAGTGACTTATGCGGGTGCGCAGAATGAAATGTAGATATATAGACAGACAGGGATATTGTCATCACAAAAAACACAGACAGATAGGAGAGACTCATATGAAGTGCCATTCAGAAGGTTGCCCGTATTTCGAGGAGGCAAAAATAGAATGAATAAAAATTTAAAAGTAATAAGTCAACGAGTAGAGTATCTTAGAGAGACTGCTAATGAGCTAAAAGAATCTTTTAAAAAAACTAAAAATAAATTGCTCGAAGATTTATATTTAGAAATAAATTGTTATTGTGATATGATAAGTGTTCATACTAAATTGTTAAATAAAAAATTGGAGAGACAATGAATTACAAAATAGCTTTTTATATTATGATGTTTTTCTATGGACTTGATTGTTTAATTTTGACACCTTATATTTTATTTAATGGGTTAGGAATAGAGGTAGGTCTTATTATGTCTCGGGGATATAATCTTATTGGATTGTCATTTTTTTATATATGGTTTGTAGTATTTGGATTTATGTTGTTTTTTGTATTGAAGTATAGTTTCAAATATTTTAATAAAAGACTTGGAAAGTTAGAAATATATCCTGAAATAACAATAATCTTATGCGAAGTTGTTATAATGATTTGGACTATCATACATAACTTACAATTTATAAATTAACAGGAGGTAAAAAAATGGAAAATAATAAAATTAAGAATCTTGAAAAACGAATGACTAGGGTAGAGAAAAAACTAAAGTTAAAAGAAACTAAGCCGAGTATACCAGTTATCTGTGAGAAGTGCGGACATCCTATAAATACTAGAAGTAAATTGAATTTAATCTCATGTCCAGATTGCGGAAAGAAAACTAAAAATACTAGTCTAAAAGAGAAAGAGAAAGAAGAACCTTTTAACGCTTTTAAAGGTAAGAGATATGAAGACTATGATTTTAAAGATATGAAGAAATTACATTTTGAAGGGAAGAAATTTTCTAAATGTTGTCAATGTGGCAAGAAAGTAGACTTTGAAAACTCTTATTATGGATATAATGATTTAAGATGTAAAAAATGTTATGCTAAATTCACTAAACAAGCTGATGAGGAAGTTGGCAAAATGGTTCAAAGACTTTAAAACTCTTTATAATTAAATATTCTTTTCTTACCAATTAATTTTTTTGGTAATCTTTTTTTATAATTGTCTCCGATAAAAGAAACATCTGCAATATCATCATAAACAACCATTATAGAATCTTGACCTAATTCTTTAGCAGAAATTTTGGCTATTTTTTGCATTTTTTTGTAGTCTGTTAATAATTGTTTTTGTCTTTGTGTTGAATTCATTTTCTTGAACGCGGACTTAGAATATTTCCCATTAAAGTCTCTGTTGGCTGTTATTCGTATACCATCTTCGCACACGAATTTTTTATTTTCAACGTAACAACCTTTAGTCACTGGGATAGTAGTAGAACCACCAAAAATACCATTAACTTGATTTATATAACTTTGAATCTTTTTTGTTTTAATTGGTCTGCCAGAATTATCATTTTTAGGTATAACAATTGAGAATTCTCCCTCTCTTAATGGTTTTAACAGACGCTTACATTTAAGATTATTTTTATTCTTCTTAAGTGAGCAGTCAATTTTTTTTACCATGTTTTTAAGTCCTCTACTTCGCCAAATTCGTTAGCTACCTTTACTGTGTCTGGGAATTTTTCTTTAAACATTTCTACTTCGTCTGGGTCTAATCTAGAAATAAAATTATGAATATTGTCACCCATCTCTGTTAGTCTTCCTGATTCAACATAACGATATACTCCCCTTACGTTTGATTTACAAAGCCCTTTATCTTTGGGCTTTTTTTCGCACATTTTTATCGCTTCTTTAAATCCACTTCCAACATCAAAATTTCTAAAACTATGAGTCGGATAATCTTTGTTATTTAAATCTCCTAAAAACTTACATTTCCCGTTCTTATATATAAACCCCTTTTCGCACTTCTTTACCATCAGAGTCTCCTATTTTCCCAATCTGTTATAATCTCTCTACGATTAACTTCTTCCATTCTTTGAGTATCTTTGCCTTTTACTAGGTAATAATTTCCAGCAGTATGTTTAACAATTTTTCCTTCCCATCCACGAACGTTACTTTCTGGCTCTCCTTTTATTCCTACTCTTTGACCTTTTTTAATAATACACTTGCCCTTTCTTCTTCTTTCTCCGATTGGACATCTTTTCATTTTTGCCATTAACACTTGACCTCCACGAAGTCTGTGCTTTTTTTACCTTTAGCAAAAATAGGTGTCCTCTTCTTAATATCTTTCAATAACATTGTCTTATTCTTTGCTCTAAATCTTGTAGGGTCGCTCATAGCAAAATTTCTGCATCTATAACATTTTATTTTTTTTACCATTTTAACATTTATTGTGACTTTTCATATATTTATTTGCTATAGTTCTTGCTTTAGTTTTAGAGCCAGAAATTTTAACTGGATTTTTGAGAGTTCCTTTTCTATTCTCAAAAGGTATTACAACAACTTTTTGATAAACCCCATTTTTTAGCGTAGCAACAGAAGTATGCCATGTACCATTGCTTTTAGTTACTTTAACTTCTTTGCCCTTGCATTCATTTAAGTATTTTAAATTTCCTTTGCTTTTCCAACATTTTATTTTTTTTACCATTAATTATTTGCCCCCATAACTCTATTTGAAATTTTGGTGGTTACCCTTTGTTGAACCTTAGTACGTTCCTGTTCGTATAATTCTAATGCTTTTGCTTGATTTATGTTTTTATTACCCGCGATGATTTCTACATTCTCTGACATGATTTTTTCTTTATGTTCGAAGATTAATAATTTTATTGCTTGTCTGTCTGAATCAGTCATGTTGCCTTTTGATGCTATTAAACTTATTCTACTTCCTAGATTTTCTCTTAATTGTTTGTGCTCTCTCATTCTACTTTGATTTTTAATACGGCTAAAAACCTTGTCAAAATTCTTCATAACTATTTGGCTTTCGTTTATTTTTCCTTCTGCAATCATTAATTTTGCTTCAGCTATTCTTTCTTGAGCATGTGCTAATTTTATATTTTCACCAAACATTTCTGTGAATCTTTCAATTAGCATTTCAGCGTTATAAAATAAATCTCCAGGTACAGTCCCCGCAAGAACGACATCTTCTGTTTCGACTATTTGAAAAACCTCTTCCGCAGATGCAAAACTAACAAAAAATAATAATGATAAAGTTAAAGTGAGTATTACTAGGTTTTTCATTTCTTAGACCTCTTTTTAGATTTCTTGTTAATCCCTTCGTCTTTTAGACACTTATTCCACTTCTCTCCCCTTTTGCCTTTGCATTTGACTAGTGCTTTCGTCAACGCTGTTGGTTTCCTTTTTGTTTTTACCATTTGATTTGTCTCACACTCGTTCGTTTTTTCTAAACTTAGTACGGAAAATTTAAATGCCATCTTATTTGACAAACCATCGTTGCCATATCAAGAAAATAATCGCAACAGCAGACACATAACCTACCGCGCTATCAAGCAATATTCCTCCGAAGTTAAACATTGGTGACTTTAATATTCCTACTAGAAAAATAAATAAACCAGCTATAATACTAGCAAACCATATAAATTCCTGTTTACCTTGGATACCATCTTTAGTCCAATTTAATACTGCGAAGATATTTCCCTCTATCAAGAGTGACACCCCCGCTAATGCCATGAGTACCGTAGTAGCCCATTGACCAATATTAATACTAAAGAATGATAATAAAACAAGTGACACAAATCCAAAGAGGCTGTACGATGATAATGTATCGTCGAACCCTTTCCTAGTTTTTCTTACCATAAATTATCTTAGTATTCTTTATTTATAAAGACTAACTAAACTTTTTATTTAGTTGTAATTGTGGAACATTACTTAGTTTATCTAGGAAATTTTTAATATCCATACTGATAATTTCATATTCCCACATCCTTAAAACTAAGAAACCTGCCTGTATGAGTTCATTTACTCTGTTCTTATCTATTGTCCTCTGGTTTATTATTCTATCTGTTAACCTACTGTTAGGAAATATATCAGAATTCCCATGCCAATAATCCCCGTCGCACTCAATAACCAAGTTCATAGTTGGTATAAAAATATCACACTGATAACCATTCTTAATATTCATATATTTATGTTTTACAAATTCTATACATAACTCTTTTAGAAAGTTTTGTATCTTCATTTCTATAAAAGAGTCCCTTTTAGGAAATGTTTGATGTTTGCGATTTTCCCTAATAGCAATCATAACCTCCTCGCTGTGTCCATGTTTTCTGAGGTAACTGTGATAACAATCTGCATTACAGAACTTCTGCTCTTTAAAGCATGGTGAAAACTCAAGTGGCTTTCCACATTCCTTACATTCCTTTTTATATATTCTGTTCCAACATGGGTGGTCTCGACCATATTTCACATTATTTCTATTCCACTCAGATAATTTAGGTCTGTTTGTACCAATATTAAAATCACCCCAATTCGGATACCTCTCTTTAATAGTTTTTTTCATTTTCTCTATATTTTCTTTTTTATACATTGGGTTGTTAGATTTCATCCTGTCACTCATCCAGCTCTTTGGTCTGTGGAGGTTTAAATTTCGTAGCTTTGATGAAATTTGAGCAGGTGTCTTATTTAACATCATTCCTATCTCGATATTGCCAAGATTATTATAATTATCCATCAGTATCTTAAAATCTGATTCTTTCCAATTAGAACCTCCTCCCACACATACTCCCCCTTTCAGTCCCAACATGAATTTCTTGTTTAATATAGAACTCGTAGTACGATTAAATCTCTTTGATAAATCAGAACTAGATATTTGGGTGTGGTTGTTCTTCATAAATAAAACTTCTTCTTCTGTCCAGTCACGCTCCTTGTATCTACTATGACCTTTTAGTCCTATCCTAAGCTTCTTATGATATATAGAATCAACGCTCCGATTAAGCCTTTTGGCTATCTCTTTACATGACATCCTCTTAATATTGTCTCTAAGAAATAAAATATCTTCTTCTGTCCATACTATACGATTCATACATCTAAATGGGAAAAAGAGTTAATAAGTCTTTTGTAGAACTTTTACCTTTTCTTTTTCTTTCGTGTAGTCTTTCTCTTCGTAGTTTTCTTAGCCGTTTTCCTTTTATCTTTACGATATTTTATTTCGTGTTTTTGAGAACTTTTTCTCTTTCTGTCCGATGATATTGCGGCAGTAGACCTTTTACTCCCAGGTAGTTTACAAGTCCTCATGCTTCCGCTAGGGCTTCTGACTTTTTGTTTCAACTTTCCAAATTTACACTTAACCTTCTTTGTTACCATTATTTTTTACCTCCAAGTTTTAGATATAGTTTTACCATACAACCTCTATCAGATTATTCTTTATAAAGACTAACTAAATAAAAAGTTTAGTTTATAGAAAGCTATTTAAACGACCAATACTATAATATAGTATGGTAGATGATGACATAGGACACAATGCTAGGCTTTTAATCAGGGACGGAAAAGTAAAAAAAATTAGTGATTCTATGTGGGAAGTTGGCGACGAGATTGTCAAAAAAGTAATTAAACCAGGACGTTCTTATCTAACTTGTACTTGTAAATCTTATGTTATGTTTTGTAGGGAAAACCCTCGGTGTTATCACAAGGAATCCGTAATTATATTCGACGAGCGATTTCAAAAAAGAATAGACAAAGCAATTGAGATTTATGAAAATTCAGAAAAATTAGGAATAAGTGTTGAGCCCTGTGTTATTATTCAAGAACTAAAAGATTTAAAATATTTCAAATGAATAAGAAAAGAATTATCTTAGTTTATTTCACTTTAGTTTTTATGACTTATGTTCTTGATTTGATTACTACTGTAATTGGATTGGGTGTAGGCGCGGTTGAAAATAATCCCATAGCTTACAGTATTTTTACAATGAGCCCTATGAGTAATATTATTGGTATATTTTTATTTATATTATTTTGGGCGGTTAGTATGCTTTGTCTTGTAGAAATAGTTTACTATGTATATAAAAAACTGTTTGAAGAAAATTTAAAAGTTTATACTACTTTCTTGTTAACTGGTTTGTTAATCGTTCTATACAATAGTACATTGGCTATAGTTAATAACTTAAATGTAATATGGTCAATGAAAGGAGGTTAAATGAAAAAAGAAAAAATTATCACGATATGTATCTTAGGTTTAGTTGTCTTAGGTTTTGGGGCTTTTAAAATTTTCTCAAACGATTCGTCAGATAAACTTTGTGTATACGAGGTTCCTAATCACATTAAGCTTACTTGTCCTAATGGAAATGAGACTAGAGTAGTAAATAGTTTTCAGACTACAATATTCGAATATGATAACGCTGTTCTTCAAGGATGTGTTAATCTTGAAAAATTAAACGATAGTGGATATAGATATGAAATTGCTGTGTGTAATGAATCAATCCCTTTTGACGTATTCGATTAGGTCTTCGTCTTCGTTATCAAAAAACGCTATTATTACTTTTTTTATTTTTTTACGGTAGTATGTTATGACTATTGCTAGGGCTATTATAAAAAACAACAAGAACGATTGCTTTACTTTTTGTTCGACTTCTTTTGTTGGCTCATTTATTGTCATATTACATACGTATTCGAAATTATCAATATAATGATTTAAAACACTTTTTGATACAAGAATTCCAGTGTCGTTTTTTATAGCTAAAGACAATAATTTTCTAGATTCGTTTGTTATATTTCCTGAATTTAGAAAGTCACTTACCTCTAGACAGACTTCCTCTACGTTAAATGTTGATATACCTCCAGAGCCTCCTGTTCTTCCTGTTACTTCTGGCGATGTGTATACGTTTCTTCCTATTGGGGAATTTTCTAAATCGCCGACACAAAGTATTAAAGTCTCTTCATCTCCTCCGCAAATTCCTATTGTTTCTGAATCATAAGCACTAATCATAGGCAAAACTAGGAAGACTAATAATATAAAAATTAAGTTTTTTTTTACCATTACTTATTCCTCAGTTAATGCGAACTAACACCATTGAGTTTCACCTAGTTTACATAAACTTATTTTCATCATTTCATTTTCATCTTCTAAAATTCTTAATCTACTTTCGTGTCCTAATATTAATTCGTAAATCCAG
>Ga0208769_1000854_pt1 | contig 14207 bp, 19 predicted proteins | sample AntAceMetag02UKC_FD_184768 | JGI IMG/M metagenome (GOLD analysis project Ga0208769, IMG submission 184768) | Saline lake microbial communities from Ace Lake, Antarctica- Antarctic Ace Lake Metagenome 02UKC (SPAdes) (version 2) | ecosystem: Environmental > Aquatic > Non-marine Saline and Alkaline...
CAGAGAAAGGGGAGGGGTGATGGACGCGACGTATGAATGGTGGGTGCGAGTATTATTCTTTCTTGGTGGTGTAGTCATCGGCAGCATGATGGCGGGCCTGGCCTCGGTGCTCAGATTAAGACGGCAGAAAAGGCGTTATCTCGAAATGTTCGATGACGAGCCCGAGAAAGAGGTGGAATGCTTTAGTCTGACCGAGGCCGACCTGTTGGAAATACTGAGATTAGCAAAAATGGCACCATTGTCTGAAGCATCAGAAGAGGGCTGTCGCCGGTTCCAAGAGTTGCTAGATGCCACGATACCAACTGCCGATGATTACAATCAAAGGCTTTGTCTCGGGCCCGAGGAAGACACCCACACGTTCAAATCAGCCGCCGATGTCCAAGCGTTTCACGATCACATGGAAGAGGGGACGGCAGAGCAGTTTGGGAATTTCAGGCAAGCGAACCGCGCCGAGCCAGAGAAAGGCGACCCGTCATGAGATCCGATCACATACCGAACCATGACCGCCGCTTGCACATGGCGCGATGCGCGAAGTGTGGGGAACGGTACGACATGGCCGATGGGCACGAATGCTTTGACCCGTTCGAGGGGTGGGACGATTACGATCCCGTCGAGGCGGAGCGCGAGGAATTCAGCGAGAGTGGGGAAGGGACTAACAATGGAGGGTGACAAAATGCACGTAACATATCGGTATGACATGAGCGAACCCGACGAGCGAGCGGAGCAGCGCATCATGGACCGGGCCATGGAGCTCCACGGTGCGGTGTGGGATTTTGCCCAATGGCTGCGAGGGCAGATCAAGTACGCCAAGGACGGGGTGGACGTGGCGCAATTTCAAAAGGCGCGGGACATGCTATGGTCGCACTTGGAGGATCGGGATCTGGACGGGTTGTTCGGATGAAGCTATCAGAACATGAAGAGCAGGTCATCGTTTGCGAATGGCTTGACACCGCTGCCGTGCTCCGTTGGCCCGCGCTTGCCGTGGTCGACGGGCGGCTTCCGTACTTCGCCGTGCCGAACGGGGGCAAGCGGCACGTGGTCACAGCCAAGAAGCTGAAAGCCGAAGGCGTGAGGGCGGGGGTACCGGACCTGGCGATCATGATTCCGCGTGGAGTGCATCACGGCCTGTTCGTTGAGATGAAAGTCAAGAAGGGTGGCGTGGAGTCGAAGGCACAGAAGGCGTGGCGGTTGGCGTTGAGGGATCGGGGGTACTGCGCGGCAGTCTGCAAGGGTGCGGACGCGGCGATTGAAACCATTAGCCATTATCTCGACGGTGTGATATGATGCTCGCTCATGCGCGGCTCGAAACTCTACTTGCAAATCGGCTACACTCGGTCATGGCTCCGGCTGCTCATCGACCCGGCCATGTTCGCACAGATGGGAGGGACGGATGACGACACATTCTGGCTTGCATTGGACAGCCCCAGAGCACGATGCAATCGTGGAGCTTCGGGATCGTGGGGACTTGAGTCCCCATCAGATAGCGGCAACCCTGCGAGCGGCGGGATCGCGACGGTCGATGGACGCGATCAAGAAATACATCGCCCGCATCAATGGCGGCTTGCCTCGCCCGTTCGACCCGGCCATCGCAGCGGCGGGGATTGATCTCGGATCGAGCGTGCTACCTTCTCGAATTGAGAATGTAGACAACGCGGTCAACAGGCGGATTAAAGACAACATAATCCAACCGATCTACCAACCGGATCGCCCCGCGCCAGTGGCTCCGGTGGTTGTGCCGGATGGTGAAGCGAGGGTGGGGGTGATTGGGGATACTCACATCCCATTTTGCCTGCCCGACTATCGGGAATTCTGCATGGAGACTTTCGCCCAGTGGCGATGCAACATCATCGTGCATATAGGCGACCTTGTTGACCACCACGCGATTTCATTTTTCAAAAGCGACCCGGACGGCATGAGCGCGGGCAGGGAGTTCGCCGCTGCGATGCACGACTTGTTGCCGTGGTACAACGCATTTCCAAATGTCAAGTGGGTGACGGGAAACCATGACCGCCGGTTGACAAAGCGTATTCTTGACGCGGGTCTACCCGCCGCCGCCTTGACGGGGAACTTTTATCAGACGCCTCCGGGGTGGGAGAAGGCTATGACGCACACCGTTGACGGGGTGGACTACGTGCACGGCAACACCGCTCCGGGGATGTACGGTCATGTCAAGCTCATGAAGGACCGTGGATGCTCGGTAGTTGCGGGGCATGTCCACACTCACACCGGCACGGTCTACACCTCATTGCCGAACGGGGTGACGCGGTTCGGGATGCGCGTCGGGACGGGGCAGGACCAATCGACATACGCGATGGATTATGGGGAAGACTACAGCGGGAAGCTCACACCGGGGTGCGGGGTGGTGCTCGGGGGGATGGAAGCCCACGCAATACCAATGCTACAGGGAGGGAAATCATGAGCGAAGATCGAGTCAAATACATCTGCGACAATTGTACGGGAGATCCACCGTGCGTGGCGTGGGCTGCGGCGGGGCAGTATCCCGTGCTGTCTAACCTTCATTGCGTGTACGATACCGGCGGGCGTGGTCATTGGCGCAAGGCCGACCCCGACCCCGTGCGCGAGCGAGCCGAGCGAGTGAGGGGGATGGACGATGAGCCGGATGTCCCCGCAAGTGTCCCTGCAAATGTCCCCGCAATCGAGGGCGACCGCGCTCCGACCGACCCCCCGTATTACACGCGAGGCGGGGCGCAATGTTGGGATACCATATATGATATGCACGGGGCGGACGGGTGCATGTCGCATATCCTTAAGTACGCATGGAGGGCGGGGCAGAAGCCGGGGGTGCCGCTGTCGGTTGACCTTCGCAAGCTCATCAACTGGGCCGAGTTTTTACTTGGCAAGATCGGAGGGGAAGAATGAGCGACATAAAAAAAGTACAAAAGAAACTCCGCGCATCCGAGGCGGCCCGGGTCAAGGCGGTGCGTCGGGCCGAAGCATCTGAGTTTAACTTTGGCCAGAATGTCAAGGAACTTCGGACGGCGGAATCTGAAATCAAGAAACTGAAAGAGGCGGTCGAGACACGCGATGCAACCATCAGGGAGCTTGATAGGGTGGTCGATAATCTGAAAGAGGCGAGGGCAAAACTATGAACCGGATGCTCGCAATATACAACGGACGTAACAAGAAATTCCGACACGATGGTGACGAGTTCCAACGCGAAGCCCTCGGATGGTCCAAGGCGCAACCCGAACCGGTCGAGCTCGTCGACGTGCGAGACGGGAAGATCCGCGCGGAGATCCGCAAGATGACGGACGGGTTGGACGTGCTCGCCATATTCGATCACGGGACACCCAAGGGGCTTCCGAGGATGAGGGAAAGCTACAGGAATGTCAAGGGCTTGGCGGAAACCATAGCCGGGGTGACGGATCGGATCACCGTCGTCCTCTATGCGTGTTCGTGTGGGCGGGGGTGGTGGTGGTGGAAGCCGAAGAATAAGAAGTACAAGAGATGTGCCCCGCGCGAATACAATCCACGCGATGGGTACGCCATGGCGTTGGCCTGCGAGTTGCTAAAGATTGGGGTAACCGTGGAGGTGTGGGCACACTTAACAACCGGTCACACCACCCGAAATCCACACGTGGTATGGGCGGGCCATGCGGTTCCGTACAATATCATCACGAGGCAGCGCCCCCTATCCCCAGGAACCCCCGAATGGAAGCAATGGAAGATCGACATGCGCGGGCCAAAGCGCTTCACCTTTTGGAAATAGAATGAACTGGCAAAACGAAAACGTCCTATGGTTCGCAATGGCTGTCCTCGCTCTAGCGGCGTTCCTCGTCTACGCGGTGCAGGCATGACCGGCGGGGCAGGACATGGCCCTTGCACGGGTGCCCGTGGAGGGCGGAGGCCGTCAGAATCGATCCTCGTGACGCGAAGTGACAAACAATGGGAAGGGGTTAGATATGGCATACAGAGTAATTGAGAAAACGGGCATATGTGACGGGTGCGGATTCAAGATGCACTTATCCATCTATCGGGATCGGTGGCTGTGCCGTGGCTGTCTCATCGGCAGCGAGATACCGCCACGACTTGAGGACCATGTACGCGGGGGCTGTGCCCTCGCAGACCGGGGGCGGATGGACGGGGCTGCACCACGGGACATGTCGTGGGGATCGAAGTTTCACCGGGACCTCGGCGCTGCCATGAAGCGCGAGGGGTGGGAGATGCACGACGCCAAGACGATCATGTGGGCGGGGCATGCCGAGGCGAAGGCGAAGCAAGTGGAGCGGTGGGAAGCGGAAGGGGAAGCCGAATGATTTCATACACGGATGGAGAATGGATCGCCACGTTCGACGGGTGCGGGGCGTTGGTGGATTTCATGACTGTGGATCGCATGCGTAGTGTTGATTGGGTGTACGGCTCAACAAAAGTGAATGTTGTTGAGGGCGAGACAGGGCGCAAGATGATCGCTAGCATACGGCGGGGACGGGACATGGAGGGCGAGACGGAATGACACATTCGAGATTGCCACCCGAACGAAAAGGGCTGACCCACAAGCCGACTATCGCGAGCGTCAAGACGACGATCACCACCGGAGAGTACGACGACGGGCGGCTTGGCGAGGTGACGATTGAGGTCGGTAAGACGGGGGACGAATCGCGCATCCTACGGATCGTTGGCATCCTGCTTTCGACGGGGTTACAATGTGGCGTGCCGCTGTCGGAGTACGTAGAAAACTTGAAGCACCACCGCGCCGGAACGGGTGGAGCCACGGATGATGCGGACATCCCCACGGCGGACAGCATCGTGGATTACGTGGGGAAATGGTTGGAAAAGAAGTATGGCGACAGATGAACATACTATCCCCTGAAACGCAGGGGGTACTAGGAAGGAACGGACGATATGACCAGAAGCGAATTGGCGGAAGTGTTGAACGGGCGGGAAATCAGCCACGAGATGGACAAGAGTGAGGAGCGCGAGGCCGCAGCCGAGGCGGGGCTTGTCGTGGTGTTCGGATACTCGGACGATGGGGTAGAATTGAGGGGCGTAATCGATGATGAGTTGAGCGCATATGGCGGGACAACGATCCACCTTAACGCGGGCGGTCTGGTTCAGAACAAGTGCGACGATGATGACTGCCCAAACTTCGCCGGATTCGACGCACCCGGCAACCGCAAGATTGAGGCGCTATGGTGTGAGGAGAAGGACGGCCCCGCGTGGACCTACAAGACGGACATCCCCCACTCCACCTTCGACATCATGGAGGAGGGGGATGTTTTTTGCAGGGGGATTGTCTTTGAAATGTGGGAGGTGACAAGATGATCTTATCACCGGCATGGGTATTCTCGCTACTCGGAGCCTTCGCCGAGCTCGTCGGGCGCGAGGCCACCGCTGCCATCCGACACCGGCAGGCGGTCGAGGCGAGGAAGGCACGGGCGCAGGCAAAGAAGGCGGCGGAATTAAAGCGGCTCGAGCGGGCGCAGCTTGCGGAGGTCAAGAAGAACTTTCTCAAACAGTCGCAGCGTCGAGAGAAGCGGGCGGCTGTGGCGAAACGGATCGCGCGGATGCGCGTGGAGCTTGACCCGAACCCGTACATTGTGTTACCTGATGATCTGAACGAGAGCTTGGAGGAAGAATGGAAAAGCTAGCGATGGTGACATTATACCGGGAACATTCTTGGAGTTTTTTTGCGACCACGCCGAGAGGCTGGAAGAGTGCTTGGACGAGTGGGACTACTGCGAATGTTAGAGCAGTTGAGTCAACGCGAGAACCACCGTCGTCAATGCAGCAATGGCAGCAACGACCGCGCCGATCAGTCTGCCCCCAGCCTTGTTCCCGTTGGCGCGAGGGGGCCGGGACGGGAGCGCGGCATGCTCGGCAATCTTGAGATCAACATGATCCTTCGTGGCAAGGCTCGGCATTTTGTCTTTCATAACCTCAACATGCTTGCCGATGATTTCGAGCTTGTCAAAGATTCGGATCGTGGTTGTGTCGTCCATGGCATCACCTGTGCTGGTAGGGTTCCCAAAGGGATACGGCTTGTACAAATAATTCTATCCCGCCCGCCGATGTCCCACTGACTGTTATATAGTCTAGTTCGTCGTCAACTTCTAACTGGTCGGTGAAGCTTGAGACGGTAACAAGGGTCGGCTCCAAGAGCCCGCCGCCGGGGATGGTGTATGACACCGAGTCCGCAGCCACGGACGATGACATCGTAACCACGCACCCCGCCCCGCCATAAACAACAATGGCGGGATCGCAATCCACATTCCCCGCCGCCCCTGTCAGGTTGCGCGGCTTGACTCTGTAGGTCTGTGCGTTGCCATCGGCGTCTTGTCGTAGCGATTCCGCCGGGTTGACGCCGGTCTGATAAACCCCAAGAGCATATGGCGTATTGAACAGCGCCCGCGATGAGTTGTGTATCACGGAGTCCCCCGCATCCAGGTAGTGACACACCGTCCCTACCGTGCCGTCGTCGGCGTTGGCCTCATCCCAACCCTTGATCACCTCGTCCACGCTGAAGTCGGAAGATGACACCAGCGCCTCTGCTTCGGTCAGTGTCGGTTCATGGGGACAGCCCATCACGTTCAGGCGATGCACTATTGCGTTGGTAACATCCAGGCGCGAGCATCGAAACCCGTCGTCTGTTCCGATAGCAACTGGGGTTATCGCCAGGGACTTGGCAGCGCCGGCGGCGTCCAGCCCATCGAACCATTCGCCGTACATCCCCGACGGGTAGTCGTTTGCGTCGTCATCTCCACCCGTGGTTGGCGCGGCAACGTTCTTTAGAATTGTTCGTGTGGCAAACAAGTCTCCGTAATCATTGTACCATAACCACGACTCGTTACCCGCCACGTATTCGTGTCGCCAGTTGTGTGCGTTGATTACGATCTCAGCGGCCCCGCCGTTTTCTCTCACCGGATACCGGGAGATAATATGAAACTTAGACAGGTGGTTTCCGTTAATGTCCGCAGCGTCGGCGGGAAAGGGTGCAATCCTGCCGCTGTAGCTGGCAATGTATTCCATCGCCCGATACCGTCGCAGATGGTTGAAGTCTTCTGCCATCGGTATGCCCAAATTGACAGAGTCCGCCGGGTCGCCAACGTATGACTGCCGCCAGTTGATGAGCTTCCCGATTCTGGGATTGCTGATAGGCATTATACTGGCACCGTCCACTCCTGTTTGGTTGCAAACAAAATCTTGTTAAAGTTCTGTGCTATCAGCCTTTGCGCGTGCCATGCGCTGAAACTTTCGTTGCAGGCATAGGGCACCCACGTCGCGGTATTGCGACCGATGGTTTCATAGTCTCGCACGCTACTCGGATCTGAGGCGGCGAAAAGATCATCGTTCTCCATGCCAATGTGGATCGCGAGGATTTCGCCAGACCCCGCAGACATCAGAGCGTGCAGGCGTCCCGGTTGCACCGGGTGGTCTGGCACCGATGCGCGGCGGGGTTCTTCCGTATTGGTTACGAACGATCCCAGATCCAAGGGTTCACCCGTAGGCTTGGCAGGGTTCCACGGGGTGTCGTCGTATTCCTTCCATGCGGCATCTAGAACCCCCGACTCCGACTCTATTCCGGGGAACCCATCCCACCCATCCCACCGCTCGTCCGTTTTATCGCCAACCCCCAAGGTTATCTGCCTCCACACCTGTATCCTGTATCGCGGGTTCCCCGCAACGGTGGTCCAACCCCTGGGCTGTACCGGAAGGCGTGCATCAATAAACACATACGCCCCCGTCCTAGTGGTGAACGTGATACCACCGTCCGACGCTTCTATATATCCTGCTGGTTTCGCCATGCCATTAACTCCAGGCTATTGCCCGCGACTTCACGGTTGCCACGTTTTCCACTTGCCCGATGTGGTCCCCGTGCCAACCGTACATATCGATCTGGCACTGTTGCAAGTTGGCGTTGTCGTACTCGCCAAAGAAGACTATTTTGTCTGTGCCCGCGTCGAACTCGGCATAGTCGGTGTCAATTGAAATCTTACACGTCCCGTTAGTGATGTCCGCAAGTTCTAACGTATCCGCGCCGTCGCCGTAAATCCTGCCCCTGAAAACATTGCGCCCCGCCCCGGCGTTGTCCCACGATGTAGTGTTGGCATCGACGACAGTGATGGCGTATTTCTCACAGCTACAACTCCGCAAGCTCACGGTGTCTGTCCCCGCGTTCCAATTGAAGCAACCGAAATATGCAAGGTCCGTCAAGCCCCTTAGTGGTGAGGCAAACTCATTCAGCGCCGGGTCAGTATTGAGCGTGGCGCATGCTACCACCCCGGCGCTCTTGGTTATCTGCGCGGCGGTCAGATACATTGCGGGGCCAATGGCTTTCGACCCACGGGCGAGGCGGAAGATTAGATCGGTATCCATCTTGCCCTCGTTCCCGTTGACCGAGATGTTGATAGACGCCTTTGTAATAATCGCAGACCTGCGAGTGAAGCCCCGCTGGCCCTTGAACAAATCATAAGGGAGATCGCTCGTTAACAGGCAGTCCCCGCCAATCGTAACCAGTGGCACCCCCGCCGCAGTCCCACCCATGGAGACGCTTGGGAGCGCGGTGTTCATCCTGTAGAGTATCTGTCGCAGCCTGTCACTGTAAGCCTCTATTGCCGCTTGGCCCTGAACCTGAATGATCTTGTCGTCAATGTTGAGCGTCTTGTTTCCGCTGGCGAGCATGGCCCGCCCGGTCACGTTTTTAATTTCCAGTTCGCTAGCGTCGGCCACGTTGTAATTATATTTCACCTTTGCGTTGTGATACAGCCAGGTGTTCCCGTATGTTGCCGATGGGGACTTGGCTCGCAAGTTGCTGTTATCGAAAACCCTTCCCGACGTGACGGCCTTGGATGCCATGACCACGCCGATGGGCTCGAATGACATGCCGTACCCGCGCAGCGATTCTATATATCCCCACGTTTGGCGGATACCAAGACTGAGCAGGGCATTGAAGACCGTCTTCTTGAGGTTGAACGATGTGCCAAGCTGCAACGTCCACAGGTTTGTCGCAGCCGGGGCCAACTCATCTAGGCGGTCGTAGTCCACTAACCCCCTCATGTCAAGGCCGTCATCCCACGCGTCGGGAATGTGATACACGCAGGTTCGTTGCGGTAGCTGTATGGGGTCGTCCCCCAAGATGGCCCGTACAAGGTCGGACAGGGAATTGCTAGTCACCGTGACGGCGGTGTTCACGGCGAACGGATCGCCCGCTGTAATTAATTGGTTGGGGTAGTCGTGCAGATAGGGCCAATAATAAAGGGGTTGTCCCCATCGCATCGGTATGACGGGGATGGTATTGTTCCCATCATCGACAACCTTGAGGCAGGTAACGCCGTCGATGGCGTCCTGATCGTCAACCGTTATATAGTTCGATGCCGTGCTAAAGACTTTGCCCTCCATGAGGTGTCTCTTGTCTGCCCCGCCCACGGTGATCTGGTCCTCATCATCAAACTGCTCGGCGTCGAACTCATGTTTGATGGATAGCCGGTAGTGGTCGTCTGCCCCGCCGGGTGTATAATAGGCCATCGGATAATAGTCCACCTCGAGCGGGCCCAGGGGCGCAACGCCGTTTAGCTCACACCAATATTTGCTCCTGAAGTTCCACTGATAGTAGTACTGCATCCCGCCCGGAATCTCTAGATCGTATTCTGCCTTGGTTGCGGTGGTGTCGTCTGGGACGAATAGCCATCCGTTCGATGGCGATAGTGTCAGCGCGAGGTCGTTGACGTTCTCATAATAGGCCTCCCACTTGGGATTCATGTACACGTTCAGGTTGCTTGTCCGAAGGTCGCCCAACCTGGACAGGCCCAGCTTGAGTATCCACGCGAGCGGGCCGTTGATATACGCGGGAAACGCAACATCATCCACAACATACAGCAGGCCATAAGATGCCTGGAAGGTTCGGTTGATAGTACCAGCGCCGCCCGAATAGGTCCGCGCCGCAAGCTCGTCGTTGAGTGCCGCCGCCAACTTCTTCTTGGTTCCATAGTAGACAGCCTCGCCCGGAGCGCATAACCATATCTCGGTGCTCACATAGGCCAGCACCAAGGGGTCGGCGTCATACTCCAAGATGGTCAGGTGCGGTCTTTGGATCTTGCCCGTTGCTGCGGCGGGTTGTCGGTGAAGCTTATACCCCCTGATCTGCCCCTCTTTGGGTTCGACCGGGATGTCAACATCCCAGAACTCTTCCCAGAATCCACAGTCGATCTTCCAATCGTCGGCCGTGCATGTCGGGTTGGGCTTGACCGGGCCACAGCGAAACATCACGGGCAGAGTATACTCGTCAAGGTCTGTTAAATCGGCGGGGGCCACTGGCAATCCAGCGATTGCCCCTGCGTCCGTCATCGGGACCAGCCACAGGGTAGCGGCCTTGCCGACGATGGTGGTGGCTGGCGCTGATACCAGCATATGAGAGCTATGGTCAACCTGGTCTACAAAGATTTTTTCCCTCGGGGTTCGCAGGCATCCCGAGTATGCAGTCGCGGAATAGACACCCGCCGCCGGACCGGCAAGCGTGTTGCCGTCGATAGCGAGGCAGCTATTTTTGATCCAGATATATGTTGGTATTCCGGCGGTGTCATTGTCGGTGATTAAAGTTGCAAGCCCCTTGTCTTTTCCCCATGACAGTGTAGCACCCGCCCCACTGCCATCCCAGTTTTCGGCAAGAATCCCAGAGACAACGGTATTGTCATAGATCGGATCGGGCATCACGTCGAGGCCGTCATACGTCCCCGCCACGGCCCCGGATCTAAAGTGGGTGTACGTCGCGCCGTGTGCATCGCGCCCGAACTTCACGCCCCACCCGCCGCCGGACAGTCCCCTGTTTTCGTCATAGGCGATTGATTGCTTGCCGAGATCGGCGTCGAGAGATGGGATGATCTGAACATGGTCGGAAGGGTATGCAGATGACGCGCCAGCCACCCAGCGTTCTCCAAACAAGAGCCGCCTGTATGAGTGCTGTTGCTTCTGTGAATCCGTGCCCCAATGGTCGGGATCGCTCAACGCTGCGACCAGCTCGGTCGAGGTCGTCTCGGCGTGCGTTTCCCCCGCAATGTGAAACACGGCGGCATACTTGCCCCCGCCGCCAGCCATGTCATCGGCAAATGAAGCGGCGGTCATACCGGAGCGCTCCATGTCGGGACGCCACCGATGGACGTGATCAATTCAACGCCGACGTTGTACAGCGAGTTGTGGGTGGGGATGGTAGGTGTCGGCTTGTCCCAGCGGCTCGGCTTGAGGTGACAGAATGTATAATTATCCGGCGTGGTGGTTAGCCGGGTGCGATGCCCCCCGCCGTTCATGCTCAACGGGCAATTACTTGCCCCCGCCGTCTCGCCCTCATAGACTGCAAGGTCTTCGATGTAGTAGCAGCCCTTGATGGATAGCCCCTCGGTGCCGGACGGGCTTGCCGATAGCGCGTTAATGCTGAACTGTTCGAGACACCGCTCCTCTTCGGGGTAGTAGAACGCAGTACCGGGCGGGGTCGGGTAAGCATAGCTTACTTCGCACGCAGTTTTGAACGTGTCGACCGCAGCCACAGCCTGCCATTGGTGGTGCCGGGTGTAGTTGCCCGGAGCAAGGGCGATGCCGCTGAACGTGCCGTCGATTGCATTGGCCCCTGCGATACCCGTGTCATCTTCCATGTGGTTCAGGTCTGCGCTGTAGTACGGGGGGATCCATAGGAACCGCGGGGTGTCCGTGGCCGTGTAAATGTAGTCCCCTGCAAGGTCCTCCCGGAATCCTAGCATACGCATGAGGTCTGCGTCTGTCCATACGACGGTGAAGGTGCCTGCCCCAGAAGCGTCACCGCTAGTCAGTACCACCTTGTGCTCGGTGTTCAGGTATGCGTAGAGGTTCGGGTTGAACGTCCCCATCACGCCGTCTAGGCGATAGATGACGGTGAGGATGCACCCGTATGTGCCGAGCGTCAGGTGCTTGGTCTGCGCCCCGCCTGCATTGTAGTTGACCGTGAGGCTGTTGTTTCCCGCTAGCATCTCAATCGGAGACGCGAGTGCTTGCTGTGCCATGTGCTATGCCGCCTCCTGTGCGAACGCGGGCTTCCCCGCCTGTGATGCTTTTTCGTTTGCCGCCACAGACCACCCGTGGAATTCCTCTTCGCCAAGTATGACGGTGATGTTGGTCGTGCTCGATCCGCCAGCCCCGCCCGCCGCGTAGTTTCCGCCGCCGCCGAGATAGCCACCGCCACCGGAGCCAACAGCCCCGGACGATACGCCGCCACCGGACGCGCCGAACTTCTGCCGCTTGATTGTGGCTATCTGTACGCCACCCGCCACGGCAACGGTCCCAGCCGCCGCAAGACCGGCCACCAACCCCCACGGTATCCCGAAGGTTTTGATCCCGCCCGCTATGGCAGACGCCGCGCCCATGGCCGTGTCCATGACGGCGGAAGCGTAGGCGAATTTTTTGCCTACCTCGAACTGCTTCTTGTTCTCGCTCTGCATCAAGGATGACATGTTCTTCGCCATGCCGGACATCAGATTCGCGCCGTACATGGCGGTGTCGTATTTCTGCTTCTCTGCCTGTTGATGTATTCGAACCTGTTCGGCAGCTAGCCCCCGGTCGATCTCCGCTTGCTTCGCCGCGTACTCTTCCGAGTTCATGAGCAACCATTCGTGATGCTCAACTGATAGGAGTTTTTCCTGTTCCTTGGTTTCGAGTTCGAGTTGCCATTTCATCTCTTGCGTTGCGGCTTCTGCCTGTAAGATGTTGTCGCGTTCCTCGAATGCAACGCTCGTTACGGTCATCGCCTCTTGAAGTTTATATTCAGCCTCCGCCGCTCGCATCTCCGCAGCAGTGAACATGTCCGCACCTGTAGCCGCCGCCGCACGTCCACCCCCGCCGCCCCGGTCTGGCCTTGCCGCTGCCTTGGTAGCTGCAAGGGACGCAGCGCCTTGGTCGCCCACCAACCCGAGGTCTACACTCTCGCCCGCGAACGGATCGAACGGGGCAAGCTCGGCGGTCTCGATATACTTGCCGCCCTCGGACACCCCCGCCGTGAACTTGCTGATCGTGGCGTCCACCTGTGCCACCGCTCGCATGGACTTGAGCAGCTTCTGGATCTTCGTGTCGAGTTGATCGGCTGCATCCCCCTTGCCGATAAGGTTGTACTTGAGGCTTTCACCTGCGAGCCTTGCGATGTAGTCAGCCTGCGCGAGCTTGTCGGTGGACTCGCCCGCAAGAATCAACGCCTCACTCGAAGCGTCAAGCCCCTCATTCAGTTGGCCGATAACCCCCGACTTGCCGATGCTGCCCCATAGCAATTGAGTGTACGTGTCCCATGAATTCTTAGTGGCGAACGTCTGCTCTGATAGCGTGCGGAGTTCGACATTCAGACCCTCAGCGCGGTCTTGAACTTTCCACAACGCTTCCTCTTGCATGAGGAGCAGGTCTTCTGTTTCCTGCAAATCGATGCCTAGTTTTTTGAGTTGACGACCGGACCCTTTAGCGATGCCCTCACCAAGCTGCGTGAAGTCTGCCGTGATTTGCTCTGCAGTCTTGCCGACCTTCTGCCCCTCGTCGATAACGATCTTGGTCATCGCCTTCATGAGGTCGCCGGTATCGGTCATGCCAGCCTTGTTCAGGGTGGCAAACATTTTCATCGTCGCGCCGGTATCAATGATGCCCTTGTTTAGCATCTCCAACTCGGCAAGCTCTAGGCGGTTCGCATCGGACAACTGAATGAACGTCTGATGCAACGATTGTGCATCCTTCGCAAACGAGACGAAAGCTTTCGCCGCCATGCCGACAGCCGCCGCCACCGCCATGAATTGCAGTTTGCTCTTACCCCCGCCGGTCGTATTGATCGCAAAGAGGATGCCCGATGTAACCATGCCCGCCATTATACCTGCCTTGCCTCCGTGCCCATGATGTAGTCTGTAATCTGCGCGTCGAATACGCGGGTGGGAAATCGGGTTCGCATCGCGTCAACCAACGCGGTCATTTTCGCAGCGAGTTCGAGCTGCATCTGGTCGGTTGGATCTCCAACCATGCCGATGGATAGCACGACCTGATACGGCATCGCCTCCGGTTCGTCCGGCACGGATTCGAGTGCGGGTTTTTCATCTGTGCTTTTCATCTGTTCCCTCCCTTGTCTGTGATTTCCTTCATGCGTTCTGCCTGTCCCATATTGACCCCGTTCTCCAAATCCCTGACAGCCTGTAGGACGATACACGGCGTCCCGTGGGGGTACACCTCGCTAATGCAGCCCTTGTCCCAATGCGCCCGCGCTG
>Ga0208769_1000857_pt1 | contig 14174 bp, 10 predicted proteins | sample AntAceMetag02UKC_FD_184768 | JGI IMG/M metagenome (GOLD analysis project Ga0208769, IMG submission 184768) | Saline lake microbial communities from Ace Lake, Antarctica- Antarctic Ace Lake Metagenome 02UKC (SPAdes) (version 2) | ecosystem: Environmental > Aquatic > Non-marine Saline and Alkaline...
ACACACTTACCATTATCCCCTGGCAAGCCATCTTCTTCCAAGCAATTGCAGGCAAAACCATTTGCTAAATTCATTTTTTCACATTTTACTTTTGGTGGAATACTATCTTCAGACACACAGGCAAACTCATCATCACATGCCTTCCAAGTAGCTCCAGGATAATCACTTAAACATTGCTCTTGGCCCTTACAATACGAAACAGAGCCAATCTCACATACCCCATTATTATCAGCTAAAACAGGGCCAACTCCTAAAAAAATAGCAGTCGCTAAAAATATAAAAATAATTAGCCCCTTTTTCATTAAATTAAATCTTTTAAATAATTAACAATCTCTCCAGCTACATATTTACCCTCATACCTCTCTCCGCTGATGTATAAAATAGGGGGAATATCTGCATCTAATTTTTTAGCTTCCAAATAACCTGTCTGAACTTTAGCTAAAGTCTCCTGATCAGTAAAACAAGTATTAAAAATATCTTGATCAAGACTTTCATAGCAACTTATTGTCTCTAAAATAACTTCATCATTTAGACTTGCTCGAGCTGCTTGAAAATCTTCATGAACCTGCCAAAATAAATCTTCGTCTTGCTCTTGTACACAACGAGCAGCGATTGCGGCGGGCAATGACTGTTTATACATTCGAGGTATCGGAAAGTCTTTCCAAGATAAATTTACATCTTTACTCTGAGATTGAACCGCAGAAATTATCTCTGGTAACAACACAGCAGAAGCCTCAGAAACATGATCTCCGAAAACAACCATATTTATAAGGGCACTTTCATCTCCTAAAACAGGGTCATTAATATTAAAAACAGGACTCGCTGAGTCACCACGCAACTCTTCAGGGATAAAAGTTACAAAAGACGGATCTACACTTAAATCCAAATAATCATCTAAACTAACGATTGTTTCATCAGCCAAAGCTTCATTAAGAGGAAAATTAACCATATAGCTTATAAAGAAAACTCCCAGAAAAAATAAGACCAAAGCTCCAAAACTTGTTGTCATAAATAATATTGTTTTTCTTTTTTTCATATTTTTATTTTAATTTAATGCTTTCTAAATTATCTGTCATATTTTCAATATAATATAATAAATTTTCTTCTTCATCTACAAAAAGCTGTTTAATAGTCTTGTCAGATAAACCACTTTCATTGACCGGAATAGCTATCCTAGTTTTAATACCATTATTTAAATCAATTTTATATATTTCATCAGCATTATCATTTGCTACCTCCCGAGCCAAGCCAGCTCCATTATCTAGATTAATCGGCACTGCGCAATAAATAGTTGAAGAATCACTGGTCATAGTGCATTTATCAGCCCAGGTTTGTAAGCTTAGGTCAACCATATTTCTCCCTATATTGCCCGGATTAGCATCCACTATCCATAGCTTGGGCTTTAAGCCTGTTTCAACATTAGAAACACTATATAGCAATTTTTGGCCATCTGGCGTCCATTGACCAACAAAACCAATCCCCCTAACAAGCGTGGAAGCAAAATTTTCATCATGTTCACCTAAAAATTTAATCTCTAATTGTAGATCCTCCCTAGCTTCCCACCAATGACCAACTATTTGCCCAGCTGGAGACCAATCAATCGACACTTTATCCCCATTATCACCAAGCAAATCAATGGCATTTATACCTGTTCCATCAGGATTAGAAGTTGCATACCAACGATCAAATTCACTTATACCCATATATTTATAAGCAATCTGACTCCCAGTTTCATTAAAGCTAAAATCCTCCATTTCTGCTGGTAAAGTATATTGTTTATCACGTCTTGTGTCGTACATAATATTTGAGCCATCTGGAAACTCAATAATCGCCTTACTAGCATCTCCTGAAAAAGTTACTTTTTCAGCGCCTAGATAGACATCATCTGTTAATAATTCAGGGTCAGAACCTGGAACTAAACGATACAAGCCCCCAGTATCTTGATCATAATAAGCAAAACCATTTGAATCAGTCAAAACAACATCTCTAGTGTCTGACTCAACTAAAGAAGTCTCGGTATAACCCCCTTTGGCAATATTATCTACCCCTGGTAAACCACTACTAGCATTAGTATTTGCTGTGGGCTGATTGGTAGCCTCATTAACATTGGGCAAAACTCCACTATTTATATTAGAATTCAGATTATAATCTGGATACCAGGGCCGAGCCTCGGGCTTGAAAATAAAATAAATAATTACCCCAATAATAATTATTAAAACAGCAATTATTATCCCAATTAATATTTTTATATTTTTTTTCATATTTATATATTTTTATTATTCACTACACCATCTTACATAACAAGCGTATGTTTTATTGTCACCCAATAAACCTTGGATAAATTTAGTACACCAAGTTACTATTGGGTCTAGCTGTCCATTTAATACACTACAAGCATCAGCTTTATTATATGCCTGATCTTGTGTTATTTTCCCATCTGCTACTCTTTTTTGATCCCTCTCAATCCCTTTTTGTTGATCATTTGTAAACTCTGCAAGATCTACATCACTACACCAATAACACTTTGCATTTGTAGCCTCTGGAATCCAAACACATCTCCCCGTGAGGTAAACTTCTTGATCTAATAAACGGGTAAATTCATTACATATTGCCGCGTCAGCTTGCCAATATTTTATTTGTTCTAATCTTGACTTAGTCATATTATTACAACTCCCTATTAATGTATCCCAAACATTCGGAATACACTCATATTTAACTACATTACCAACTGATGGCAAGCAATAATAACTACCTGGGCAAATATTACCAAAACACGGGGCACCATCAATAGTATATTCACGTGTACACATAAAACCAAAGGCTGTTGGATCATCAATAACATTGCCATATGAATCTTTTACTTCACTATCTTCTGCTAATTCAGCTGGGTCAGGACAAAAACCACCCACATCTTCTCGCATTTCAATAGAAGGCACTCTAAATGTGTTCAATAAAACTAAAGACGGATTAATAGTGTATAACAATAAAAAAGAAGTTAACGCTAATGCCAGGCCAATCAAAGCATTGGTAATAGTTTTTTTGGCTGAAGCTACCATTGAAGAATTACCAGCAGCTGTAGCCCACTTAAATCCTCCAAACATTATCATGATTACAGCTGCAACAGCAATAATATAAATAACAAATTCATAAAATATCTGAATATAATCCGCTAAGCCTGTTACAAAGCCACTACTACCGAAAGGTACTTCAAGGACAACATTGGGCTGATCAGCAAAATTATCATCAGACTCTACTGCCAAAACAGGACTAAACATCAAAAACAACCCAAAAACAAAGAGGGAAATAATAATAATTTTATTTTTTTTATTTAAATTCATAAAAAATTTCTAAAAACCCAAAATATCTTCTAAAAGATTCCAAGGATGTGCAACAAATTCAATAATATATAACAACAAAAATAAAATGATCAAAAATATAGCAACTACTGCAATGTCAATTAGGAATAAAACAAACTCTTGCCAAAGCTTAAACTTATAAAGCTCCCCTCCCTCCATGCCTCCTTTAATATAAAAATAATTTAAAGCCAACAACATTGGCAAAAAGAGAACCAGGCTCGCCATAAGTCTAAAACCATTTGTATACAGCTCTTGCATGCCTTTTTTTGTTTTTTTTGAAGAAGGACTGACCCTAGAAGACTTTGATTTATTTTTTGCTTGTAAAGAACCACCTGCTAATACATTTTTAGCTTTGTTTTCTATTGAACTATTTTTACCTCTCACTTGCCTGTTTGAAGTATTCAAGCCCTTCTTGATCTGACCAGGAGAATTGGGATAGTTTTTATTTTTCATCCTAGCTTGTCTAGCTTTATCTGCTCCTTGAGCCTGCTGTAAAGGAGCCTTTGCTTGGTTAGCCATGTTTTGCTTTTGTTGGCGTTTGCCTAAAAAAGCCTTTTGATATTCAGCTCTCTGACGCGCCTCTGCTTGAGCTGTTTCTGCTTGTGAGCCATTATCTGTCATAAACTTTTATAACCAAGTTGCTTGGGAAACTTTCCAAGTATTATCAGAATCACTAACTAATACCAAATCAATATCTTGAAAAAAAACATTAGCCTCCTCAAGGCTAGAAGATGTCTCTCTACGCTGACAAGTTATCTTAAAAGAATAGCTATCTTCTGTTTCAACCAACTTTTGTAAACTAATTACGCTGGTCACAATTCCATAATAATCATCTCCAGCTTGCTGGTTATTTTCTCCAGTCGCGATTACCTCTTCAGCCTGCGACCACATTTCAGCTGTCATAAATATTTTCAAATTCGTCAAATTTTCATAATGATTCTGATTTGAAAAACTCCCGTATCTTTCTACAAAGCTTCTAGCTAAAGAACGTGCGTCTTCAAGTGAGTAGCTAATCACCTGGATTTCCCCAGTTGATTCATTAATATTTGTTTCTAAATTTATATTTTCTTGAACATCATCTAAATTATGGACATTATCTTCAGCCACTCCATAGTTGGCATTTTTATTGGCTGCTAATGCTCTTTCCTCAGGAGTATCAACTATTAAAAAAATTACACCTAAGGCAATCAGGCCTATTAAAAATACGCCAATAATTGTTCCCAAAGTAATAGTAAATTTTTTATTCATAATATATGTTTTATTAAATCCTTATTCTTGGTGTGGCAATTGTTGTCTTAACTCTTCTTTGGTAATCGCTTTTTCTAATTCTGGATCTTGACCACTTTCCAAAGATTTGGAAAATTCCTTTTTACTATCCTCAATTTCTAAAAGCTGTTTGGGATCGGTGGTAATAATCTGATCCTCTGTATAACTAGCCAAAACTTTGATAGCGACGTGATTATTCCCAGCAAAAAAGATACCTTCACCAACCGCACTTTCTAAAAGAGCATATTTTTCACTGTCTGTTAACATAAATGTCTTCTGAACAAGTTCAATGGATGCCGGGGACTGCTTTAATAAAATATTTATCGCTGAATTAGTAATAATAGCCTTACCATAAGCAGATTGTAAAAAATCATTTACATCCTGGGTAATTGTTGTCACTCCTAGATAATATTTACGACACCTTTTAACAAGCGAATAAACAAACTTAGCTGAATCCTCATTTTTCATTAACCACCAAGCTTCATCAATTACCAAAATCCTCCTTTTCATTTGTGAACGAACTATATTCCAAACAAAGTTAGTAATGGTATAAATAGCCATTGGCCGAAGCTCATCTTCTAAATCACGAACAGAAAAAACTATCAGCTGATTTTGCATTTCTATATTAGTTGGATTATTGAGCAACCCGGAGAATGTTCCTTCAGTATATTTTGTTAATTTAACAATTAAATCTTCCGTACCCTCCATACCTGAAAGAATGTCAGCTAAATCCGAAAGAGTTGGCGGCTCAATTTTTGCCAAATCAGCTGTAGGAGTAATATCTTTTTTAGCATATGTCTCGACCAAAGCTCGATCTAACAAAGCATCTTCTTGGGGAGTAAACTCACCAAGCATAATTTTAAGTAAACCCTTGAGGGTAATAACTGCTGAACGAATAATATCAGCTTGATTATCATTACCCCCAATTGCCCTTGGTAAATCAAAAGGATTTATTTTAGATTTAGAAGAAAGTGAAACATCAATAAATGTCCCTCCCACAGCATCGGAAAGATATTTATATTCATTTTCAGGATCAATCACTATTACCTCAGTCCCCAACATCATACTTCTTAAAATCTCAAGCTTAATAGCATAACTTTTACCAGCTCCAGAGGTCGCAAAAACTGTGGCATTAGCATTTTGTAAGCTAAACCTGTCAAATAAAACCAAACTATTGTTATGTCGATTTATCCCATACATAACCCCATCATCTGAAGTTAAGTCTGAAGAAATAAAAGGGAACGAAGAAGCACAAGGAGATGAATTTAGATTAAAATATACTCCAATCTCATCAGTCATCATCGGTAATGTAGAATTAAAACCTTGCTCAGCTTGATATAAAACCCTTTTTGAATAAACCAATCGAGAGCCTAGCATAGCCTCCATCTTTCCCATTCGATCGTCTAGCTCTTTTTGATTATCAGCATAAACTGTAATATATAAAGCAAATTGAAAATATTTTTCTGTTCCTTGGGTTAGATCGTCCCTAAGTTTTTCAATATCTTTAAGCGCAGTCTCTCGAACTGGATCTCTAGGAGCTCCTTTTTCTTGATCAGACATCATTTGAGCTTCGAGCTCACCCACTTTTTTCTTGAGCTGCTTTAAAACCACGTGAGAAGCCACTGTATAAAAATACATACTAATATCAAGAGGGACATTTAAAGTAATGACTGGAGCAAACCATCCCAAAGAAATATATCTAGGGTAAGAGATTACAAACATAGTTGACGCTAATTTACCACCAACCTCCACACACTTTGGCTGGACCTTAAAAGCTGAAGGTGAAATTAAATCTTTTATAGAGACTTCACCTAAACGATACTTCTCTTCCTGTTTTAAAATCTTTTTCTGATTTTTTAGGCCTTTCTCTTTAGATTTTTTAATCTCAGCCTCAGGCGCCTGCTGTAAAATAATTTTTCTTTTAGATTTTTGTTTTAAGTCTACCATTATTCTTCCACATTTAATTTTTCAATATTAGCGATGCGCTCTGTCTCAGAAATAGCTGGATTATAGGAATTATAATAAAGCTCAATCAAACCCTGGGTATCCAAAGGAACAATATTTAAACCCAAAGAAGATAAGCCATTAGCAACCAAATCCACCCTACCCCGTAATTTATCTTTGTGTTTAAAAAATTTATCCTTACTCAAGACAACCTTAGCAGCTGGATAAAGGACCTCCATTAAACGATTGTAAAAACTTTTTTTACCCGCCTTTAAGGGAGCATAGGAAACAACTACATAAAACTTTTTTGACATAATATCAGCTAAATCAACTAATTCACGAACAAACTCAATATAATCCTTAGTCTGCATCTTAAGCAACTCATTGGTTTGCTTCCTTTCTGCGTCTTTGATCTTAGCTAGATATCCTTCAATATTTAATTTTCTAGACTGAATTATTATCTGAATGGGAAAATCAATTGAATTTAAAAATTGAACATATCCAGCAACCAGAGCTTTTTGCTCTTCTTCTGATTTGAGATAAAAATTAAGGGAAGAAATCATTAAGACGGACAATAAAGAACCATCATTCATGATGACTACCCCATCCTTTATTTCAGCGATTTGCAAAAACTTTTGGGTGGAATTACTTCTGGTTTTAACATTTTTTGATTGTGCCATAAACTAATTATTTTTATTTTCATCTTTTCCCAAATGGATATTCCCTCCAGTCGCAGCCATCAATGAAATTTCTGTTAACCGAGAGGAACTAACTCTTTTTTGTTGTTGCATTATTTTCATTTGTATTTCTGGTGCTTGTGCTTCTTTGCCTAAAAATTTAGACCAAACCCTTAATCTTGGCTTTTTTAATGTTTGGACAATGTTTAACGCGAAATAATGAAATTGCTGACCGTTAATTTTTACAAAGGCGAAAACCGCACCAATTCCCAAGACAAATACTGTTACAATAATAAAGGCAAATAAAGTCATTAATTTGTAAGCTAGAAAACAAATCCCCACACTAACAATTATGATAATAAATTGCCTAGTTGAGATGGGGCCGATTATCTTGTTTTCAACATCAATAAATTGTGGAACGATAAATTGCATAACCTAATTTAATTATACTACATTCTAAGGTGTTGATTAAGGTCTGAGATTGCATTAAATTCTTCTAAAGTCAAAGTTTTTTCACCTTGCTTAAGCTTACTCTTAATGACTTCCTCAACTGGCAAACCTTTTAAAAAACTTTCTTGACCAATTTGTCGATATATCTCTGACAAAGGACTCTTTTTCCAGCCAGCTACAGCTAAAGAGCGCTTTTCATAAGACTCATCTGCCAAAAGGTCTACCTTACTTTTTATGGTCTCACAAGCTGCAAATGGTTCAGTGGAGATTTTATGAAAAGCAGCTAAATCTAGCGAGGCTATCTCTTCAATTGGACTCATCACTTTGACTGGCTTTTTTATGTCTTCAATCCTTGACTGCGCCATTACATTAACTGAATTTCTAAATACTCTGGGAACAGGTTTTTTTAAACCTTCAACTTGTTTAGACACAATAACTGGTTTAACTTTGGGTTTAGTTAAGGCTTCTTGAGCCTTAATCTTTTCTAATTTTTCTTGTTTTTCAATTTTTCTTGTTTGAGGTAAATCTTGCCAACCACCATCTTCTAAAGGATTCTTTTTGGGCTCTATTTTAAAATTTGTTTTAAAATTTTTAGCAAATTCAACGCTTTTTTTAGCTACAGCCAAGGAAGGGACAAAAGAACTTTGTTGAATTTCTAAAATTGGTCGAGAAATAGATTTTTTTTCAGAAATCTGCTCCTTTTGTTTTTCTTTTTCTCCATATTTAACAATTATTTGCCCTTTTTTTACTTTTTTAACAAAATTACTTATTTCAACTGCTATGCCTTGGGCCTGCTGACTATTTAAATCCATACCACCTATTTTTTCAGGTTTAATCAACATTTTCTTTAACTCTTCTGAGGTTCTAACATTTTTAACAACAGATTCAACCAAATTGGCAAATCTTTTATTTAAGTTACTGTTTGTTAAAAAAACCGAGTTCTTCATTATTAGACTATTGAAAAAATCATCAAAAGCAATCTCCTTAACCTGGTAATCTTTAAAACCTACAACATCGTTGGTAATAGATATTTCAGCAGGTAGATTTAATTGATCTTTGAGAGGAAGTAATAAGTCTTTGAGAATATTATTTACTATTTTTTCAGCTTGGGCTTCGTTAATATCGCTTTCCATCATTAGCGAATATGGCAACTCATCAATAACACTCTCACCAACCAGCAAAGAGACCAAATGATCAGTTAATTCAAAACCATAAGTATCTTCTAAATTTGAAATATATTCAATCCCCTTGTCCGAGTCAATAACTCCTGAAATTTCCTTTGGAAGAGAATTAAACTTTTCATAAATATTCATCTTAATTTTGATTGCCTTTAAGTGTTTTTAATAATTTTTGCACATCTTTTTGCATCTTTTTTGACTGAATCTGCGAATTAGTATTTAAGACTTTCACTGCTTTTTGCATATCTTTGATGCTATTATTAAGTCCACGTACTCCTTCGGAAGTAAAGCCATCCAAAGCACCTTTTAACCCCTTGAGAGCTTGATCAAGTTGGCCAGTATCAATAGTAATCTTACCGCCCACCCCAGCAGAGATAGCTTCACCCATTCCTTTTTGAGCAGCTTGGACTCCTGGATTAGCGGCTATGCTTTTTATGGATTGCTGTGGAAGCCTGACATTTTTTGCACCTCCCTTTGTCTGACTAACAATATGATCTACTAAATATTCTTCCTCTTCGACAGCTGATCCCAAATTCTGATCTTTTAGGATTCTCTTTCTCTCTTGCGGTCCCATTCTCCTAGCCAAAGTATGAGCTCGCTCATGACCACCGACATCACCTGAAGTCCCACCTTTTCTACCAATATTTGTCATGGCGATATCATCAGCTTTTAACAAATCTGCTTCAAATTTTTCAGTTCTCTCGACTATCTCATCTTCGGATATTTTACCACCCATAGTCGCAATCAAATTATCCATAAACTTATCTACTAAAATAGGGATGGCCTGTTTTTTGGCCTCACCGGTTATATTGACACCTTGTTTACCATCTTCTAGGGCAGTTATCCCGGCCAAGGCTTCATCACTAAAATTAGCTGCCAATTCAACAGTTGCTTCACTCTCTCCCAAGCCAACTCTACCAAAACCATTTTCTTTTTTAGTAGCTGAATTATTCCATTTTTTCATGGCGTCGTAACCTTTTTTTTCTTCCTTATATTTATCCTGCGAAGCATATTTTCTATCTTCCTGAGCCAGTCTTTGATCAGCTTTGTATTCCTTAGAGGCAAAGAAATTTGCATCACCAGCTAGAGCCTCCTCCGTCTCACCATGTTTAGATAGCTCTTTAGCATTCAAATCACCTTTAAATGCTACTTCAACTGTATCTTTAACTGCATCAATATCAGAATCCAGGTGATTTCTAGTTGCCCAACTATCAATCATGCTATTATTCTTGCCGCCTTTTTTCTTGTAGCCTGCCAACATATTAACCATGGATTCATGACGATCAGAATTAGCCGGTGCTGTAGCCAAAATATTATCTAAACCAGTATCTTCAATATTATCAAGCATATTATAAGTCCTTTTATCTAAGCCATCAATCCCATACATCTGACCATCACTTAGGCCCCTAGCTGCAGCTGCTCCTCCTGTACCATTTAGATTATTAGCCCTCTTTTTACCAGTCGCCTGTTCTTTGAGAGTTAGGCGAGCTCCATCAGCAACAGTCTTTAGACCAACTACTCCTGTAGCCCAACTCGTAAATTTACCCATTCTACCTTTACCTGGCAGATCCGCAAAATCAGCAATCAGCTGTCTTGAGCCTTCACCCATCCCCGCTTTGTCCATCAAATTACTTACGCTCTTGGCTTGAGCTTTATTGGATTTTTCCATTCGGTCCTTGGCTATTTGATTTGGTAACCTTAGGAGTCCCGCAGCTCCACCAGCCAATCTTTTTATAGTTTTATTTTTGATCTTTGAGGCTCCCCATTGTCCAAGCATGCCAACACCAGTAACAGGAGAAACTGCTGCTCTAAATCCATAATTTGCCCCCTTACCTAAGACATTTTTGCCAGCGAATTTGGCATAACCCTTAACTCCCTTAGTAGCCATGCCCTGGACTTTATTCAATACTCCCCCAAATTCACCAGATAATTGTTTGGAAATCTTGAGACCAGTAAACATCATCATAATAGCCACCACAAAATTGATAATAGTATTTGGGTCAGTGACCTGAAAATTACTAGCAAAATTTTCTTCGCCACGATCTCTATCAAGTGTTGCAACACCCTCAGCCTCAAATCCATATCGGTTACCACTTGAAGTAGCCCCATCAGTATTTGAAATAGTAGCTATATATAAAGATAACCAAAAAAAGAAAGCAATCAAAGGACCCAAAATAACAGCATTACCAAATTGTTTCCACCAATCTGAATAATACTTTTCACCATTAGGAACAGCATATAAAGCAAAGGTAAGCGGAGAAAGAACCACTAAAAACCAAATAGTAACCACCCGCAAGACTAAAGCAACTATCCACACAGCTAAGGTCACACACATGACTGCTAAGAGCCCAATTATCAAAATAATAATCAAAGACATATTACCAGCCTCACCAACACTATCTCCATTAGGAGCGTAACCTTCACTAGGACTACTCCAACCAGTAACTCCAAAAGTAGCTAACAAGCTACCTGTCGCACCAGCACCAATCGCATTGGAAAAGCTCCTCATAAGTACTGTGGCAAAATCAGTAAAAATACCACAAATTGTTCGCGAAAAATTAACCAAGACTGCCATGATAATGATCCTCGGTAAAAGCTTTTTATAACTATAACGCTCAATTCCTAGAGTAGTTGAAAAAGCCACTACTAATAAAGAAATAATGAAGCTAATATTAGCGACATCTCGGACAACCATCCAAGCCCTGATTATGGCAGGCATGGAAACATATTTAATCGGAGATTTTAATATTTCTACTAAAATACCAGCTAAAATTCCCCCGATGACTGAAAAAGGCCAAATAAATAAATAGTATAAAATTTCATTTAAAGTATTAATTACTGTGAGTGTAGGATTAGCAGCAGCAGGAGTGAATAATCCCAAACCAAACAGCTGTAAAGTAATAGCTATTATACCAAAACTAGTTAAACTAATTAATGCTATCTTGACTGCTTTAATTTGGAAAAATTTTCGCATCTTATATTTACAAATTATTTAAAAAACTAATTCACGCTCAACCAAAACTTTATTTTGAGTTGCTGTCCAAGAGCTACAACCATTCTCCTTCAAAACATCATCAAAATTACCATTTGCATCTACTGTTCTTTTTTGCTCCAAAGTCCCATCATCTCCACTACACCAACCCCAATTATCTACTAAAATTATTTCTGGCTGGAATTGAGCTATCTCTGCTGCTGTTGAATTAGTATAAGCATGAGTATAAACATGTTCTTCTTTGGCCGCTCCATCCCAAGGGTCAACAAGGATTTCTCCATCACCCCATTTAATTACAATCTTTGCTAGAGGTACCTGCTCTGGATTCACTTGCGCTCCAAATGAAACCTGGATAGTGCTACCACTAACGATCTCTACATCTTCTTCAACACCATTAACCTGTGGCTTGATTACTTTAGGCTGAATACCACAATACTCACTATCATCACGAGTGCTTCCACATAAAGGCATATTCCCAAACTGATCATTCCAATAGCTCTTATCATCACTTTCAACATATTTACCATCAGAATCACTCCAATGCCAACTATTAATAGGTTTAGCAAAAAGAAATTTTAATCTATCTGCCCCAGCCTCAAAAGATGTTCGAATAGACGTGCTATAGATTTCATTTCCAGAATTACCAATACACAAACTATTTGAGCCTTTGGAGGTATATTTGCAGTCACCCGAAAGTCCAGCAACAGTCTCATACCAACAATCTTTATCTCCTACATAATTTTCTTCACAATACCAATCTGGCTCATCTTTGTCTGCACAACTTTGGCCGAGATCTTCAGTTCTACCAACACAGCTTGAGTCACTCTTACCCTCACAAAATCCTCCACAAGCATAAAAAGTACTAACTCGCTCTTGCCATGGACCTGATTCAGTAAAGCCCTCTTCTACTTTATTGATAGGATCGCCCCCATCAACATCTGGAACCCTATATTTATCAGCTTGTTCTACTTGTAACTTACCCTCCCAAGACTCTGGGCTGGGGGCCCAAGCACCAAGATTTAATAAAGCCCCATAATACCCGTCTCCTGTATCATAATCATATTTCAAAACAGGGACTTTATAAGTGCTATCCTCCTCAAGTCTATTAGACCAAGCAAAATTAGTAGTATCATTAGCAACTACTTGGACTACTTCCTCACAATAATCTTCCAGAAAAAAGAAAGGTCTATAAATTGAAGTTGTCTCACTGTTGTCTTCAATATATCCTCCTAAGGCATAGCCAATTATTTTATAAATTCCCCCTTCTTCCTCCTTCATTACAACCGCAAAATTAATAGATATAGAATCATTAACGTCAACATGGTACCAAACATGAGTTGCCTCAGGAAATTTCTCTTTAATCCCTTCATAATGATACGTAGTGTTTGGTGGATTTGGCGGATAGGATGGCGGAACTTCAAAACTATGCCCATAACACATACCACCAATAGTTTCATTTTCTCCTCTACAATACACAGATTCACCACAAAAAGAATCATGGCCAAGCGGGCAATCTAGCCCTAATTTAATAGGCTCATCTGTACAAGCATTTCGACGCCCTTCATCATCAGATTGATGAGAAAATCGGTTACCAGTATTCCCCCAGCATTGTCCATTTTTACCTAAGTACAAATTAGTTGGGCCACCGCCAGTATCTTTTACCAAAAGTATTCCTTTTACATCAGCCCAATATAAATCATCGGGAATTTGATTTTCTCGACCGTCTATTTTTTGAAAATCAGCAGGCTCATACATAAAAGATAAGCCTTTTTTTCTCAGATATCTCTGGTCGCTGACGGGAAAAACCGAACTAATATCAAGACCAATCCTTCCCACTCCATACTTAGCCTCATCTGGGCTTCCATTATTTAATTTTACATACTCAAAACCTTTTCCTCTTACTAAAGGAGATAGACCTTTAGCTGCTAAACAATAATACAAAGGAGTTATACCATCGTAACCTGCCTCGTCTTTGCCATACAAATCAGATTCCGCAGAAATAATATCAACTGGATACCACATCAAACACCTTTGAGGATCGACTGGATCAGTCTCTAGGCAATAACCTTTCCAACCCCGATATATATAGCCTGAATTATCTACATAATTACAAGCCAAAGATGACTCAGTTGGATAAGCTCGACAAGACCTAGCCAGAGAAATTACGCCATCTAAAATATCACCAGAGCCTAATGAGTCTTTATTCATTTCATCTAATTCATGATAGGCTGAAAGATCTACAACCTCAAGAACTGGCTTGAGAGAAACATTGTCCAACCTAATCTCAGTATCATCACTAGCCAGGTTTACA
>Ga0208769_1000859_pt1 | contig 14155 bp, 34 predicted proteins | sample AntAceMetag02UKC_FD_184768 | JGI IMG/M metagenome (GOLD analysis project Ga0208769, IMG submission 184768) | Saline lake microbial communities from Ace Lake, Antarctica- Antarctic Ace Lake Metagenome 02UKC (SPAdes) (version 2) | ecosystem: Environmental > Aquatic > Non-marine Saline and Alkaline...
CTGAACCAGCTCTTCGAATGACAACAGCAGGAGCAGTAACGGTAAGTAATGCTTATACTTTACCAACAGCCGATGGAAATGCAGGTGAAGTCCTCCAAACAGATGGTGCTGGTGCTGTTACTTGGGCTGTTGAAGAATCTTCTGGGGAAGTAGTTCAACAAGTGTATTCTTCTAATGCAAATGTTGTAACAATTACTACGGTTACACCTTACGATGATACAGTTCCTCAAACTGGAGAAATGGATTTAGTTATTTCATTAGCCATTACTCCAACAAATGCTTCTAATGTTTTGGTAATAGAATATAATTTTAATGGATTACCTGATGCCAGTGCTAGAGTTTTTTCTGGAATTTTTCAAGATGCTAATGCCAATTCTCTTCATACAAGTGCTGATCTCGCTGGAAATGGAGTCAATCAAGGTTCTATTTCTATTTCTCAATTTTATCGTATGGTAGCAGGAACTACTTCTTCAACCACTTTTGAATTGAGATGTGGTGTAAATGCCAACACTTTTTATATTAATGGAGATGCTGCAGGAAATAGAGTCTTTGGTGGCACTTCTAATGCAGATTTATTAATTACAGAATATAAGGTATAATTATGAACAAACATCCAGTCAAAGAATTATGTCGAAAATAAAGCGATTCTTCAAAACGTGTTTAAACGCCCTCTTAGCCTTCCTTCGCTAAAAGACGATAGATTATACTCTTTTTCATTTATAGTCGATTCTAGCTATCTTAAAACGATAACTGAACAATCCTAATCCCTCAGATCATATCTAAAATGGACTGTCATCTTCAGCTTCTAACAAAGGCTTAACTTTATCAATCACTTGTCTGTCTAACTGAGGCTTCTCTTCTTTTGTCCACACAACGTAGGAAAAATATTCCGCTTTGCCGTCCTTCTCGTATTTCCTAGATGGCATCGATACAAACATCCCTCCATGTCTAGACTTGATTAACGTACAATCTCGGATCGTTAAACCCAAATCTTCAAACTCTAAGTTAAATCTGGCAATCACTGATAAATTATCTAATTTCTTGAAATGCGTTATATTCACTATTTAAGCTCCTTTTTTACTTAAGATGACTCAGAACGCAGATTACAAAAGATAATCGATTCTAGCTACCTTAAAATGTCAGCAGGAGCATTTAAGTAGGTTTGTTAATCTTTCTTTTTTATCTGAGAATCAAAACATTTATAAAAATCGTCTGCTATGTTTTCAAACTGACGTTCCCATAATTTCATTAGGTGAAACATAATCTCCTCAGGATATTCAACTTCGTTAGAATTATATTTGCTTATATATTCTTTGGATTGAAGATGTTCAAGCATTACTTTAATTATTTCTGTAGTTGCTTCAACCTCCGCTACATAGGGAATGAATGTGAATTTTCTTGGCATATTTAACTCCTTTTATTTATTTCAAAATTCTCTCAGGGACTCTGTATTTGTTTCTTAATAATTCCATAAATTTATCGTAATTTAATTTGTATTTAAACAATGGATTTTTATTATCATAAAAACAATTCGTTTCTAATCTCAAAAAGCCCCTGTCTATCAAGTATGTATCGTTTAACTTGTCATACCACGCTTTATATCTATCATGGATTAATTTCAGTTTTTTATACTCAACAGACTCATTAACCACAGCAGAAGATGTTTTACTCTCCGCTATCTTTTCTATTAAAGTATTAAAGTTTTTTCTTAAACCTCCAGGAGACTTAACAGTCTTTTTCCAGAATTTATCCTCAAAGATATAATCTATTACCTCAATAATCTTCTCTTCTGGATACTTCTTGAGCAACCTGTTAGCTTCAATAAACCAGTTATTAGTAAGATCCTTTTCTTCTAAGACTTCTACGTTAATTGTTTTCTTGTAGGCATTGTAACGTTTTAAAAAATGTCCGACCACACGGTTTTCGTGGGGTACTAGTTCTTCTTTAATAGGTTCTTCTTTAATAGGGTTCTTATTAGTGCCGTCATTTTCCGACACCCCCTGCCGTTCTTTTCCGACACCCCTGTCGTCATTTTCCGACACGTAATCTTTTTTTGAATAATGGTTTTTATTGATGTTCCAAATGTTTAATATTTGGATAATATGTTGCCCTCCTTCCTTTTTAGAGTGCTTTTCAATGGAAATTAATCCTTTTTTTTTAAGATTTTCTTTTGATTTTTTATGAGTTTTATCGGTAATTTTTAAAATTTTACATATTTTACGACCTCCCATGAAACATTCCCCTTTTTCCCCACATACTTTTTTGTATAAAATGTATAAGGATATTTCATGAGAAGTTAATCCCATTTCGAAAATAACATTAGGAATCATTGTAAAATTGGTGTGATCGCCAGAATTGTTTATTATTTTTTCAGACATATAGCACCCTCACGTTGTTATTAGAACACGATTAAAGTTCACGAGAAGGCTTGTAGTGCATTTTTTTTGTAATTATGTTGCACTTATTTAATCACTAATGATACTATGTGAAGTATCATTTGTAATTAAAGAGCCTTTTCTTCTCTGTGAAAATTAGAAAGGTTCTTTTTTTTAAATGTTTTTCAACCTGATTCTTATATAACACTTTATTTGATATTTTAACAATCAAATAAAAAAGTTATTTGTCTCTCTCTATGGATAATGGGGAGAGGCATCTTTTTTTGTATACATTCAAGCTGTACATGTATTCATAAGCGTGATTTCGTATACATTCAAAAGTGTCCACCACCGTGCCGACGTTAAATTAAAAGATGTGTATTTAAGTCAAGGATATGGGAACAGATGGGAATTTCATGGGAATAAAAAAAGCCCCAAAGAATTCGGAGGAAAACTTTGAGGCAGGAGAACAAACCGAAAACCAAATCAGTTTGCGTTTCCTTCTACTTTCTTTTTAATTTGTAAACATACCAACTTACTTTTTTATCTACAGTATGTTTCTTGATTATTTTTTCAGATGCCTTCAACTCTAAAGCAACCATCTTCCAGTCCGTTTTAACGCCTGCCACAGGGGCTATCTTAGTTAACTTGCCCTTAGACCTTCTCTCGCCTGCAATGTCAACCATACGTGCCTTTATTTCGCTCTTACGGGCATCGTCATGCTTTATTCTATCACAAACTTCTTCATACTCTCGCTCAAGGCTGAAAAACTCCTCATCTTCTATGTCTTGATAGTCTTCTTGTCTCAAAGGAGGGGGCGTTAAGTTTACCACCATTTTCCAGAATATCTTTTCATGTTCCTTTAACGTGCTGTTTTGTTCTTCACTCCTCAATATCTCAAAGGTTAGACACTCTTGTATCTCATCATTCTCAACATTGAAATAATGTATGTGGGTCTTTTGCAAATTCATCACTTCTAAATGCTTTTGACATTGCCAAATATCTAGTTCATTTGGCTTGTTTTGTGCCTTCACTGCATTAAAACCCTTAGTCATAGGATTCTTGATCTCGTGAATATGTTTGGCATCATCTGTACAAGCATCCAGACTAGCTCCCATATAACTAATCTCCCCATGCTGATATACAGCAGGCTCTAATATCTGATCATACTTAATAGCTATCCACTCTCTACAACGCCCCTCTAAGGCTAACCCTCTTTTCATCGCAGGTGTTACATATTGTGTTTCATTATTAACTTTTTCATTGTAACAATCTAAGGGCGTTCCATACGGACTTTTGCCTACTATCTTTGCAGTGTCAGATGCCATCAAATGGCATTTGCGATATGTTAGCCACTCTTTACTTCCTTGTATTAAGTCTAATTTTATTGGTTTCATCTTTGTTCTCCTTTATTTGTTTTTGTTTTCTTCATATTGGTTTTTTGCTAGTTTTACTGCTGCTTCTAATGTTTCTAGTTGGCTCTCCATTAGAAAGTCTGTTTTTTCTGAATTTAACTGAACGTTTATACTGACTATCCTTTTAATCAGTTCTAAAATAATAGACGTCATAAATAGATTTGCTGTTATGATTTCATCCATCTGAACATAATCTTTTTGTAACAACATTTCACGATCAAACATATCATTAACATATGCATTTGCCTTTGCTACGTATTTATCTATACTTTTATTATAAGTCATTATTCACCTCTGTTTGTTTGCTCTTTGTTTATGTTATATCTATTTAAACACAACACAATAGATTCGTATTTGTCTTGGGAAATAGCTGATACTTTATCATATCCAAACTTGTCCTTTAACATCTTCCATGCCTCTTTATCACCATTTATTAAAAGCGCAACTTCTTGAATCTGAGCGTCACTCAAACTCTTTGTTGTAGATGATTCAATCGCTTTCTCAAATTTGTCAGGGTCTAAATCATCATTTGGAATATTAAAAAACTTCAACAAGAAATATTTCATGCCATAGGTCTTTAATCCCCCAATAGTCTTAACATCTGATCCACTATCTTGTAGAATCTCATTTCTAGTTATTGTCTCCTTAGGATTGTCAGTATTTGTAATAGTAAATAGAAAATGATATCTGATACCATCAACAGTAAATACTTTCTTATCTTTAGGATTGTATATAGCAACTTTAGCATCTGTTGCGCTTAATACGTCCATATCAAGCCATAACCCCTGCTTGTTCATTTCTTCATTGATAGCACCAAAGATTTGACTCTCTTTTGTGTAAGTATAGCTATAGCTCTTAGCTCCCTTCTTGATGTACGGAACTTTCTTCTTAACCTCGATAAGCTTTTGCCATATGTTTTTGCTAACTAATACTTCTATTTTGGTTTCTTTATTCATTGTTGTTCTCCTTGAACTCTTTTAATAATGTTAATAATCTGAAATTTAATTTCTTCTCAGAATTACGCTTTATAACTTCTTTCTTATAACGAGAGATAAAACCCTTTATCTTCCGTTCATCTATTAGCTGTTTCATCGGTTACCTTCGCAATCATCTTGTGCTATAGGTCTAGCATTAAAGCTTGATATCCCTATTTCTTTAATGTCTCTGTCTAGATAGTGCCTTGTCTCTACGTACATACAGCAACCACTTAGCATTAACAATAAACTTACTAATATTACTTTGTTCATGTCTCCTTCTCTTGGTTTGTTTTGGTTTAAATTCATTATAATCATACAGCCTTCATTTATCGCAAGTCTTTTTTTTATTTGTTTTAAATTATTTTTTGATTACTCTACAGAAAAACCAAACATAACCAATATGATCATCTTACACTTACCAGAAAAACCCACCCCACAACAACGCTATCGCTTCCGTAGACTTAATAAATTTATTGTTACTTATGACCCTCAATCTAGAGATAAAAAATTGCTCCAAAAAGAATTTCTTAAACAATACAATAAGCCACCACTAATAGGCTTATTAAGTGTAATCTTTGAGTTTACATTCTCTCCCCCTAAATCAACATCAAAGAAAAAACGTAAGCTACTATTAGATGATAAATACAAAATCTCAAAGCCCGATACATCAAATTGTATCAAATATTATGAAGATGTAATGAACGGTATCATCTACAAAGACGATGCCCAAATCGCATGCCTACAAGCTTCTAAATGTTGGGGTGATAAAAATAGCGTGCTAATAATGATCAACACGCTAAATTATTAGAAAACTACTTCTTTAAATCAATTATATCTTTTATCATTTTTATATAAAAAAAGTTACAATTTTCTGTTCCATCATAATAACCGCTACTGTTGCAAGATTCCTTGAACTTCTTTTCCGTCCAATCCTCATAATTCTTTTTTTCCATAAAATCTTTCATCGCAAATAATGCTTTGTTAAAACCATCTTCTAAAGCTTTATGTTCTCTCTTAGTCTTATGGTCTTCATATGTCTCCATATCCATAACTAACGTTATAGTACCATCAACTTTATCTATTGTTTTTATGTTTACTTTCTTGTTTTTCATATTTGTTTCTCCTGTTTTTATTTTGTTAGCATCTTAATCGCTTCTATCTCTTCTAAACACAGATTTAATGCGTCAATAAAGCCCTCATTGTATCTGTATTCTTCTTCTTCGCCCTCTCTGTCACAACTCATTGAAACAACTTCCTCTAATTCCTGTTGTTCCTCTGTAATTGTTGACATATGGTTTTTTATTACACCTTTTAGTTTATTCATCGCTTTGTTCTCCTTTTGGTTAATAATGATAGTCAATTGCGACTATTACTTTTTGGTTTATAAAATCTGCTCCTACTTCCTCACAATCTAAATCAGTGAATGAGGGTTTATTGTATTCGTCAAACTCTGCATTTTTGTACTCATGTATAGTTAAAAACTTGTCGTATAGTTCTTTTGTTATTAACTGTATATCATCGGGATAACCTTCAACTCTATAGGCGTCTCTATCTTCTTTTATACCCATTAAACGCCCGCTCCAACGCCCACCAATTACAAACCAATCACAAACAGGGTCGCCAAATAGCCCACCTTCTCCAATAAATGAATTGTCATGTTCTAAGGTGTTTAAAATGTCCTCTTTATGTTCCTGCAAAGTCATATCAGATGTATAATTTCTTGTTACTAATAATAATCGATGCATTATTCGACCTCCGTTTTATTTATCACTATTGAACTATCTCTAATATCTATTACATTTCCTTCTTCATCATGTCCTTTATATCGCACATAATCGTAACGCATTTCTCTCTCCATTTGCTCATAATATTCTTGGCATTCTTTACAAAAACATGGATTATCTAAATCAGCCTCACATACTTCTTTCATAACTTCTCTACCCCGACTAAGTCTATTCTACTATTATTCCCAGTGTCTATTAATTCCCCTTCATTTGCTATGTCCCACCCTTTTTTTTCTGCATCTTTCTTATTCTTAGCCTCTACATCACAATGATGTTTTTCTTCTAATATAAACTCTACTCTGTACTTATTCATCGCTTAGCCTCCTTTGGGTTTATAGTTCGATGGTTTTAGATTTTGCGTATATAAATCTAGTAAGCTTCTTTTTAATCGCTATTTGTTCCATCTGGTTTTTCTCTTGTTCCTCAACTAAAGAAGTCATTTCCTCTTTAGTAACTGTACTTAAATCTATGGGCTTTGATTCCTCTATTGTCCACGTTACCTTTTTCATAACCTCGTTTCTGGCTTTGAAAAGTTTTAACGTTTTTATTTGGTAATCATTTAAATTGTCTTTGTGAGTAATAACAAAATCATCTATAGCTTTATTGTCAGCTGTATAAATGTTTAATGCCTCATATTGAACATGCCCCTTTTCATCTAAATACATAAAACCTACTAAATCGTAGGTACTCTTTTTAGGCTTGCACCATAGCCCAGTTTTAGGATTAAGCGTTTGTTTACAAAAACGCTCGCCACCACTCTTTTTATCGTTAGTTTCTACCCAGTATCTAACCTTTGTTCTTAAATGAAAGCCCCATGGGTAATTATCCACTTCATAGGCTGTTTCTTCGCTTGTGTGATTATATAAGTATTTTGTTTGGTTTTTCATTTCTTTGTTCTCCTGTTGGTTGTTATGTTTTTAATTCAGCTAACGTTAAGTCTATGGCATCTATAAAGCCTCGGTTGTATTCTTCAGATTCAGGGGTTAAATCCTCATCTTCAAGGTTTTCTTCACATAAGTCTTTTTCAAATTCTAGTTTTTTTATTAAGTCTTGGATATCTTTTGACTCTATCATCTTACTTTCTCCTATCGTTATTTTGTTTATTTTATATAACTTGATAAACATATATTGAAAATTCCCCAACATTTTAACATTCTTAAATATGTTTCGTTTTTTTCTTTTTTGTACGTTTCTAAAAAGTTCATCATTACTTCTTTCTTTCCTTTCTTTTCTCTTTTGCAATACATACAAAACAATTTATTCAAGTCTTTGTTTGTTTCTTTTAAATAACTTAAAAAAGATTGATGTTCTTTCATGTCTTAACTCCTATCGTTATTGTTTGTTTATTCTACTTCTTCCCACTCACCGTTTTTGTTTTTTTCAACTTCTGTTAGCAAAGATTCATCAGTATGATCTCTACCACACCAAGTTTTAAAAATCTCACCTTGGCAATTTTTTAAATATTCCTCAAAATCACCTTCGATATCTTCCCCAGTCTGAACGTTTCCAGTAGGTGTGAACATATAAAATTTTTCATCATCTAAAAACTTTGTCATCTTACTTTCTCCTATCGTTATTTTGTTTATGTTACCCAATATAAACCAAGCCTACAATTAACGCAACCATATTCTTTTATTTATTTTTGCCTTGCCAATATTTATCAATTATGCTACACTGAAACCAAATTAAAATCAGCGTGGTAACATGACTAGATACGTCACCTCTAAAGATATTTTACAAGACTACCCCTTTACTAAAGGACAGCTAGATTATTTCGTCTTTAATAGGGATAAAAACGGCTTGGCAGATTCCATCATCAAAATAGGTAAGAGACTATATTTTGATATCAGCTTGTTTGAAGTTTGGCTTAAATCTCATAAAGATTAATTTTTATGTTGACTCTTTCAAATCCTTATTTTACTTTCAGATCAAAACAAACCATCGGGTTTATTATGGCAACGGTTAAGTCTAGCTATAACAAAAATAACAAGTTCGCTCTTAAGTATACTAATGAAGATATCCAAAAGATTATTAGCGATTTATTTGAGTGGGCTAATAAGGATAAAGGTATCCATATAGCTTCTTATTTGTATGAAAAATATAAAAGACCTAGTACATGGCTACATGAGTTAGCTAGAAACCACCCAGAAATGAAACAAGCTATCAAGCACGCTAAAGAATTAATCGCTGGAAAGATAACCAATCATTGCTTTATTGGCGACCGTAATTCTACATTCGGAGAACGCATTTTACCTATGTACTCCGAGGAATATAAAGCCTTCTTAGAATGGAAAGAAAAGATCAAGCAAAAGAATCTAACCGAGCAAGAAGCACAATTAATTGTTCAGACTGTTAACTACGCTAAAAAAGCTAATAAAGAATAAAACGCATTAAGTAGAGGGTTACATGTCTACCCCATATCAGAAAGTAGAAGATAAACAAGCCCTTACTATTCCCTATAACTTCGAGCCTAGACACTATCAGCTACCGATGTTTCAAGCCCTTGATGAAGGCTATCGCTATTTGATGATTTTATGGAGTCGAAGGCATGGCAAAGATAAGGCATGCTTTAACGCTGTAGTCAAAGAAATGATGAGGAGAAAAGCTAACTATGGATATATCTTTCCAACCTCTACTTTAGCACGTGATGCTGCTTGGAATAACATTGACAAGGACGGCTTTCGTTTACTTGATCATCTACCACCAAGACTGATCAAACGTAAGCTAGATAATCAAATGTTTATAGAGACTATAAACGGGTCGACTTTAAAGTTTTTCGGATCAGATAAACAAATAAGTGTAGGTACTAACTATCGTGGTTTAGTTTTTTCTGAATTTGCCTTACAGAATCCAGATGCATATCTTTACTTGCGTCCAGTAATTACTGAAAACAAGGGTTTCATCATACTCAATAGCACAACACGTGGTAAGAATCATCTATTTGATCTATGGAATATAGCTAAGAATAATCCTAAGACGTGGTTTACGCAAAAGGTTACGTGGAAAGATGCAGGGATATTAACTCAAGAAGATATTGATCTAGAGCGAGAGGGTGGCGTTTCAGATGAAATGATCAACTCGGAGTACAATTGTGAGTTTGCAGGGCTTGAAGGCTCATACTATATTAGATACATAGACAAGATGAGATTAGAAGGTAGGATTGGGCGTGTACCATATGATCCAAGTTGCCGTGTAAGTACTGCGTGGGATTTAGGCACTGACAAGTCATCAAACTCTAATCCTATCATCTTCTTTCAAAAGGTAGGGCAAGAGATACATATCATTGATTCATACAGCAATAGCGGTATGGGCTTAGAACACTATGCAAGCGTGTTACAGGGCAAACCATATGTTTATGATACTCACTATGCCCCTCATGACATAAGAAACGTAGAGCTAGGCACGGGGCTATCTAGACGTGATGTTGCAAGTTCGTTAGGTATAGACTTTGAGGTTTTACCAACGCTTAAGATAGGGTTGCTAGATGGGATAGAGATAGTTAGAGGGATGTTTCAGCGTGTATGGATTGATGAGGAGAAGAACAAAGACTTGTTAAGTAGTCTTGAGAACTACAGACACCAACACGATAAGAAAAGTAATATCTTCATAAACTACCCTGTACATGACAGATTCTCACATTTTGCAGATGCATATAGATACACAATGATAGCATGCAAGCATTATGTTAGTGGGCAATCGGGGTTATCAGATGAAGATTTCAAGATGTTAAACGAACGCAATAGACGGATGAGGTAGGGTATGAAAGAAATAAACCTTAACTACATAGAACATCGAATAGATAAGAAACGCTTTGAGCTAGACACGATATGGAGGTGTGACAAAGGGGCTTATATTTTGTATGATATGTATGAAGGGAAAGGAGAGTTTGCTGAGATATGGATAAGGTTAATATAACAGACGGATGAGGTAAGAAATGGAATTTCAAGACGAGGTAATAGTTAAAGAAGAAGTAAGAAACATAACCGATGCGATAGAAGAATTAGGGGAAAGTATAGACGATTCAAATCTTTTGCTTAGAGATACTATTCAACAAACTGGAATAATTTTAAGTACAGCTATTAACAACTTAGGTGATGACATAGCAAAACTAAGAGAAGCGATAGAGGATAATTATTAGATGAAGTGGAAAGAATGGCATTCAGTAAATAAGAAGTTACCAGATTGCACATGTGGGGCATATTTTATTAGTGGGCATGAATGGTTTGGCATTGGCATATGGGAAAATGGGAAACAGTGGGTAAGGGGTTTTATTGGAGAATTTCCCTACGGAGATGATGGAGATTTTTTTGATAATGACAGTACATTTTTAAATGAATCAGTTTTCTTTTGGAAAGAAATTTGTGATTATCCTATTTATGGAGAAGGCAAATGCTAGAATGTATAATTGGAGCTATTGGAGTGGTAGTTTGTATGTTTTGTTTTTTATGGTTGTTGTTTAAGTTAATAGAAAGAGATCTTCATGTCCTAGCATTTGCTATATTGGGCATAATTTGTGTGATAATAATAAGTTATTGTATGTATCAGGATAAAAAGGAGAAGGCGAAATGTGTGAAGAAGGAAACAAACTTGGTAGAGTGGGATGTAAAGAAGCGTTAACAATGCTTATAGGGTGCGTTATAACGCTTTCGATGGTTGGGTGTGGAATAGTGAAGGGTAGCAGTAGTTATTTGCTTAACAGGGCTATAAAGCACGTTGAGAGCGAATACGTAGAGGACAATGAAGAAGAATGGCTTGAGGATAAGATTGAGGACATAACGGGGTTTGAAATAGACCTATCCCCTAGCAGTGAAGAAGAGAAGGAGAAGCTAGAGATCAACCTATTGGAGTTTTAGCAGATGCCTAAACGTCAAGTTGAGGAGTGGAACAGTTGGAAGATAAAGCCTGAAAAGTTCGCCTTAATAATGATGAAACTATATGACAGAGAGAGGCTAGTAAGTGGGTGGTGGACTGGCTCTAGTTGGTTTAGTCGAAGAAAGAGAAATAAGGATCACGTTGAGGCGTGGACATATTACATAAAGTGAAGGTAGGAGGTGAACGTGTTGAAGAATCCGTATAAAACCGACACATTATTGTAATATATTGAATACATCGACATAAAATAAAGGAGTTAAGCGAATGTCAAGCGGAAAAAGAGAATTTGAGATAAACAATAAAACGTATTGGGTTAGAGAGGATACAGCGTGTTTAGCGCATGCTTTATTGGAGATTAACGAAACAATAGAAAACGTATTTTATGTAATGAAAGATTTAAATGAGACACAGAAATATAAATAAACATGAGAGGAATCAAATGAAAGGGTTATGGGTAGAGACTAGTAAACGTGGAATTGCAAACTTAAACTATGTGATAGAGTTAAGTTATTACGGTGTAGATAAAGAGGGTTTGGAGACAGAAAAGTCCGATGAAATAGTTGCATACTTAGTAAGCTGTTCTTGTGTTGACAATTCTGATTATGATTTAGGTTATTTGCTTGAAGAAGTGGATGTTATTGATTTTTTTGAGTATGTAAGAAACGAAGATAGAGAAGATTTAGATGCAATGATATTTAGGCAGTTTGACGAAATCAAATTTATATTACACCAAGAGAAATAAAGATGGATTTCAGTAATATATTGGCATTATTAAGAAGTGGTAATATAAAAAATATATATAGATCAGGTTGGGGTGGTAAAAACATTGTAGTATATCTTCATTACCCGTCTTCTTCTAGTCTCACAAAAGAACAACTAGAGAATGATGTAATTGTGAGCACACATTTTAGGATATATAATAAGGAAACCAAAAGGGTAGACGCGTGGATTCCGTCTGTACCTGATATATTAGCGTATGATTGGGAGATCAGTAAGGAATAAACAAGAGAGGGTAAGTAGATGTGTAAGTTTAATTGTATTAAGTACCTGTCGAGATGTAAAGCAGAGTGTTGCAGTATAGCACCTATTGAGAAGGAGTTATTTGAGAAGCACCGAGATAAGTTGGTTAATCAACCGATAGAGGAGATTATTTCTAGGGGAAAACCTCCTCATGCAAAGATAGAACAAGACTTTATTTTTGCTTGTACGACAGAGGGGAAGTGTTGTTTTTTGCAAGATGATTTTATGTGTGCGATTAACGATGACAAACCGTTGGTGTGTAAGAATTACGGTAATGAAGAAGCGTTATTGATGTGTTGCAAGTGGCAAAACAAAGATGGTAAGGAAAGGAGTCGTCAAAACAAGAGATATGTTGAGAGACAGCAAGCAAAGAGAGTAAAGGCATGTATGAGGGCAAATGAAAAGCAAGCGTAAGAAGTATCAATGCATGATGTGTGGAAAGGGGCATGACAAGTTATTTGCGTATCGAAACATGACGAATGAAGAGGAAATATGGTTAAGAATATGTAGTATCAAGTGTTTTCTAACATTTGCCATACACTTTTTGAGTATATTTGATTTTTATGTTGAGTTTGTAACGGAGTTATTGAAACAAGAGACGATGCAAGACAAACGTAAGAGGGTAAGAGAAGCAAAGAAAAAGTTAAAACAAGAGGTAAGTAATGATAAAGATGAACGTAAAGGTAAAGAGTTTACAGGGGCAAACATATAGTGATGATATTGAATTAGTGGATAATTTTAATATATGTAAAGACAATGAGAAGTTACAAAAGATAATCCAAGGGATTGTTGAATAAAGTCATATAGAGGAGATAGACGAAGTACTTTTGAGGGCAAAATTTGACTGGTAAGGTGATATATGACAATAAGTTTAATGCTAGAGAATCGGCTTGACACATGGAAGGTGTTGGAAGCTAGGGAGCAATGGGAAGGATTGGTACAATTGCTCTCGACTTTATTGGTACGGGAGGCATATATTATAATAGAGCGATACGGAATAGTGGGAGAGCGTAAAACGTTAGCTGAAGTAGGTAAGAGGTTGGGGATTACGATAGAGCGAGTTAGGCAAATGCAGATGAAGGCAATAAGGAAGTTGAGAGACAAGCGAGAGGTATTTGAAGCATATGGAATTATTAAATAAGATGAAGAATGAACACACTAATTGGAACGAAAAGAGCGTGTGTTTAACATAAATAGGAACGAATAAATGGGGGTATTGAATGAAAAAAAAAGAAATAATTAAATTGCTAATTGCAGCTGTGCAGTATAGCACTGATGTATATGTTTTTGATGATGATTCATGTGGGCGTGGGTGTTGTAAACGTACATCTGATTTAATAGATCCGCTTGAAATGATAAACTACTTGGAGAACCAATTAGCTGAGGTCAATGAAAAGGATAAAGAATGATCCCGAGCATAGCACCTAGAGCGAGAGACATCACATTCAGGTTTGAGAATAGTTGTAATTCGTGGTGTTGTCGTTTGTGCTGTAGTCATACTAAAAGTTGCTTTCACGAGGAATATAATGACAAGCAGCCTATCTATATTAATTCGAAGGGCAACGTTGAGATGATAGATCTAGAAAAACATACAAACACACTGGAGCAAGAGAAAAGCATGGAGAGACTACAATTTTTTATTAAGGAAAAAGTTCACACAATAGCGGATAAGATAGAAGAGCCTAAGGCAGATGAGCAGTTATATGTTTACG
>Ga0208769_1000864_pt1 | contig 14117 bp, 30 predicted proteins | sample AntAceMetag02UKC_FD_184768 | JGI IMG/M metagenome (GOLD analysis project Ga0208769, IMG submission 184768) | Saline lake microbial communities from Ace Lake, Antarctica- Antarctic Ace Lake Metagenome 02UKC (SPAdes) (version 2) | ecosystem: Environmental > Aquatic > Non-marine Saline and Alkaline...
CCCGCACAGTGTCGCCAAACTCAATCCGATTAGTAATGCTTTCATATTTCTCCTTCTGGGTTGTTATCGTGAATACGAATTCTGCTTGGATGTTTCATACGCTTTGAATTGTGCTGCGAGATTTGTCACCGAGTTGGCGTTCTTCCATGTTTGAGCTGTAGCTGTAACGCCATAAAAAATGCCTATTGTCAAGCCAGACAATAACGCTACCACACAAAACATAATTGCGAAAACACCTAATACACACCAAAATTCACTTGTTCTCTTGAACCACGCACGAGCTATTTTCCACACTCCTCGCCACATGCTGATAATCCATAATAGGATTGCAAATATGCCGAGTGTCACACCTATGATTAGTAATGCTTTCATCTGTCATTCTCCTTTTTGTTGGTTTCCCAATTTGTAACATACTCAATTACGCTGTCTAAATCTTGAAATACTGGTTTGCCGTGATGTGTGCACAAGATTTCTTGTTCCTTGCTTGAAAATTTTCCGTCCAATGTCTTGAGTTCCCATTCGCACCATCTTCCATCATTTGCAAGGAGCAAGACATCAAGCAATATCGGGTTGCGTTTAGCATTATGCAAGTGAATCTGCCACCCGCGCTTGGGCTTAATATAAGTGATGTCCATTGGCGACCTTCGAGCATAGCCCTGCAAGTGTAGCCATCGCTCGACGAGCTTCTGCAATTCCTTTTCCACACGTACATCACGCTTCTCACGCCGTTCTTGTAAGGAAAGTACACCATATTCCTTACGGTCAGCTTCGCTCATCTTGGATATGATGTTGTCGCTGAGTGCGAGTTTGGGTTTCATTGTACTCCAATATAATTTTAGACTATTTCACACGTTGCACACGATACCCACGTTCCTCTCCTTTGACACCCTTGCTTGCCGTGAACCGTGCCTTGCCACGCTTGTTCTGCCTATATGTGGCTACATATATTGCAGAAAAAGACTTCATGGATTCAGGCACGAAGAACGTCATGCCAACCTCGGTGAGTTTATCGAATGGGTACGCGATAGGTCGTCCCTTTTTCACGTTTATAATTTGTCGTTTGCTTTCGATTTCATATGCTGACATTTATTTTTTTCCTTTTTGATTGTTGTTGTTCTAATCTGCGAGCTATCCTTTCTAACCCCAAAAGTTTATCTGCAATAGAATCCGATTCGTTACAGTCGCTCAAGTATTCTCTGTCGTCCGCATCAAAATTCGCCGTCACCATATCAAAGAACGAAAAAGATATATGAACTTCGTTTAACAATATTCCGTTGTTCCCGCTTTCTGTATATTTCATACTTCAACCTTGGGTACTTCTGCCATCACTGGCTCTATTCGTGTTTCTTTGGTCTTGAGGTCATACCATGGGCAATATCCACATTTAGAAAAAACACAATATTCTGAACATCTTTTGGGCACTGCTTCTCTGATTGAATCACCACCCAAATCATTCATCAACTCTTCCGCTTCTTCCCTCGTTTTTATTTTTGCTTTGATCGCGTTCTTGCGTCCTTCCTTCATCACAGCAAAGTCTTTCATCCATCTTTCGCGGTCGCTACAAATCGGAGGGATTACTGACAGGTCTTTGACAGCCTCTTGGTGCAACTTTACTCGTTTATGCATGTAATCTTCAGCGTATCCATCGGACCATACTACCGCAGGAAGTACGGCAACTCTGGTTGGGAACTTATCAGCTATGCTGGGAACCCAATCACGAAAGAGAGCACAGATTTCAAGACGCTTGATACTGTTGCCCAACTCTCGACCTTCCTCGTTTTCGTCATGCTTCAGCAACCACAAGCAGACATTCAGTTGATTCTCCCACTCGATTTTTACACCTTCCGCAGTCGACCAAACTGATGTCATCTTATAGTCAGATAAACAATCACCTGTTTTCAGGTAGTCTATTGCGGTAGACACTCTCCAACCATCAACCATAGCTAATGCTTCTCGTTCGACGTGCTCGCCGTCATCCACTCCAAATGTCTTCATAATAAAATGAGCTACCGAACCGTAGAGAGCATACAACCTATCTGAATAGTCTTCTACACAGTAGTCGTAATACTTCTTGCGTAACCACTGACGCAGAGGTGCGTCAATCAATCCAGTACAACTGATGTTAGAATCTGGGTTGTGAGACTTCTCCTGCCATTCGATTGCTCTGCAAACTGGGGCAGGGAGGTGATGCTTGTTCGTGAACTTCATTTCATATCTCCTTTTTGTTTGTTTGTATACATGACCGAAATGGGATCACCAATATTTTTTCTAAGCAAGTTATTTGTGCTACACCCTCGTTCGCACATCCAAATGGTAAATTCTTCTATGACACGAACGTCTTGTTTGTGCAAAACAGCTTCCGGCTTACCAGTAATACCATAATCTACAGCAAGCCGTGCTGGAACAAGTTTACTACTACACTGTGGACATTGAGGATAATTGATTATATGTGAATCAAATTCAGTTTTATCAATCATTAGTGTTGCAGACAATGTTGTTATATCACTTTTTGCTTCTGTCATTTCATATCTCCAGTTTGTTTGTTACTCAAAGAATAATGCGAATTTTTGTTATTATGCTAATTTGTAAGGATATTTACACCCTTTACGATAATTCTCTTTCGCCCATAACGGTTGCAAATTTTTAAAATTAAAACATTTCCGTTGTTCTTTTGGCTTCGTTAAATCGAATGCCGCGCATGGCTTTATGTGATCAACGTGCCAGCCAGTCATGCTGTGGTTATTCCATGTCATACCTGCTTTGAATTGTTTTTCGATGTGTGCTTTTAAGTCTTTCGGAGAACAACCAATTAACTCCGACGTGGTTGCACTCTTACACTCACGAACTATTGTGCGCCAAACTCTGTGCCGTAAATATCCTATCATACGAAATACTTGATCGTTTTTGAAACGTTTGTGGCTACTTTTGGCTACCCACTTTCTAGCTTCTAATATATGTGTTTTTCGATATTTTGTTGCTTGAATAATCCTTTGTGCTTTGTGTCTTTCATAGTTTTGGCGACTCGCTTCTCGTGCTTGTTTCGTATGCTCGCGACGCCATTTCTTCATCTGTATTCGATTTCGTTTTCTTTCCGTTTTGATATTTTTGAGAAACCATTTTCTTTTTAATTCTTTAACTCGTTCTGGGTTTTCGAGTTGACGTTCCTTTTGTTTTTCTTTCATACAAAATTTACATTGAGAACACAATCCGTTTTCCCTGTATTTATCATTCCAAAACGCATCGTTTGACAACTTTTTTCTACATTTTGAACAAATTATCATTTACTTTTCTTTGGTCTGTCAAAATAAGGACTTTTACATTTCGGGCATATACGAAGTTCCGGTATGCGTGGAACCCATTTATGCTGACATCTTTTACATTGAACTTTATGTATTTCTATTTTCATAATATAAGTATATCCTATAAGTAAGAATCTGTCAAGGTTTTTTTACTTATCAAAAAATAATCCGTATAGAGCGTGTCGGACTTCAACTGCACCAGATAGAATTTCCTCCAATAACGGAGATTCTATATAGTATCCCGATTCTTTATCCCAATAAGCCACAGATTTGAAACGTACACATCCATCATCGAACTCGAAGCCGATGAAGTCGGAGTCGCGAGAAAGACAATCAATGTAAGTTGTTCCTATGCCATGCTCATCAACATATAACGAACCGCCCGCCATAAACTTAATCTCACACCGCACAATCTTCCGCGCCTTCGCATCGACCTTGGTGGCTATCCAGTATTTATTACATCTAAAATTATCATCAGCCAAAAGTACCATCTGACTAATACCTGAATAATACCGTTCATCCACTTTCGGGCATCGTGGTTTATCATCTAAGAACACCCAGCCTTCAACAACTGGCTTGACTGGCTTGCGTGTGGCTATCCAGTATGAAAGCTCCTTAAAAGTAATGTTTGCCGTAATAACAACTTCATTTTGAGGAACATAATAGTGTTCATTAATTTTTGGACACCGTGGTTTATCATCTAAGAACACCCAGCCTTCAACAACTGGCTTGACCTTTGTGGCTATCCAGTATGACATTTGGCTTGGTCTTTTACTAATCCACCTCGACATGCTATACCCATCAAAATAATCTTCATCATACTTTGCAAGGCGAAACTCCTTGAACTCCCACCCGTCTACCGTTGGCTTGTCGGGAACGCCATACTCAACTCTATCATGTGTAAATTTCATTTTGTATCTCCAGTTTGTTTGTTTATTCAGAATGGCATATTGGCACCTTCAATCTTTTCGTCACCACTTTCCTCTGTAGTTTCAGTGGTATCACCGACTACATACCCTTCTTCGGTATCAGGGAACGCCGCTTGACTTTTGTATTCTACCAACTTGATAACTTGTATCGCATTTAAGTAGAGCGTGAATCCACCTCCGAATCCAGGATACTCCGAGAGTCCATAAGCAACACGAACCACAGAACCTCTGCCAACAGTTACATCATCGGGGAGCTTATGGTTGTTTGTGTCTACAACGGGTGGTCTCTTGAGCGTATGAAACTTAACAAGCAAAGAGTCCGATTCCTTGTCTGGTTTTATCGGTGTTGTCTTGTCACCAGTTATTTCCTTAATCTTTGCCAACCAGTCTGCCGTTTCTCCGTCTTCTGGGTTCATCTTCAGCGTCACGCTGAACTTAGGAGCGTCTCCATCCTTAAATCCAGGCTGCGCCTTTTCAAGCCACGCATACATCACTTCAGCCTTGGGTGTGATGCCGTACATTCCTTCTTTTTTCTCTTCAGTCATTTCATATCTCCTTTGTTGTTTACGGGTTTATGTTGTTATTCCTTAACCGTTTCTGTGCTCTCGGTCATGTTGATTTTCTGCTTATGTACGGTCTTCCAACGGCGAAGCACGGTGTTCTCTGTCACGCACTTAATGTCTAACGGACCAATGTGCATGGTATAAACCACAGCCGATATAACCGTGTAATACTTAACCGTTATCTTCTCCTCGAACGGGTCGGGAGCGTTTACACAGGTTGTGTTATAACCGATATACATAACCGAGCCTGTCGTACAACCCAAGGTTAGATAGCCATAATCCGCACTTGGGAACGGTCGCTCGTTCACAATCCACGTATATCCGTTCGTGCGTGTGTTATACGTTGACTCGCTTACCTTGTTTGTCTCAACGGTTCGTTCGGTGGTGTAAATTACCTTCTTGTCAAACACATTACCACCATGACAAGCAACCGCTACCATCATAATCAGCCCAACTGTAATCCATCTTTTCATGTCATATCTCCTTTGTTGTGGTTAATACTTTTTCTATTGTTTATCTGAATTATAGCACACTGGTTACAAAAGTCAAGCATTATTTTTACTTTATTTCTCCCTTCTTTTCATACCGTTTCACTTAACTTATCAACAGCGTCCTCTATATCGCAGATTGCCTCATCAGAATTATCTGCGAGTTGTTCGTATTCGGAAAGAAACTCACGCATCGTATCTCGTGCCTTTATGATTCTATTTTTTTGTATCTCAAGTTGCTTTATGATTTGCTTTGTTGTCATATCTCACCTCCTTTCTTTTCATCGTGTTTCACTCCTCTAAATGTTCGGGCAATCCATTCTTGCAACGGAGTCTCTTCTAAATTGCCGTCGTCCAATACTGGCACAGCCCAAAGCTCACCTTCACGTTCTTCAACTGTCATTCGTCGCCCACCCTCACCGTCAACTACGGCAATCAGATGGTCTCCATCCTTGAACTCACTTGCGTCTCGACCTCCAGCACACTCTCGTTTCATGGCTTCCCATCCTTTTTGCGTTGTTGATACTTTCTTCTCTTGTTCTCTTGATACTCTCGTTGCTCGTTTCCATTTCGGGCAGTTTTTTGATTCGCATTTTGTTTTTCTGGTATGTGGTATTGTAAAGCAATAGTCTTCATATCCCCATGCCATTCTTCTGTCTCTACACATGCTCTGAATCTGCCTAAAGCTGAACAGTCGTTTCTCTGTTTTCATTTGTTCTCCTTTATGCTTTTAATACTCCGAGCGGATGTAACTTTGCGACTACCTCAACGAGGTCAGCCTGAGCGTCTATTACTGATTCAATATCTTTGTATGCCTTAGGTGCTTCGCTTAAATCAGGATTGCCTTTCCGGTCTTTGCTCCAACCAAGAAAGACTATGTCCTTCATGTCAGCGTCGCATTCCTCAACGGTATGTGTACGGGTGAACTCTTTGCGTCCTGCTATCCGTCCTGCACCATGGCTGCAACTCATAAACGATTCGGGATTACCCTTGCCACGCACGATGTAGCTTGGCGTACCCATACTGCCTGGAATTATTCCAAGCTGTCCTTCACGCGCTGATGTTGCTCCTTTACGATGCACCCACACGTTCCTGCCGAAGTGGTTTTCTATGGCTACAAAATTGTGGTGGATATTGATTGATTCCTCCCACTCCCGTCTCTGTAAAGACCCTAACGTTAACAGGACGGCATCTCTGAAAGCATTCATAATTATTGCTCTATTTTTTGCTGCGAATGCAAGTGCATAATTCATAGCCGTGATGTAGTCCTTGGCATCCTTGCTACCAATCGGAAGGAAAGCAAGGCTATCCTCACCGTTTCCAGGCGGAAGTTCAGAGTGCCACATTTCGCACAGTTTCATGGCCTTTTGGTTGTACTCCTTAGCAATCTTGAAACCAAAGTTACGAGAGCCAGAGTGAATCATCAACCATACGCGTTGGTCGTCTGCCACTTGTAATTCAATGAAGTGATTACCACCACCCAATGTTCCAAGCTGACGGCGTGCTGATTTCAACTCCTGCTGAACGATAGGAATGTCGGGAGCATTGTCGAACCCCTCCCATAGCACATCTTCTTTGTTATGCTCGAACCCAACAGGAACATCTCGCTTAACCTGCAAAAGTATTTCACGTATGACTTCTGGTGTCAGATATTTTGCATGATAGCCAGTCCGTACCGCAACCATGCCACACCCAATGTCCACTCCAACAGCGTTAGGACACACTGCGTTCTCAAAAGCTACCACTCCACCTATCGGCATTCCGTAACCCATATGAGCGTCAGGCATTATTGCTACGTGCCTGAACGTGCATGGATGGTTCGCAAGATTCTTAGCTTGCTTCAACGCTGTTTCCTCTATCCCCTCGCACCAACTCTTAATCGGTTTCGTTTCTGATGTATAAACATTAATCATAATATCTCCTTTGTATTTTTGTTCGTCATAGATTTTGGTGTATCTCCGTCGAATGTTTTCTTGAACCCTACGTTTCCTGCAACATGATATATAACAATTCCTTCTGGTCGCATGAATCCACGAACAACTCGGCTTCCGCTATGGCTCATATCTGCAAGAATATCTGTTACATCTAAATCATCGAACATACCACGCCATAGAACAGGAACAAGACCTACACAGATTGGCAGGGTGTCTTGCATCTTTACAATGCGAGGGTCTGCACATGGAATTTGTTGTGGCTCGCATCCACGCGGACACCAACGTGTAACATTAAACAGGCTGAATATTTTGTCGCCATTAGTGAGTCCGTACCCACGTTGAATACCACTACCCCACCATTCTCCGAAGTGGCGACCTGGACCGAGTTCCATTAATTCTTCCTTGTTTTCCTTTGCCCACCTTGCAAAGCCGTAGTTGTCTTGCTCTGGTGTAATCCAACGCTTGCGACTGCCGACAAGGAACTCTCCATCTTCACCAATAAATATGCAACCATTAGTTCCATCGATTTTTTCAGTCACCAAAATTTCTCGGCTGTATCTACTAATCTTCGGAAACCCCACAAATTCTGGCATTGTTTTGTTTTGCACTTCCAGTCCTCCTGTTTCTTGTTCTGATTCTATGACAGTTTGCACAAACCAAATCACATTTTGCTAATTCTGATTCAATTAGTTTTTGTGAATAATGGTGTGCAAACATACTTCCAACATTGTATTTTTTAACAGTTCCTTTTCGATGGTCAAAATCCATACAACATACTTCAAACGTACCCCCACAATCACGACATGGCTTTGATTTTAATTCAACCATCCACGCCTTCAGCACTCTTGCTTTAGGACTTTCATCTCTCCATTGTCCTTCTTTAAGATAACGACGTGCGCGATATTTTCTGACTGTAGCGTTTAAATGCTCTCTATTGTTGTTTACCCAAGAAGTATACCTACATTTTTGTGAGCAAAACCGTTGTTTTCCTTTAGTGGTATAGTGGGGACTAAAAGATTTTCCACATTTTTCGCACTTATTAAGAGTTTGTTTCATTGCTACTCCATAAAGAAAGCCACCCAGACAGATAACCAAAGCATAGCTTTGAAGTGACCAGATAACTGGCATCCAGGTGGCTCGGTGTTTATGGTTCGTTTATACATGACTATACTTTTGATTATCTATGAACAGAATAGCACAAATAAAACGGGGTGTCAATCCTTTTTTTACTTATTTTTCACTGACGATAACCTCTCGGCTGTATCTACCTATCTTTGGGAAACCTGTAAATTCAGTCATAATATCTCCTTTGTTATTTTTGTTTTACTTATAGATTCTTCTGGTAAACATTGGACACTCCCACAAATTATCATCCATCCGACGAAACCCTCGACAATCATACGGTGCTTCTTCTCTGACTCGCCCGCACAACTTCACCATTGGACAACCAATTCCACGACACGCCTTAGCAGGCTTGAGTTTATCGTAGTCATCTTGGTTGCTTAGTTTAGCCTTAGCTTTGTTAGCCTTGATATTTTCAGGTAGGTTGACGTTAATCATTGCGTCTCCTTTGTTTACTGTACGTTACCATGCCCATCAATCGAAACAATTTCATCGGTTCGCGGAACATAACCAGTAGCGAGGAAGTCTAGCATATCATTGTATAAGCGACTTCTCGCTTTGAGCGAGTCGGGGAGTTGCGGTGGTTCGAGAAACTTGTAGCGTTCGTATTTCTCGCGATCGCGGTTGCGTAGAGCGAGAAACAAATCAGTATAATCAATACACTTAGTCATTATTTCTCCTTTGTGTTTTTGCTAAACAAACTCTCCGTCTGCAATGGTGGAAGGTTTAACACGGTTCGTTTATAGTAATCGTCTGTGGATTCCAAGCGTTGTCGTCTACGAACAAACTTAATATCTTTCGTACCTGTCGGTCCGATGCGATGCTTGCAAACATCAATTTCCATCTCCCAATCCTTGTCGCTCATAAACTCACCGAAGGGTACATCGGGCTTCTTGTATACAAACATCACAGCGTCAGCATCTTGTTCTAGGCTGCCCGAATCTCTCAATGCCTCTAACGTGGGTGGCAATGGTGTGTTCTCCTTGAGCCTTGTGCCTGACCTTGATATTTGGCTGATTGCCAATGTAACAATGTCAAGCCTCTTGGTTACGTCTTTGATCTGTGCTGAAAACTCTCCTACTTGGTCGTTACGGCTCATGTTTGACCGCATCCAGCTAGACAACTTGGTTAGCTGAATGTAATCAATGACAGCAAGCTGTATCTTATGCTTGCGAACCATGTATGTTAGCCACGAAACAAGTTCCTCTGCTGTCATGCGCGAATCGTTGATATAGATTGGTGCTTTTTTAATAACATCGAACGCTTGCTTTAGTCTTGCGTACTGTTCATTCGAATACTTTCCGTTCATCATAGAGTAGATGGACACATCGGCTAAAGCACCGGCCATCATTTCTCGTAGTAACTTCTCCTTCATTTCCATTGAGGCTATGGCACATGGGATATTGTAGCCAACCGCATTGTAGTTTACCTCGTTGTAGCCCCAACAGGTTTTTCCGTTCGAAGGTCTTCCGGCTATGACATATACACTCCCTGGAACATACGAACCTATGACCTCGTTGACTGGCTCAAGGAACGATGTCAAGCCAACCTTATGCCCATTCTTAGCCTGTTGGAATCCTTCAAGAGACTGCTTGTGCAGGACTTCGGGTGACTCTGATTGTTTCAAGTCAACGTTAGCTACAACATCCGTGATAACTTTAGCCACGATTTCAGAGGACTCACATCCATCCTTAATCATTTCCGGTATGATTCTGGTACATTTACTCAAGGCACGTAGCCTTGCCTTTTCAACTACGGTATCAAGATAGAACTCAAAGTGTGCTACGGTAGGTATGGAATCAACAAGCTCGCTGAGATACATACGTCCACCAACTCTATCAAGATGGTTCTTACTCTTTAATCTTTCCGCAAGTGTGATTGCATCAATGGACTTCTGTTCACGGTTCAGAGCCATCATGGTACGGAAGATGATGTCGTGCTTTGGCTCAAAGAATATGTCGTCATTGATTTTCTTATCTGATATGATGCCAAATGTCTGCTCGGCATCAAGGATGATAGCTCCGAGCGTAGCCTTCTCGGCTTCTATGTCAGCGTATAGGTCTTTCATAGTTTCTCCGTTCGTTTGATAATCTTAATTAAGATTATCTGTTGTTAAAGATTACTGAGGCAGGCAGGAATGGTGACACGGCAGGAAGCATAACCTAAGCAAGGTGGAGTAATACACCTTACGCCATGGCCAGACTGGCTTCTGCTATCTGCCTCAGATAAGTTAAGCACCGCCGTTTACGGATACCGCAAATTTACTTGTAAGCGGATAGACCGTTAACTCTCCCCAATCATCACCCCAAGCACATCCATATCTTTTGACTAATTTACGTGCTTCCAGTTCGTTCTCAGCAATTGCTACGGCTAATCCTCCGCTATAATTAGGCATATATTCTCGCCACACAAATAACTTCATTGGTGTCTTCATGGTTCTCCTTTTGTTTACTGTCTTGATGGACTCTGCTTTCTCTCCGCGCTATCCAACCATTTCGCTCTTGTGTGTTCAAACACATCGTTCCACCGTTCTTGGTTCAACCATGTGGCTGGCATTGGAATGTATTTACCGTCGTCCTCCTGCCACTGTTTAGATTTAGATTGTTCTTTCAATCTGTCTAACATAATATTCAAAGCAGGTTTATTGACCGCCTTTACCCATGACTTCAAGGCATTTTTCTTTCCCTTTTTATTTGGATACGCTTGGTAGAATTGTTCAAACTCGGCGGCGGAACACTCATCTTTGAGGGGAGAGGAAGGGCTTTTAAGGTGTTCTGATTTATCCAAAACTTTAGAGTTCGCACTCTCTTTATTCTTAATAGAAGATGAAAAAGAAGATGAAGAAGAAGAGTTACCATTTGGTTGTAAGCAATCTGTAACCTTATTGTAAGCACCCTTATCATCATCTTTCTGTTTTAACCTATTGCCCCATCGTGCTTTAGCACTCTTTATGCCACCCTCTATTGATTTCTTACGCCATTCTGCTTGTCTTTTTCTCTCTAAGAGCAGTCGAGAATTATAAAGTTTTCCGTTCTTTTTCATGAAGCATTTTCTTATAGCCTCTGAACCACCCTTATACCACCCTTCACCGAGTCTTGATAGGATGGCAAGCTGTTCATCATCGTCAGGCAGGGAACAGTCTACGGCGTTCCATTCTACTGCCAGTAAATGAACGTATGCACCCTCTTGTGCGGGAGTCATAAGCATAATGTTTGTTGAACCTAGCCAGTCATTAGGAAAAAACTGGAACGAAGGGGATGATTTCATATTTCACCTATAAAAGAGAGCCGCATCACGCTTGAAACTTGAGAAGGCCTTTAAGGCTGGTCTCTGTCTCCGGAACTCCGGCACGCAATGCGGTCTATTGTTTTTGCTGATTGTGATAGCTTCCTCAAGTTTCATACCTACACGCTACCATAAACGAATGTGTGTGTCAAGGTTTATTTTCTTTTAGTTGCTTCTCTACGATTGCGTGTGCTCTAACAATCTGATTGATTCCTGATTTAACCAATGAACTGTTGTCTTTCTTACCATAGATACTACGTAACGCTCTAAGTATTTTCATACATTGAAGGTCGGGATATAAGAGTATGATTTTCATGTGTTGTTCTCCTTGGTTAGAACGGTTTGTCTGGATTACTTATCTTTAGTTGTCTCTTACTCAGGAACGGTCCACACGCACCACGAGGTAATCCAAACCGAGGGAAGGTAAACTTTGGTTTACGTTGAACTCTCTCGTCGCCGTCCCAGTCCTCTTGTGTTTCATCGTAACCCGCCATCTCAGCCTCGATTTCATTTTGTGTCTTCATAAAATTCCTTTCTGAGGTAGTCAAAGTCTTTCACTTCTGTTTCCACCGAGACCATCATCGTTTCAAGCATCCCAAGGATGAAGGTCGCAGAACTTATCGCTTTCTTTTCTTCGCTGGTTAAATCGTTTGAAGTTTTAATACCGATTAGAGCAGTCCTGATGTTATAAAAGTTAATCATTTTTCTCACCTCCCTATGAATGTCTTTCCTATCATCATTCCTGTGATGACACCGAGAGCATAAAGAATAAACTTGATGTGAATTTTTATGCTTTCTAAAATCGTAAGCATTTCGGTCAACAATTCTATTTCATTCATCGTTCGCCTCCTTTGTTTGTTGTTAGTTACTTTGAGTAACGAGGGACAAAGCAATTATCCAGCTTGCCTGTGCTCCTGTTCATGTTGCGCATTATTCCGAATACATCATGTGCAAGATTAAACCTGTCTGCTTTGAGCAGTTCTTCAAGTTTGATCTTGTGTTCAATATGTGCCGCCTCTATGTCCATTTGCGCACTCATGTGGTCTTTGATTGGTAAGAGCTTATCGGTTCGCTTGATAATCTTTCTGATGATTCGTGTTTCCTCACTCGTGATTTTCTTCCAGTCTATCATTCTCCTGTCCTCCTTTGTTATTCAACTGGTTTACCGTCGAACTCTTCGCAGTCCTTTAATAGAATTTCGTGTACCTGGTTAATCGCTTTTGCGAATGTATCAGAGTATGAGAAATCAGCCGAATAACCACGCCTTTGTATGGTTGTCTGCCAATCCTTCTTGCTCGGACGTTGTCTCATGCTGATGTTAATTGCTTCCATTTATTTTCCTTTCTGTTTACACTGCCACTAATACTTCCGCATTGTTCCCACATTTAGTTTTACGAGTTGCACCGTTACGCCTGATTCTGACTTCTGTGTAACCCTTCATCTCTGCCAATAGCTCCTTGATTCTCGGACGGTATGAATTCATTGACCGCAAATACACGTTGTCCTCAATCTCCTCTCTCGTAGCTCCGAATGCCCCTTGTGTTTCAATGTACCGATAGATTTCTTCACGGTCTCTGTGAGAATTATGCCTGTCGTATTTTTTAATAGCGGCGAGCCGTGATGTCTCGGAATGCCTCGCAAATGGTGGCAAGGGTTCGCTTGTGCGTGGGAATAATTCAGTTTGTGTTGTCATTGTGGTTCCTTTCACATATCAATTTTGTCATACGGGTTCATTGGTTGCCGTTAGATTCCCTGATTGCGTTTAATCAATCGTTCAAGCCATCTTCGTAACTGTGCATAATCCGCATACTTCACGTCAGCACCTATGTATTCCAGTATATCCTTCAATGTTTTTCTAATATCTTTCTCCATGTCGTCGTCCATATCATCCTTTCCGGCTGGCGTCAGCCTGTTTCGCTTAAAAATTATCTTTGGTAATAGCGTCAATTATACGTTCCAATACGTATTCTTTGCCCTCCATGTAGATTGACAAACTACCCTTAAACGCCTTTTTGCAACGCCTTGCATATACAAGTTCGTCCTGAATAAATTTATATGTTTTATTTGATATTTTCATATTTCACTTAACCCTTTCAACTCTTGCTTTGACATGACCTTTGCGTAGGGGCATATCTTCTTGATTTTATTCCAATATTTTTCTGTTGCCTTTTTCTTCATTCCTTTCGGCCCGCCATTTCACGCGCATACCACAGCGTTCAAGCCCAAGTCCGAATCCGCCTATTCCCGCGAAAAGCTCACCTACTGATAGTTGTGGGTTCATTATCTATCCAACTTTGCCAATTCACGCTGAACCTTACGCCAATATCCATCAGTCAGGTGCTTCTTACGCTTCCATTTTGACCCTGAGTTCCAGCACCTACACCTATCTTCAAATGTTGCAGCTCCGTATAAAGATGTGTAGTGAACGAAAGCCCACCTTGCCAACTTTGGATTATAGAAATCGGCAAGCGCGTAATTCGTGCCGTAATGCTGATTC
>Ga0208769_1000866_pt1 | contig 14106 bp, 22 predicted proteins | sample AntAceMetag02UKC_FD_184768 | JGI IMG/M metagenome (GOLD analysis project Ga0208769, IMG submission 184768) | Saline lake microbial communities from Ace Lake, Antarctica- Antarctic Ace Lake Metagenome 02UKC (SPAdes) (version 2) | ecosystem: Environmental > Aquatic > Non-marine Saline and Alkaline...
CTACTCACATCAAGCATATTAGTTTTATTATGTTGTTATTCGTTAACACTCACAACAACAACAAAAACTAATATACTTGCCGCTCGTAGCAAACCGAAGGTTTGTGTTAGAGCTAGTAGAAACATATAAACCATACGTAGTAAACACAATATATAGGGGTATATAACCAATATAACCAATATAACCCCTACATATAGGGGTTAGTACTCAGATATTAAGTATATACTAGTATATACTTTAGGTAATAAGTATATACATTATACTAATACTTATATACTATATGCATATAACTAATAACATATGTATAATATAATAGTATATAATATATATACCATACATTTATATAAGTAACAATAAACAATACTAATATTCAAGAACGTATAACAAAATACAAGAAGGTATACTATATACGCAGGTTACCTGTATATGTAAATAAGGTTTTAACGGGGTAGTGGTCTAGTTTGGTAAGACTCGTGACTTGGACTCACGAAATCAGCAGTTCAAATCTGCTCTATCCCATTATGTAAATGAGGTTTAGGTGTTAATAATGTTTAGGACTAGTTTGTTTAGTGATTTGAGTAACAGTTTAGATACTTTGGTATTGGGTCATTTGTTCCAGTGTTTTGACATGCCTGATGCTATTGGCATTTACCAGCGTTTCAATCGTTTGTATTATACTAAGCGTAAGCGTTGTAGTGACATGTATTTGGATAGTGGCGGTATTTTAATAGATAAGGACAATAAGAATTATGATCGTTTGTTAATTCGTTATGTTCGTAGGTATCATGATGTTGATATTAGTTAGTAAAGAGGTGTATGATGTCAAAGGATAGAGTTTGTATTGATTGTGGTTTCAAGCGTACTATAGAGCCTAGTGCTTTGGTAATTCCTGCTTGGTTACGTTTATTATATATTATTTATCACAAGCGTAACAGTTTGAACAAGTACCAGTTGAGTAAGCATCTTGATTGTAGTGTTGGTTATGTTTACCGTTTATTGCGTAGTCTTGAGTATTACTTGTTAGTTGAGTTTGACTATCGTATTGGCAGTTGTTATTATTTCAAATTAAGTTATCGTGGTTCTAGTATTGTAAAGGTGATGAATAATGCGATATAATTATGGTCGTACTCACATTGACTGTTCTGATTTATTACGTCAGTTAAAATTAGCAGATGCTAATACTGGTAATGGTATGTTATTTCACCATAGGTATAAGAATAATAAGGGTGATTGGTGTTTTCATTTGAGTGAGCATAACACTGTTCCTTTGTATATTAGAGAGGTTGTTAAAAATGTGTGATAGATGTGGTAAGTCTGATGATAGTGATGTTGGCATTAATACTGTGAACTTGTGTGATTCTTGTTATTTGGAGTTTTTGCATGGTCCTGAGGTTGGTGCTAAAGAAGAACGTGGTGATTTATAATGACTGCTAAGGGTTTTAAATATGCTAAGCTAAGTGAGGCTCAGATGATTGCTAAACAGAATGCTTGGGCTAAGGCTATGGAGAGTAAGAAATATGAAGATAATGCTCCTGATGTACCTGGCATTCGTGACCGTAAAGCTGTCAAGGATGGTTATAGTACTTTAAAGAAATTAAAGTTATTAACAAATTGTGAATTATGTCCTGCTCGTAGTTGTTGTCCTGAGTATGATAAGATTCAGAATGCTGATAGTGATAAGGCTAAAATGGATTGTCCTTTATGGCATACCTATCGTAGTGCTATTATTGATGTCACTCAGAATCCTTTGATGTATTTGAGTAAGAAGGCTGCAGAGTTAGATATGGCTATTGCTCAGCAGAAGATGATAGACAATGCTAAGGGTATACCTTTGAGTAAGTTAATGTTATCTGCTACTAAGGTTGCTTTGGAAGCTGTTAAGATAAGTAAACAGGCTAACAAGAGTAGTGATAAGCTTGGTCGTAAGGTTTATGGTAGTGTTGAAACAGATTTAATAATTAATATGTAATAAGTGAGGTATTAAAGAATGCGTAAGACAGATTATACAATAAAAGTATGTGGTATAATTAGTCATGAGAAGACTTTTTTATTTGAGACTACTGATTTCAGTAAGCGTTTTAAGGATATAGATGAGGTAATTGAACACATAATCTATAATGCTTGGGAGTTTAAGAATGTCAATATACATGATTTTAATTTATTAGAACCAGATTCTGAGAGGTTATATGGTGTGATGTATGTATTGTACAGGTTTAATGAGTTCTATCATGACACTTACAAGATACAGAGTAGGGATCATTGGGATAAGAAATTAACTACTTACTTAAAACGAGCTGATATCCTATGAACTTGGAAGATATAACAGATGATGAGATTAAATTTCTAAAGAATATTCGTAATCAGAATTTGAATGCTGCAGAGTTAAAGGTATTGGCTAAGGGTTTGAAGTATAAGAATAAAGCTCAGGTTAAAACTTTTAATCATAAGTCAGGTAAGAAGCGTAAGTTCAAGTTTGCTTTATTGGGTGATACGCATATAGGCAATAAGAGTGATGATTTGAAAAGTTTATGGGATTTCTATAATGTTGCTTATGGTAAAGGTATTCGTGAGTTTTATCATAGTGGTGACATGGTCGATGGTTTGCATGTGCATAGAGGTCAGGAGTATGAGTTATATGCTTTAGGTTTATCTCAGCAGTGTAAGGTAGTCATTGAGGATTATCCTCATCTTAAGGGTGCTAAGACTTTCTATATTAAGGGCAACCATGACCAATGGTATGACCAGAATGCTGGTGCTAGTATAAGTGACAAGATAGATCCAGCTCGTTCTGATTTGATATGCTTAGGTAATGATGAGGCTGACATATTAGTAGGTAACGGCACTAAGTTACGTTTGTTACATCCTGGTGGTGGTAGTAGTTATGCTTTAAGTTATAAGCCTCAGAAATTAATAGAGAGCATTCAGGGTGGTAACAAGCCTAATATCATGGGCATAGGTCATTACCATAAGAGTCTGCAGATGTTTTATCGTAATGTGTTCACTTTCTTAACTGGCACTTTTGAGCATCAAACTCCGTTCATGCGTAAGAAGAACTTATCTGCTCATATAGGTGGTTGGATAATAGAGGGTTTAAGTGGTAGTAAGGGCGGTATTAATGAGATAACTGCTACGTTCATTCCTTATATGAATTTTAAAGGTGACGGATCTAAATGAGTACACCTATATTCAACAGTGTACCTAGCGAATATTTAGACACGTACTATGGTTATATGGATGTTGTTGCTATCAAGAAGCGTTATAATTGGAAAGCTAAAGGTTTTCCTATTGTTCGTGCTTGTCGTGACCATCCTGTTACCTTTGCTTATTTCATGTTAGGCAAGACTGTACGTCCTTATCAGGCATTCGCTATAGATAAGATATTACAGAATCCTCAGACTGCATTGAATTGGGCAAGACGTTTAGGTAAATCTACTATATGCGGTTTATTAGCTTTCTGGATGACCTATTTCAATAAATATCCTAAGAACAGTTTTGAGAAGTTTACGGTTGTTGGTATTGTATCTAAAGAAGCTGATGCTAGTAAGAAGATATTACGTGCCATTCGTGAGCTTATAGATGCTGGTGATGTGCATTGGAATAAGATTACTGCTGGTCAGGATTATAATGAGAAGTATTATTTTAGTAGACAACTTATTGAGCCAAACAACAGTGAGCAGATTACTTGGTCTAATAAGAGTTCTACTCATTCTTTACCTCCTACTAAAAAGGTTAAGGGTTGGGGTTTCAGTTATTTATTCATTGATGAGATTAGTTATTTAGCTCCAAAGGATGAACCTGCGGATAGTTTTTATAGTCTTACTTGTAGACCTACTCTTGCTGAGTGTGGTGGTAAGTTATGTATAGCTTCTACTCCTGCAGGTCGTAGTGGTTTGTATTATGAGCTGTTTGATCCTGATGATAAGTTTGATACTGATTTTGTTAGGTTATGGTTTAATTGGGAGATTGCTGATGGTGATACTAATGAAGAACTAATCTATAGACAGTTTGTTAATACTGAACGTAAGCGTCTTATGTCCACTGGTAAAGAGGCAGTATATAGGCAAGAGTTCATGGGTGACTTTACAGTTGTTCAGAGTAGTTTTTATGATTTAGAAGATATTGAAATTTATTTTGATAATAACATTATTAGTCAATATGAATGGCATAAGAGTCCTTGCAGTATAGGTATTGATTTTGGTATTAGTAATTGTTTGACTGTTGTAACTGTCAAGACTAAATATCGTGGTAAAATCATTACTTTGTATCAGCGTCATTTTCCACAGGGTTTTGATAATAATGAGCTTATGAATGGTAACAATGATGATAGCATCCCTAGACTTGTTAAGCGTTATGATGTACAATGGTTAGTTCCTGAAGAGAGTAGTGTCAGTGATATGTTTGTCAGATGGTGTAAGCGTGAGGGTTATCCTGTTTTTCCTTATCGTTTTAGCACTGGCAATATTGGTAGTAAGAATAGTGCTTATCACACTCACAGGTCAATGTTGAAAAAGGGTGTTATGGTAAGTTATCCTTTAGCTCTTTTGAAAGAGGAGATGCAGACTTTACAAGAGAAACAGGAAAAGATTAATTGGATAATCAGTAAGCCTCCTGGCGGTACTGATGATTGTATTGATAGTGATGTGTTTTCTACTATTCCGTTCTTTGATGATGATGGTAGTGGTTGGCACGGTATCAGTAATGATTATTCCGAATTTGAGGCTAAAGTAGAGGTTAAACATATTGATACTAGTAGTATTAATGTTAGGCGTGATACTGGTTTTTCACGTTCTTGCGTTGGTGGTATTGGTAACGGTTTTATTAATCCTCCAATATAAAAGAAAGGTGAATAGTATGAAAATAAATAAAGAAGCTCAGATATTTTTAACATGGTGTTACAAACAAATACGTGGACATAACTATATTAATGTAAATATGATTTTGGATCATTTTAATTATACTATTGGTGAATATAAAATGATTATTAATTATTTAAGAGATTTAAAATATATTACTATAATATGGATGATGGAATCTGTGAGTGGTTATCAAACTTTTCTGCATTTAGATATTACTCCCTTAGGAATTGTAGAGGTAGAAAAATGAAATCAACAAAGAAACATTTTACGTTAGATGTTGGTGAATATGTTATGACTGCTAACCATCATACTGCAAGAGATTATGAGATATTTTATGATGGTAAAAAGTTAAATGATGTTGTTGGAGTAATTAGAATAAAAATAGGTGAATGATGTATGATGCGAAAGATAAAACAGTTTTTTGCGATAATGAGTTTAGCAAGTAGAAGATTAGAAGAGTATTCTTCTCCAGTTAAAGGATATTATGGTACAAAAACAGAACTGATGAAAAGTATATCCTTAGCTATGGGTGCAGATTGGGAGCGTGTAAGTGAAGTTGATATTAGGTGTGGAGTGATTAAAGTTGTAAGATGTTATCCCTCTGGAAAGTTCAAACAAAAATAGGTGAATGAAATGAATGAAAAGAAGAAAATAGGTTTTGCAGAATCAGCATCTGCACAAGATAAAGACAATGAAGAGTATAGGATTAAGAAAGAAAACATCAAGCAAGAAGAACGTAACATTAAGCTTGGCGAAGAACAGATTAAGAATTTAGATGTGGCTTATGATAGAGGCATACAAGAGATAGATTTAATCAAGGAAGAGATAGAAATTAAGCTTAAGTTATACAAGAAGCTTGGTGAAGATTTTATTAATTCTGATGAATGGAAAAACTTTGTGCTTAAAGGTTTGAAGTTTGAATTACAAAAGAACAAAGATAAGAAGAAATCTGCAGAGAGTGGTTTTAAGATACAAAAGAATAATCTGATAAGTCAGAATGATACTCGTAGAAACATAATCAAGGACTTAAAAGATAGGCTTGTTTATCTTAAGAAACAGGTTGAGCTTAACAAAAACGATAGGTCAAAAATGTTTGGTTAATTAATTCTTTTATTTTTTTTATTTAAGTATGTTTTATCGTGATTAAGTCATATAGTATATACCTTACACTCACAAGCATATATTAAAATAGTTTATATATACCTTCTACTTACATACATTATTCATATATATTCATATTCATGCCTTCACTAATATCAAGAAGTTTTATGGATACCAGAGCAAGTCGTGGTATCGCAAGAGGATTTAGTAATCCTGTTCCAGGACAGGGTGTACAACCACCAAATAGTTATATTGCTATGGAACAGATGTGGAAACGTGATGAAGTTATATCTACAGCTTTTGATACTACCGTAGACATGGTAACTCGTAACGGTTATGATTTTGTTGGTATTAAACCTACCGATAAAGCCATTCGTAATATTGAACGTGCAACTAAACTATTCAAAGAATTAAACTTTGACGAGGTTCTTAAGAATCTTGTTTATCAGATGTTGGCTTATGGTGACGCATTTCTAGAATTAAGACGTACTGAAGGTACAAAGATTGATGAATTACACCCCTTAGAAACTACAGAGATGTACATTGATTACACTAAAAACGGAAAAATACTTGGTTATATCCAAAAGCCAAGGCTATCTTCTATTGCACGACAGAGTACACCTTCAAGCGTTGATTTCAATTCAGACAGTGTTATCCATTTAAGATTAAAATGGGTAGGTTCTCAGATATATTCTCAAACTCCTTTAGAGCCTATTTCTAGGATATGGGCTACAAAACAGAATGCTTTTAATTACTTGGACCAGTTATTTATTAACTTACGTCCTGAATTATTTATACATTTGAAAGGTGCTAGTAAGGATCAATATAACGATACTAGAGAAGTTTTATGGCAATCTAAGATGATGCCTAGCAGACCTGTTATAACTTATGGTAGTGAGACTAGTTCAACTGAGGTAAAAGAGATTTCTGCTAATTTTGGTAATCAGCAAGGTTTGTTTAGTGTGCTTGAATATTTACGTGAATCAGCATTAATGATTACACGAGTACCTCCTGTTTGGGTTGGTTTAGTAAATAAGGATGGTGCTAATAAAGGTAATAGTGAAGCACAGATATTTTCATTTGAGACACGTATAAAGCGTATTCAGAAAGATATTGAAACCAAGATTAATAATTTATTAATGCCTAAGTTAGGTTTCCAGTTTATTGAGTTCAATTTTAATCCTATTTCTTTTAAGTCAGAGAAAGAGGCAATACAGAATGCTGCAGTATTATCCAGCATAAATATTAAACCTAGTGGTATAATGAAATATTTGAAACGTAATGGTATAACTGATTTTAGTGAAGATGATTTTACAACTCCTGAAGAAATGATGGAGCAAATGCAAGGTATGGGTAGTGATGATGGTTCAGGTAATCAAACATCTCGTAATAAGGTAAGCCCTAGTAGGAAACCTTCTGATAAGATGTCAGTTACTAATAATCGTGACCAGACTGGCAGTAGTTCTGCTGGTGCTAAGAAACGTGAGCAAAACTCTATGCAGATGCGTAGTACTGCTAATTTTAATCGTTATCCTTATGTTATAAAAGGTGATATATAATGCCAAATAAAGATGGTAAAGGTCCAAGAAAAAGAAGTCCAAGACCTAGTGTTCCTAAAGGTGGACGTAAGAAAGGTAGTTGTTAAAATGAAAAAAGCTTATAGTGGTTTCATAAAGGTAAGAAGTGGTACAGGCACAGAGAAGAGTAAGGTATTTGTTAAAGGTTATGCGAGTACAATTAACAAGCCAGATTTATATAATTATTTAAAGATGCCTAACGGTAAAACTAGAACTTTCAAGAGTATATTTACTAAGAAGTGTATTGATGACATGCAAAATCAGGTCATGCATAAATCTATCTTTGTAGATGGTATGCACGAGACTGCTACTAATCTTGGCATTATTAATCTAGCTGAAAAGTATGGTTTTAGTGATGACGATAAGCATGATGTTAAGTCTGCTCTTAAGATGAAACGTATGCCTTTGGCTAAGGTTACTGAGTTTAATATTGACGATAATGGTCTTATACTCGGTACTGAGACTAATCCTAATTTTGCTCTTGTTGATAGTGAGCATAAGAATTACTATGAGGCTATGACTGGCAGTCTATTAGATGGTTATTTGAAAGGTTATAGTATTAATTTTGATCCTATTAAGTTTGTTTCTGAAACAGATGATAATGGTAATGTATTAGATTTTATTGATAAAGTGAATTTGTACGGTATTAGTTATACTGATAACCCTGCTTTGGCAGATAATCAGTTTACTGATGTGTGCATGAGAAGTTTGGGTAATTTTATGAAGGTGAGAAATGTGAATGAAACGGAAGATAATGTGGCAGAACCTAAGCCACCAGAACCAAAACCAGAGGTTAAACCGATTGTTCCAGAACAAAAACCTGCTACTGATATTAATGTAGAAGTAGAAAGGCGTGTCCAGGAAGAATTAAAGAAGAAAGAGATTGAATCAGAACAAAAAAGCATGTCTGAACAAATGGTTGAATTAAAACAACAGATGAGTGAGTTACGTAAATCTCCAGAGACTACTACACAAGCTCAATCAATAATTCAACCACAGGATAAATACGGTAATGCTGTACAAACTCCTACGGGTAGTATTGACCAGGGACAGTTGAGAGATAAATTAAATGAGATAACTGCTAAACATAATGATTGGATTGCTGAAATAAACAAGCCTACTCCTAATATTAAAGATTGGGCACGGAATGTTGGTTATTCTGGTACTCCTATGGGTGGTTTCGGTGAGATGATACAATTACAAGCTCAACAAAGGTCTTATGCTCAACAGAAACCAGGCGAATCTCAGGATGCTTATAATATGCGAATGGCACTGATTCAAAATAACAGTTCAGACCACATGGTTGTAAAACGACCAATGGTCCAATAAAAATAAAAGGTGAATAAACAATGGCAAGTAATGCTTTTATGCACGTGAGAGATATGTTAGGTGGTGGTATAGCTGCTAATAGTGATGTAATCGCACGAAACACAACTGGTGCTTTGAACTTTGCAACTGCAGGTGATGCAGGTTCAATAGAAGTTCAAAATATGGTAGATAGAGTTATTAGAGACGCTTTACCTAGAGCAACAGAATTTAGACAATTAGTACGTAGAGAGAGACTGGCTTCAGGACTTGTACACGTATGGAGATTAAACACTTCATTTAACACTTCAGGTAAGTTTTATGATGAGGGAGATGCTGGTGAGCCAGATCCAACAAATAGGATACAATTATACAATCCTGCAAAAGCTTACAGAATTGATTATGAAGTATCAGGTTTATTGATAGCTGGTGGTGACTTTGATGTACTTGGTAGAGAAGCTGCTAATGCTTTATCACAAGCCGCATTAGATGAAGAACAGGCTTTCGTTAATGGTAGTGATGGTACTTCAGGTATAAGTGGTTCATATCCAGGATTGTTACAGTTAATGCTTAACAATGGCGATCATGGAGATTCAACTACTATTTATGGTGTTACACGAGCTGGTTCAGCTACAAGTTATGTAGAAGTTGCTGCTGTTGATGCAGGTACTAGTGGAACTTCAACTGGTGTTCTTGATTTAGCAGACTTAGATAGTGCAATAACTAAAGCTGAGTTAAGAAAGCTTGGTGGTAGAAAGATTTTCTTATGTTCTTTTGAAAGAGCAGACGAGATTAATCAGTTACTACAACCTCAACAGAGATTCGTAGGTAGTACTGAGATTGCTGCAGGTTTAAGAGTTCTTACTTACAGAGGTTTTCCTATTGTAAGAAGTAAAAGAATGGCTTACAATGGCGTTATTAATGCAGGTTCTGGAGCAGACAACGGAACAGACTTAGATAACTCTATGTACTTTTTAGACATGGACGAGATTATGTTTAAGAATGTTGCTGGTGTAGACTATGCACACATACCTATTGGTGGTGTTGGTGATAGTACTACAGCTACTAATGCTGGTGGAACTAGTAGAGCAGATGCAGTTGGTGGTTATTTTAAGACTTATGGATGCATGAGTATGGTTAGATTTGACTGCCAAGTGATTATTTGGAACTTAACGGCACCTTAATTGGTGTTTTTATTTTTTATTTTATTTTTAATATAAACAAAAGGTGATTAAGAATGGCATTTAGTGCAATATTGAAAGAGCAAGGCGATATGGGTGGAAACATGAAGTTTAGAGTATATCAATTAACTGATGTACAAGATGATTTAACTAGCATATTAACTGTGAAAGGTTGGAGAGAGGTAATTCATGCCGAAGCTAACAATGAAACAGATACAGATGAAAGGATATTCGCATCAATAACACCCGCTACTGCAGGTGTTGCTGGTAACATGGTAGTATTTAATTGTGGTACTAATGATGATAATGGATATGCTTTTCTAATAGGTAGGTGATTAATAATGGCATTTAGTTATACAGTTGTCAAAGATTCAAAAGGAACAATAGGGGCGTGTCATACAAGAGTATACGCTTTGACTGATATAGTAGCTTTAGGTAGTGCAGTAATTATAGATGGTGCAAAGAGAATAATTTATGCATCAGCAAATAATCAAACTGATACTGACGAAGTTATGTATTGTAATTGGTCAGGTAATACAATAAATGTATTATGTGGTACTGATAATGATGACGGATTTATGTTCGTAATTTATAAATGAGGTGTATGAAAATTGGTTGAAAAGAAAGTAGATAAGGACAGATTCTTTTGGAATCCTGAAACTAAAGAAAAAGTATTATCGCATTACGTTGATGGTAGTGAGATAAAATTAAGTGATGATGATAAGAAGAAAGCTGAAAGGGCTAACTTAGCGTGTATTAAGCGTTCTCTTAAACAGGTATCTGAGGATGTTAGTTCACGTAAGAAAGATCTTATTAAACGTGGTAGACCTTCTAAAAAGGAAGAGCTACCTGTAAAGAAAGAATTACAATTATGAAGGTGAAATAAATGGGTAAAGATAGATTATTTGGTAAATTTACTTCAGCCAAGTTAGACAACAGTAAGTTATCTGTTTCTGCTGCAAGTGAAGTAGTTTATCATATTAATTTTAGTGGTACAGATACTGCATCTAACATTTATTTTGATTTTGGACGACCAGCTGAAAAGCTTGTAATAAGAGCTAGTGTTGTTTGTACATTAATTGAAATGAACGGTAAAACTCTAAAATCGCCATTAACACTTAATGTTGGTGCTAATGTATTTGATATGCGAGTTAGTAGATTCAAGATTGCTACCAATGCAACCTCCGTTTTAGAGGTGACAATAAAATGAGTTCAACAACTCCATCAATTCCTAAAATTATCGCTGTTAAGTTTTCTGGTTCAACTATTAATGATCCAGTTATAATCAGAAACTTAACAACTGGTGATATAGTTAATACTCATCCTACTGGTGAATTGTTAAGGGTAAAAGGCAAAGATAGAGTAGTCTTTTATCGGCTAGATAACTTACCAAGTGGTTGGAGTGTAGGAGACAAGATTGCATTTAGCATAGGTGGATCTAAAGCAGGTACTGAGATAGTAACTTTAACTGCTGATACAAATGCACCACAACAATCAACTAATACGACTGCTACTGTTAGTACAGTACCAGTTTTAATTTGAGGTAGATCAAACATGATAAAAAAATCATTAATTTTAACATTGTTGTTAATTTGCATGATGGTTATGTCTGTTAATGCTGTTACGGTTGAATTAGTAAGTCCAGTAAACGCTACTTATTCAGATAGTGCAAACGTGGCTTTTAGATTTAATATAACAGCAGGTAATTCAAGTTCTTGGAAGTGTAATTTATACACTGATGATAGTGGAACTTGGTCAGCAGTACAAACAGATTCAAGCGTAACTAATGCAACAGCAACTTCTTTCGTAGCAAGGACAATATCTGATGCTACAGGTTTAGCATATCATTGGAACGTATTTTGTAACAGTTCTAATGATGTAGCAGGTGCGTGGGGTTCAACAGGTAACTTTTCATTAGGTGTTGATACTGTAGATCCTTCAGTAGTTATAGATTATGGTATTGATATAATAGACACAAGTGTAAGATTTGGTTTAACTATAACTGACGATAATCCGGGTTATTGTAAATTGTATTCTACACTTAACGCTTCAAAAAATACTTCTGAAAGTTCAGTTTACGTGATACAGATACCTAGTTATTCTAATGCAACAGCATTTAATTTTACATACATTAATAGTTCTACTGTATGGGTAGATAGTGCTAATGGTAGTTATAGTTGGTATTATGTGTGTAACGATACTGCAAATAATGTAGTTACAGGTACTTCACAAAGGGTATATGTTGATACCGTTAAACCTACTCCGTTTATTTTCAATGTGAGCATGTTTAAGACTAGTAAGAGTAATGTACAACTTGCTAATCAATCAAAATCAACTGATTACATACCGCAGATAGGTTGGAACTTAACTGTTGAAGCTAACTTCAGTATGTATAGAATTAAGTTCTATGATACTAATTACACTAAGGGTATTTATATTGAAAAGAACATTAGTAGTATTTCTACAGTGTTTACTAATATGAGTACTTTGTTAGGTGATACAGATTATATGATTATGATTACTGCTTACGATTTAGCAGGTAATTATAGGAATATGACAGTTAGTCATTACCAATATAAGACAGAAAGTACAGGTAGAAGTTTACAATCAGGTTGGAGTATTATTATGAATCCAGGTACTGCTAAAAATATGAGTGATTATTTAATTCAGACTGGTGCAACTACAATATCTTATTTCAATTCAACTAATCAGTTCGTTAGTCATGTAAGTGGTGGTAGTAATGGTGCAACAGATATTCCAGCAGGTGATCCAGTATTCATTTACCTTTCAAGTGCAGATTATTACACTGATGGTCTTGAGAACACTACTGCAGTAAGCATTTCTGGATTGTTAAGAAATGAAAGTAACACTGATTGGAACATAGAATGTAATAGAAACAGTACAGATACAGATGGTAAAACATTCCAAGAGATAGATTTAGTACTTAATACAGGGTCTTCTCCACAAGCAAATACATACAATAATGTAACTTTTATGAGTTATTTTAATTGGTCTGCATCAAGCAATCAATATGTACCTTTTATGGCTAACATAAGCATTCATAATAGTACAGCGATTGAGTTTGGTGAATGTGCTTGGATGTATTTAGGTAGTTCTAGTCCATTGAACCAAACAATTAACTGGGGGTTAATAGGATGAAACAAACAAACAAATTTATTTTATTTCTTTTTTTACTTATTGTTATAATAGGTATATTAGGAACAACTGTTAGTGCAGGATTACTCCCATTGATATTGTATGGCGAGGCTTCGTATAATGGTGCTGTTTATTCTAATGTACAGATTTCTATATCTGATGATAGGGGTAATAGTTGGGGTGCTTATACCACTGGTTCAGGTGTATTTACTTTTGATGTAGGCAATTTCCAGAGAAGCGATAAATCTTTTGTTGAAGCAGGAGATAAACTTATCTTAAGTATATGTCCTGAAGTAGGCTGTAAGAAAGAGGTAATAGTTTCTAGTGAGCCATTAAAAGTAGACTTTGGTGTATCAACAGTAAATTGTCCAGTTATAAGATGTCCTGAATGTAGGGTTTGTGAAGTCTGTAAAGAGATTGAGCCTTGTTCAGAATGTGATGAGGATAAGTTATTGGTAGGTTTTCTTGCTAGTTTAATTGGTTTCCTTGCAGGTGGTGTAGGCATATATTTCTTTAAGAGAAAAGATGCAGTACTACCTAACGGTACATTCATCAAGTTTGGTGGTGTAGGACCTAAGCATTTACATAGGGGTATTAAGGGTTATCACGATCCAAAAGTATCTCATAGGCTTTTGAAAGAGAAACATCCTAAAGGAATGTTAGATCCTAAATATGTTAAAGGAGCTGATGGTGAATGGTTTTATCAAGAATAAAACCTAATATTTTTTTTAATATTTTAAAGGAGTATGGAGTTATATCTGATGATATACTCCCTCAATTTCCTTTAGAGTTTTATCGAGATGCGCATTTTATTTATTTGTTTAAGACAATAGGTGTTAAAACATATTCAACAATGATGCCTATAAAGTACGATATTAAATTTATTGATGCTTCAATATTACATGAGGGTAGAGATATACCTTATGATGA
>Ga0208769_1000874_pt1 | contig 14035 bp, 20 predicted proteins | sample AntAceMetag02UKC_FD_184768 | JGI IMG/M metagenome (GOLD analysis project Ga0208769, IMG submission 184768) | Saline lake microbial communities from Ace Lake, Antarctica- Antarctic Ace Lake Metagenome 02UKC (SPAdes) (version 2) | ecosystem: Environmental > Aquatic > Non-marine Saline and Alkaline...
TTCAGAAAGACGAGCATCATGGGTGTATCTACCCAAGGCTCAAAGAAAACGACTAAGATGTTCGACTCAACGGCTACGATGGCAGCGCAGGACTTAGCCGCTTGGATCTCCGGCAATCTTACGGCTGGCGAATGGTTCCGTCTCAAGATGGGAGGGCTTCAAGAAGAGGTCCAAGAATACCAAGAATGGCTCGAAGAGTGCCGGAGAATCCAACACGAGGCCTTTAGACAGAGTAACTTCGGTGGGGAGTGGAACGAGGTACTATTGGACCTTACTCAGTTCAACACCGGGGCATTTCACATTGAGGAAAACGAGATAGAGCGACCTGGATTCAATGGCTTCAACTTTATTCCCATGCCTCCGGGGACCTATTGCGCTATGTTAGGACGGGACAGACGCTTGCAGGGTATCTTTCGAGAACTTAAACTCCAGGCTCATGAGGCTATAGAGCGATGGCCGGACAAGGTAAGTGACGAGATCCAGAAGAGCGCGGAGAAGGACCCCGCCAAGCGCCATGACTTCTTACATTGCTGCTTCCCTGTAGGGTGGTTCAATGGTAAGCATCGGATTAAGTCTAAGCCCTTCGTGTCGTATTACATTGATGCCAAGCAAAAGACTATCATGCAGGAAGGCGGATACTATTGGTTTCCGTTCTTCGTTATCCCTTGGCTGCGGGAGAGCGGCGAAGTGTATGGCCGGGGGCCTGGGTGGACTTCCCTGCCGGACGTTAAGACCATTCATAAATCAAGCGAGTTAGCTCTTCAGGAATGGGCGTTAAGTATCCTTCCTCCCCTTCTGATGAAGAACCAAGGCGTGATAGGGAGCGTTCGACTTACACCTGGGGGCTTGACAGTGGTTGATGATGTTGAAAAGAGTCTAAAACCGCTATTGACCGGGGCAAGATACTCAGACAATAGACTCAAGAAAGAGGATCTAAAGCTGGCAATTAGGGAGATCTTCCACGGTGATAAGGTGAAATTCATACCTCCTCGTGAGCAAACAGGCCAGATGACGGCGTATGAGGTTGAAAGACGATATCAGATGGCTCAAGTCCTCTTAGGGCCTACCTTCGGCAATATCATAGACCACGGCTTCGATCCGTTGGTTGAGTGTACGTTCAACATGATGCTGGAAGGTGGGGCATTCCCTCCGCCTCCTGGGGAGTTATCAGAGATCAACGTAGAATATGAGTCTCCGCTTGCAAGGGCTCAACGGATTCAGGAGTTAGACTCTATTACCACCACACTTGAATCGGCTGCAGCGTTAATGGAAGCTAAACCGGATATCATGGACAACTTTAAGCTGGATGACACGGCGGTATATGTTGCTAAGGCTAAGGGCTATCCGGCTAAGTTGATCAATGACGAAGGTGAACGGGATGAGATTCGTCAGGCACGGGCCGATATGCAGGCGAAACAACAGGCAATGGAACAGGCCGCTCTTCTGGCTAAGGCTGGTAAGGACGCAGCAGAAGCACTTGACAAAAGCAATATGAGTGTAGTATAATTGAAGCCATGAAAACTAAAAAATGCCCAAAATGTGGACTAACAAAAAATACCAGTGAATTTCATAAACGTAGGAACAGGAAAAACGGGTTGCAGTCTCGGTGTAAAACATGTGTGGCTATTCGCAACAAGAGATATAAGGAAGACCATAAAAATTATACAGCCGCATATAACAAGAAATACAATGAAACTCATCGAGAAGAGATTAAGGAACTACGTGGATCCCATAAAGAAGAATTAGCGGCATACGGTAAGAAATATCGAGAAGATAATCCTGAGAAAGAAATCACGAGACACAAGAAATACAGGGAAACTCACAGAAAAGAAGCGTCTGAGAGTGGCAAGCAATATGATCAAACAGAGGCAGGGAAAACCTCAAGGAGAAAGAGAAGCCACAAACGTAGAGCATTAAAAGCAGGAGCAAACATGGAGAATTTCAATCCGATTAAAGTGCTTGAAAGAGATAGATATAAATGCCAATTATGTGGTAGGAAGACACGACCTGATTTTAATCCATATCATCCGCTTTATCCTAATGTAGATCATATAGTCCCGCTAAGTATGGGTGGTGATCATACGAGGGGAAATACTCAGTGCTTATGTCGGCAATGTAATTTAGAGAAGGGTAGCACTGGCATGGGTGATCAATTAAGACTATTCGGATGAAGGATATGCCGGCCGGGGCCCTGGAAGGAATGGTGTAATGAAATACAAGTCAGGCTACAAATACCAGACCTCGGAGACATACCAGGTGCTTACAGATATTCATCCTGAAGTAACCATATTCGATCTCTATCTATCCCTAAGGGATGATGGTATTTTAACGATCTTGTCAGGGTACGCCTGGGACGGGGCAAGCGGACCGGCTATTGATACTAAAACCATCCTCCGGGGATCCCTGGTACATGACGCCCTGTATCAGCTAATGCGATTGAAGCTCCTGGGCGGATGGTGGAGAGAAGCTGCTGATGATGAGTTGAAGAAGATATGTCTTGAGGACGGAATGTGTAAGATTAGGGCCTGGTGGGTACATAGGGCTGTAAGACGATTAGCAGGGTATGCAGCGAACCCAAAGAGCAAGAAAGAGGTATTATCAGCACCGTAAGGGGTTATGAAATGGATAAAGTTGAGTCCATACGAAAACTAATCAGGCCGTTTATTGCGGTTTCCTTTGTCGGTACGGCGGTATTTCTTCTTATTGCCGGTAAGATAGAGGCGAGAGAAGTTCTTACCATCACATCGTTGATAATCGGATTCTACTTCGGGGAAAGATCAGCTAAGAAATGAGAAAGCAGCAATCAAAGTTCATGCTATTACTGGCTCACCTGATTCTTCATGCCTACAATGAAGGCTATGAGTTAACAGGTGGGGACTTGTGGGCTAAAACAGGCCATATAAAGAATAGCGCTCATTACGATAGATTAGCGATTGACTTAAACCTGTTCAAAGATGGAGTGTATTTAACGGCTACTGAAGATCATCGGACCCTTGGCGAATATTGGGAGAGCTTAGATCCTGATTGTCGCTGGGGAGGCCGATTTAGAGATGGCAACCACTATGAGATGTTGAGGACCTAATGAAGCAACCAAAGACTGACGAGGATCTACGCAAGGAACAGGAGCAAGAGTATAAGAAGCGCCTGGCCGACTATCTCATGACCTTCACAAGCGCTCATGGTAAGCGGGTTCTGAAGGATATGAGACGGTCCTATTGTGGTCATATCATACCAGGTGAGTTGCCAGAGTTCGCCTTTGCCCTTGGTAAGCGTCATGTTGTTAAGGACATTGAGGCTATGCTGATCACAGGGAAGGACCCGCAGAAGGTTGAGGCCTTGTTCAGAAAACCAGAGGATGATGGATTTGAATGGTGAACCGTTTAACATGAAAGGAACATAAGATGCCACCAGAAGAAGCGTTAGACACAGGAAGAGAAGAAGTACCGGGAGATGGTGATATAGATCTCTCTGGAGGGGTTCCAGACGATCCATTGACTGCTGTTCCTACTCCAACAGACGATCGAGATTGGATACCTGAAGAGTACCGGGAAGACCCAACACTTAAACCGATAAAGGACGTCGGGGGCCTGACAAAGAGCTATATTGAAGCCCAAAAGATGATAGGCGGAAGCGTTAGAATCCCCAAAGAAGATGCGCCCCAGGAAGAATGGGATGCCTTTCATTCCAAGATGGGTAGACCGGACTCACCGGACGGATACGACTTTGTTCAACCAGAACTGCCAGAGGGCGTTAATTGGGATAAGGGTATGTTAGACTGGTTTGAGAAGTCAGCCCATAAGCGGGGCGTTAGCAAGTCGGTCGCTCAGGGTCTTATGGATGATTGGAACGAATACCAGTTTAACCAGGCCCATGAATCTCAAAAGACAATGCAGCAAGAACTCCAGAGCCTTCAAGACAGATGGGGTGACAAGTTCGATGGACGCGTTGAGTTGGGGCTAAGGGGAATAGAACGGCTTATGTCTGCGGATGAGTCGAAAGAGTTTAAAGGCCTTATGAACTCAACGGGGTTAGGTAATAATCCCCTAATGCTCAAGTTCGCGTACCAGGTTGGTAATATGCTCAAGCAAGACGGTTATATCATGGGAGACGGTCATGGTGGGGTCCTGGGGGCCGAATCAGCAAAGGCTAAGATCTCGGAGATCAATGCTGATAAAAAGCATGCCTATTGGGATTATGAGAATCCGGGCCATAACGAAGCAGTTAAGGAAATGGAACAACTCTTTAAGACAGCTTACCCAGCGTAAGGAAAAGAGTCCTATGATCTTTCATCGTGTATTATGGGTTATAGTGTATGATGTTTCACAGTTAGATTCTCCTTGTGATGTTGAAACTGTATCTGTTTGGACATCTAAACAAAAAGCTAATGATGAGATTGAGCGACTTACAAATCTGTCGGGTAAAGGCTTTAGGCTTGCATCAGTTGATGTTAATAAACGGAATAACTTAGAATTTGAAACCTCTAACTATTAAACGAAAGGAATGAAAATGAAAAAAGCATTATGTATCTTGATCGTGTTAGGATTTTGTGCCATGCCGATAGCCGCAAGTGCGGACTTCAAAGCTCAACTTCAAACGGATATCAGGGAAGAGATGGGGGCGTTCTATCAACGTAACGCGGGGAGTAGGATCTCAATCGAGATTATGGACGGTCTAATGTTGCACTTGAACCAGATCTTCCAGAACAATATCATCATACCGAAGCCAAAAGCGGAGAAGATACCAAAAGGGCCGGTCGCGCCGGAACCAGGGCCAAACCCGGCCAAATAATTTATAAGGGGGAGATAGTACCATGACCACACAAAAACAGTTAGATGACAGTATGGTCGGTATGGGGAAACATCCCAAGCTCAAGTACCAGGTGGAGAAAGAGGAAAAACCCAAGAAGAAGGCCACAAAGAAGGCAGCTAAGAAAGGGGATTAAATGGCCGTTTCTCGAACGATACATGAAGCTATGTCAGAAGAGGATTTTCAACTTTGGGATGAGGGTAAGTCCATAAGGAAGAAAGCGCCTCCAGTTCGTGATGTCCCAAAGGTCCCAAAAGAGGAACATCAAATAGAACTCAGTGACATAGACCTGTCTAAGGTAGCTTATGCTATAACAGGCCGCAGGCGCATTACACGAAACAAAGAAGGCGTGGTATTCATCCTGTTCGATGTTGCCCTGAAGATGGCAGAGGGAAAGGATCTTGAGGGTTGGATGAACGAGGGTGATTATGTGGAAATGAAACGCCTCCTGTTTTTTGAAGATACAGTGAACACTGATAATTTAGAGTAACAAAGATCGGGTAACCTTACGGGGTCCGAAACGCAGTACAATAGAACTCTGGACAATCTGCACAGGCAGATCCAGGCCAAAGCACGATAGAGGCTTAAAGCCTGGAGGATCGGAACAGGTCCGGCAATCCTTCATAAATCTTATTTAACCTTTTGTGTTAATTTATTTTTGGAGGATTATCATGGCTGAAACAATCGAACAATATTTTGTTGAGCAATATCAGAATACCATCCGTATTCTGTGCCAGCAAAAGACGAGTCGGCTTGAGGGGACCACCATTCCACCGATACAGGTTACAGGTGATGCCTTGTATTGGGAGAGAATGGGGGCGACCGAAGCCGTTGATCTCGTAACCCGCCACGACGACACACCGAACATTGAAGTTGATCATTCTCGTAGAAAGCAGACGGCGATCCCGAAGGTTTGGGCGACCCTGCTTGATAATGAGGATCAGGTTCGGATGCTTGTCGATCCCAGAAACTCTTATAACCAAATAGCTCGAATGGCCTTTAATAGGGCAAAGGATAGCCTTATCATTGATGCCCTGGGTGGATCGGCTTACTCGGGCCAGACCGGGACAACTGAAGTGGTCCTTCCGGCTGCTCAGAAGATCGCAGTTGGTGGTACGGGCTTGACCCTTACTAAGCTGTTAACCGCAAAGGAAATGCTGGATGCTGATGAAGTGGACCCGGATATGGATCGTTACATCGTTCATTCGGCTCGTCAGGTCACTAACCTGTTGGAGACCACAGAGGTCAAAAACATTAACTATAACTCCGTGAAGGCTCTGGTCGAGGGCAAGATAGAAACGCTCTTAGGCTTTAAGTTCATACGGACCCAGCTTCTTGATCTTACCGCGAGCGTGCGCTATATCTACGCTTACGCGAAAGGTGCGATTGGCATGGGCGTCCTATCCGAGATCCAGTCCAAGGTTGATCAGAGGTCAGATAAGAACTATTCCTGGCAGGTATGGGGCAAGATGGACATGGGGGCTACTCGGATCGAAGAAGAGCAGGTCATTGAAATTGCGTGCGCGGAGGCGTAGGAATCATGAGTAAAATCAAGACCTTAGATATAGCGTGGGCGGCTGGATTTATAGAAGGGGATGGAAGTTTTCATTACTCCACTTGTCCTTATGTTAGTGCTGTTCAGATGACCACTGAGCCACTTGAAAAGCTGTTACGGCTATTCGGTGGTAAGGTCTATACATGGACCCATACGCAAGGTCATGTGTATAGCAAGTGGTATGTTGCAGGATCAAGGGCTGCGGGTTTAATGATGACGCTATACCCGTTTATGAGCCAGAGAAGAAAAGACCGGATCAGGGAAGTCTTGGATTCTTGGAGGACCCATAGTTTAGGGGATTACAACCGCAATAAAACGCATTGTAAGCAAGGTCATGAATTTACGCCTGAAAACACGTATTTCAAGAAAGCTGGTGGGCGAGAGTGTAGAGCCTGTCAGAAGATTGCAAACCTTAAATATTTAGCCAAGAAGAAAATGGAGGTGACCTGATATGTCTTTAAACTTACCAGTACCGGAAGGCGGAAGGGCCGGGAATCTTGTCTTAGTCGAAGACGAAGGACACGCTATTGGTGACGCAGCTATTACCCTTGCAGCCAATGGCGCAACCGGCGCATTAACCGTTGGTCAGTATGGGACCCTTGCCACTCAGCCCACAGGGGCCACCCCCTATTGGTTGAAGATCGGGAAGGACGCAGATGGGTATAACCTGTTTATCCTGGTCTACAAAGGCGCTGTTGACGCTTAACCCTTTAACCGCCCTCTCACAGGAGTAGAGCAGGGCAGGAGGTAATTATTATGGGATTTAATTCAATACCACAATCCAGCCGTCCTATTATCGTAGGGAGGGTTAAGGATGAATACTTTTACACGGGAGACACAACTCAGCACTTTCCTATTGGTACGTTGTACCGACCGGATGAGAGGTCTTTCTCCTATGGTATGGCCGGAGCCACGCTTAACAGCGATTTAGGTTGCGAACCGGCTGACTATCAGCACGTTGGTTATGTCACGGTTGCTGAAGATACCATAGTTGGCGCCACTGAGGTTGTCATTGACGTTGGGGCCGGTCATGGGGCCGCTGCTGATGGTGTAATCGGAGAGGACGAGCTTTTCAATGGCTCAATTGTTATTTTTGATGCCTCCAGCAAGGCAATGAATCGCAGGATCGTCAAGAATACCGCCACCACTGGCGCTGGTGAAATGACCGTAACGATGGATCATGGTTTGAGGGTTGCCCTGGTTGGTAACACTGACCATGCAGAGTGTGTAGCAAGTCGTTTCCTTGATGTTCGTGTGGGGGCTTCGGCTTCTAAGTCAATCGTTGGCATACCGGTCTTCCCGGCCACTGTAGGCCAGTTTGTATGGATACAAACCTGGGGACCATGCTGGGTTGCTCCTCAGGCCGCAGTCGGAACAGGCAACAATGACCGTCAGGTAGTGTTCCGTCATGACGGTTCGGTTGATCAGCATGATTCTACAGATGCTGTTGTGGCTATGGGCCAGCATGCCGGTTGGAATATGGCTAATGCCATTGGTGCTGGGCAAGGAGCGGCTTTTATCTTCTTGCAGATTTCTTACTAAACCTATAACCTAAAACATAACCTTATAACTCCTGGGGGCCTACGGGCCTCCGGGATTTGAGGAATATCATGGCAAGGAAACTTATACAGGTCATAGGTAGTAACTTAGACGATGATCCGGTTATAGCTCCCATTATTGCAAGTCGTGATAATGGGCAGTTTGCAATATTCCTTTGCGACACGGAAGCCGATCTTCCTACTCCGGAGTATGGGTATTTCGCTGTCTGCAAGAACCCCGGAAAGTTCTACTGGTCCACCGATACGGTTTGGAAGACGGTAAAAAGTCAGCATATTGAAGAGATCTAACGATGAGAGAGAAACCATGGCTACAGCCCAGCGACATCCTTGGAGACATAAAGTTGACCAACGATATTCTTGGACCCATTCTTCCTGGGGCTACCGCGATCCATGCCATTGAGACTGAGGGCGGAATTGACATCACAACTGAAGACGGAAAGCCTATTGAGGTTGAACATTAAAGGAGATTAACTATGGCAGTCATGGCCGGTGGAAGTGCACCAATAAACTTAGGGAACCTGTCAGAAGATCAGATAGCATACATCCCATTCAATACTTATGCTGTTGCTGGCAACTCATGCACAGTTACGAACCTTGCCAATACTGATGTCCATATCCATAGGGACGATGGACTGACACAGAGGAATAACGCGGCTGGAGTTACGGTATCAATCGACTTCGATGGGATAACCGGAAACCACATGATTAAAGTGGACACTGGAGAAAATACGGTGGCTGGGTTCTGGCTGGTAGGGCATGATTACTTTTTGAGGGTTGAGGGGACCACGGTTGATGGACAGACCATAAATATGTTCTTAGCCATGTGGAGCATTCAGAACAGGTATCTAAGGCCTAAGAAGATACTTGGAGGAGTTCAAAGACCATGAAACGATTAACTGCTCTATTCATTATTCTTGCCTTGCTTATTCCAACGATGTCGTTTGGAGTGAAGATCTCAGACCTTACGGCGTTGACTACGGTGGCCAGTGGTGATCTATTGCCTATCGTGGATGTGTCTGAAACCGTAGTAAACTTGCAGACAAAAAAGGTTACATGGCTATCCTTGATGGCTGCTCCTGGAGCTATAGGCGGCACAACTCCGGGCTTGGCAACCTTTGACAATGTTACGGTCGGGACCGCTGGAGCCGACCAGGGGGACGTTACGATTCATCATGGTGGAGTCGTTACCATGTTTGACGAGGATAACAACTTTTCCGTAACGCTTAAGGTTACTGATGGAACCACTCACTTGAGGCTATTGGGGAATATTGATGTTTCTGGAGACGTTATTGTAGGCTCCGATGTGTCCCCGGACTCTTCGGATGGGGCTTCAATCGGAAGGACAGACCGTGAATGGATGGACTTGTACCTTGCCGATGGTGCTATTATCTACGGGCAGGATGACCAGGGCAATACTTTAACAAGCTCCGCCACCGGATGGACGGCCAACCTGGGTTTTACTGCCAAGTCTCTCACTCTCAGTCAATCGACTTCCACCGATGCCGCTAAAAACATCAGCAACACCTTAGTTGATACTTCCACGACTGGGATAACGGTCTATGGACAGTATAATATGGTCACAAACGACGTTGTTGTAACAGGCACCGCACAAAACCTCTACGGTTCGCGAACTTGGGTGGAGAAAAGCGGTGCGGACACAAGCGTTGATGTCACGACCGTTTATGGGTTAGAAGCTACTGCAACGAACACCGGGTCCACTGATGCCGGGACTAAGAACACCTATGCCTTAGATGCTCAAGCGGTCGGGGACACGGCGGGAACCTCTACAACCTACGGCCTTTACACCTATGCAGCGGGAGCGGATACGAACTATGGTATTTTTTCTGCTACGGGTGCTATCGAGTTTAGGCTTGCTGCGGCGGAAGATGTCTTTATCAACGGGTCCAGCACTGAAACGACAAACACGACCGGAGTTCTAAGGATTGACGTAGACACCGTGACGGCCAGTGTTGTCGGGGCTAAGATTGAGCTTGAGAATAAGGCCACAACCGGGCAGGGAAATACCGGACTGTATGTCGGAATGACCTCTTCTGCTATTGTTACGGCGACTAACCAGAGCCTTTACGGTGCGGAGATATATGCGACAAAATCAGGAGCAGACACAAGCGCAAACGCGGTAAATATCCGTGGTGTAAATGTCCAAGCTCAAAATACTGGCAGTACTGATGCTGGCACAAGGGACACAACGGGCGGGTATTTTAGTGCAACCGGCGATACGGCTGGAACGTCAATCGCGTATGGTCTTTATGCCACAGCAAGCGGGGCTGATACCAATTATGCTGGGTATTTTGATGGTAATGTGCATATTGTTGGAGCAATCGCTTCATCGACGGTAACAATAACAGCGTCCGCAGACGACACTGATGTGAGTGGTGTAAATACTTTATTCATTAACCCTGGAGCAGCCGTAGTAATTGGAGGCTTTACAGGCGGTGTGGCGGGTCAAGTGTTGTATGTTCAAGTAGTAGATGCTGACCAAACTGTTACTTTAGAAGATCAAGAAGGCGTAGGTGGGGACCAGCAACTTTATATGCATGCCAGTGGGGATGAGGCTGCGGCTTCTGAAATAGCAGGATGGGTATTAATTTGTGATGGAACCAGTTGGTATGATGTAAGTCATGCAAAGCACGTGTAACAACAGGAGGGTAATAAAATGTCAATCGGATCAGTTTCAGCAACATTGGTGGCAGAGGATACTTGGACGGACTGGATGGACGTATGGGGCAAGTTCAATGTCTCCATAGCCGGTATATCCGGGGACACTGTGCGCGTCCAACGATCTAAGGACGGAGCAGTAACAACCAAAACAGTTAAGGATTACACGGCGGACGAAGAAGAATCCGGCGAAGAGGTCGAGCGCGGCTGGAAGTATCGGATTGGGATACCGACCGGTGAATACAGTGCCGGGACCGTCTTGGCTTCAATCAGCTTCTAAAGGAGAATAAATTGTCCAGTATAGTCGAGATCTGTAATATGGGCTTAACGCTCATAGGGGACCAGGTAATCACGGCCCTGACTGATGATAACGACCGGGCAAGAGTGGCTACCCTGTTCTACGAATCTACCAGGGACGCCGTTCTAAGGGCTCATCCGTGGGGCTTCTCGAAGACCAGGAAGGAACTTGCTCTTGACGGGGCTACTCCAGAATTCGGGTATTCGTATCAGTTCACTTTACCCACAGATCCTAAGTGTCTTCGGGTTTTGAGTGTCGAGGAAGACTATCCGGGTCAGATCCCGTATTCTATCGAGGGTCGGAAGCTCTTATGTGACGATGCCACTATGTCAATCCTCTATATCGCTCAAATAACGACCTCCGGGAACTTCGATGCGCTTTTTACCGATACCCTGGCCGCTCGGCTTGGGATGGTGTTCGCTGAAGCGCTAACGAAGCAGAAGACCCTCGTTGAGCTTGCCGCTAAAGTCTATGAAATGAAGATTGAAGAGGCTCGAACGGTTGATGGCCTGGAGAGTACAAAGAGAGAGATCTATAACGATACACTAACGAGAGTGAGATAATGTCACGACTGAAGCCTATTCAATTCAATTTCACTGCCGGAGAATTAGCGCCACGGCTTTACGGAGCGTCGCACTTAACAAAGTATTGGAACGCTGTTGAGACCCTGGAAAACTTTATCATCCTTCCCTATGGCGGGGTACAGCGGCGTGATGGCCTCCATTATGTATGTGCGCAGGGAGATGAAACAAGAAAGGTTAGGCTTATCCCGTTCATTTTCAGCACAGAACAGGCGTACATTATTGAAGCCGGTCATGAGTATATGCGGTTTTATATGAATCATGGTCAGATTCAAGAGGATGAACCGACCGACGTTTTACTTTGCCACATGAACGGAACGGATGGAAGTCAGTCCTTTATTGATGATAGTGACTCGGCTCATACCGTTACAGCCCATGGTACGGCACAGGTAGACACGGCTTATCAGAAATTCGGAAGTGGGTCAGTAATGTTTTCTGGTGCTGCCGGTTGTTATCTAAGCGTCCCTGATCATGCAGACTTTGACTTTAGCGCTGATGATATATTCACTATTGAAATGTGGATTAGACCGAGTGCGAATATTGGGACACTTTGCAGCCAAAGTACGGATGCGAATAATGGGTTTTATATACGCCACCATGCAGACGGGAACATCTCTTTCTCCGTTGGTGTTGCGGCGGCTTGGCAGACTTTAACGACCACAACCGCACCTGTCACGCCTTTATCGTGGTTAAACCATATAAGGATCGTTGGAGATGGAACCAATTATTATTTGTTTGTGAACGGTCATTTAGAGGTTGGTGAGGCCATTACAAGTAGTATGCTGAACTATACCGGAGACTTATTCATTGGACGGGATATCACTGGCGTCTCTTACTATTACGGATGGATAGACGAGTTCAGGATTGTACCTACTGCAATCTCAACAGCCGACTTCGCTCCGCCTACATCACAATATCCTCTTGATACCTCGGCGGTTGAAATAGTAAGCCCTTACCTCGAAGGGGATTTGCCTTTACTGAAATACTTTCAGTCTTATGACACCATGTATATCTTTCACCCTGATCATGCTTGGCGAAAACTTACCAGGACTGCGCATGATACATGGTCGTTAGATAAGATTGATTTCACAAATGGGCCGTGGTTGGAGGAAAAAACAGATATAGTCTTTACACCATCCGCCGTAACGGGTGACATTGACCTAACCTCCGATGCCGCTTTTTTCTATGATGGTCATGTAGACGCATTGTTGAGACTTAAACAGGCCGCAACGTGGGGCTATGTAAAAATTACTGCGGTCACTAATACCACGACTGCTACGGCCACGGTTATAGAAACTCTTGCGTCCATTGCTGACACAGACGCTTATCAGGAGGGAGCTTGGTCTGGAGTTAAGGGATATCCGAGTTGCGGGATCTTTAATGAAGAAAGCCTTGTTGCCGCTGCAAATGATAATCAGCCTCAAACGATATGGGCCTCACAAAAAGGCGATTATGAAAACTTTGAGGCGGGAACAGACGACGCAGACGCCTTTATCTACACAATACCTGCCAGCAACAGAATCTTATGGGTTGGTGCCCTGCGGGAGATGATATTGGGAACCGGGGAAGGTTCTTTCAAAATGACTGGTGGTATGGATGATTATATCTCGCCAACCAACGTAAGGGTACGGCCTGGGATGGCAATAGGATCAACGAGTTTAGGGCCTATTCCCGTAAATAACAGCTTACTATTCTGGCAGAAAGGCGGTCGTAAGTTACGGGAATTGACCTATGATCCTAACTCCTATGATGAGGGGTATGTTGCCCCGGATCTGACTCTTCTATCTGACCATATAACTTTAGGGGGCGTTAAATACAGTGCATGGCAGCAAGAACCAAACTCAATATTATGGACTGTCAGGGCTGATGGTGTTCTTCTCAGCATGACCTACATGAGGCCTGAAGAGATAGTGGGGTGGGGAAGACACATTACGGATGGAGTGGTTGAAAGTGTAGCCGTTATCCCAGATCCCACAGACAGCTTTAATGAGGGTTGGGTGTCCGTTAAGAGAACAATAGACGGAGCGACCCAGCGCTATATTGAATATATGGACCCGGATATGATGGTTGACTCAGGCCTGACCTATTCGGGTTCTCCTGTTTATACCGTTTCAGGCCTTGACCATCTTGAGGGTGAGACTGTGGATATGGTGGGAGATGATGTTGTTTATGATCAAGCTTTAGTGGCTGGTGGTATTATCTATTTTTCACCTGCTGCCAGTGAGATTCAGATAGGCCTACCCTATACATCAAAGCTAATCACTGTTAAACCGACCATGAACGTTCAGGATGGAACGACCGCAGGGCTACCGAAGAAGTGGGCGGAGTTGTTCGTGTCTGTCCATGAAACGTCAGGGTTGACTATTAATTCAGGAGGGACAGATGAGATAATAGACTTCCGGGCTTTCTCTGACGTGGGCCTGGGAGAAGCCATACCGCTTTACACTGGTGATGTCAGGGTGTCCCAACTTGGTTGGGTAGATGGTCGGGTCACGATTGAGCATGACGATCCTTTACCCTGTACGATCCTGGGAATTTTCGGGGTGTTAGAGATAGGTAA
>Ga0208769_1000877_pt1 | contig 14001 bp, 27 predicted proteins | sample AntAceMetag02UKC_FD_184768 | JGI IMG/M metagenome (GOLD analysis project Ga0208769, IMG submission 184768) | Saline lake microbial communities from Ace Lake, Antarctica- Antarctic Ace Lake Metagenome 02UKC (SPAdes) (version 2) | ecosystem: Environmental > Aquatic > Non-marine Saline and Alkaline...
GAGAAGTAATGGGGCGAAATCCAAATAGTCGAGAAAAATGCAATAAAAAAAATACCCTGTATGAGCATGGATTGGCTGGAGGTACAGATTACAATACTCAAGGCAACACACAATACGAAGGGTGGGGTACAGCCCTCAAACCAGCAGCAGAACATTGGATATTATGTAGGAAACCAATATCAGAGAAAAATATTGCTTTAAATGTATTAAAGTATGGTACAGGTGGTATTAATATTGATGGGTGTCGGGTGGGGACCACAGACGACTTGAACGGCGGGAGCTATGGATCTACCACGAGAGACGTGGATACCTTTTTAAAAGGAAAGAAGCCCGCCGGTGCTGGAGTATTCGTACAACCCAAAGGCCGTTTTCCTGCAAATGTAATTCATGATGGTTCAGATGAAGTTGTGGGGTTATTTCCTAATAAAAAAACAACATGGGTATCGCCAACACATGCTAATAATCGAAATGGTGAATTTCTTGGAAAATTAAAACATCCCGGACAACAAGGATTTAATGACTCAGGTTCAGCTGCAAGATTTTTCTATTGTGCTAAACCATCAAAAGCAGAAAGAAATTTAGGTTTATCAAATGTAGAAGCTAAAAAGAAAGATGAAAGTAGAAAAGAAGGTAATCCAGGTGGTGATAATCCAAGAAATAGAGGTGTTAAAAAAGAAAGTAATAATCATCCAACAGTAAAATCAATAAAATTAATGCAGTATTTATGTAGACTTATAACACCCACTTATGGTAGAATATTAGATCCATTTATGGGATCAGGAAGTACTGGATGTGCTGCAATAAAAGAAGGATTTAGTTTTGATGGTATTGAATCAGAAAACGAATACTGTAATATATCAAAGCATAGAATACAATATGTTATCAATAAAAATAAAAATGATAATACAAATAATATAGATAATTTTTTTACATAGGAGTAATATGATAATTTTAACAGAAAAACAAAAAGAAATGTTAAAGAATATTGATACATCTGATATGAAAAGATGGCGCGAGTTTAAGGAACCTGATAAATTTATTGACAGATGGGATACATTTTGGTATACAATATATAAAGGAGCGCCACATGATAGAATTTTAGATTATGGCTGTGGTCCAGGATATTGTGAATTCATAGGTCATTATAGAGGGTTTAGAGATATTACAAGTCTTGATATTGATAATGAAGAAGTTAGAAGATGCTTTAAAAAATATACTGACATATTAGATATTATAGTACATTATTGGGATAACATAAAACTGCCTTTTAAAGATGGTTATTTTGATAGTATTGTATCTAAGTCATCTATACTTAAATTATCTCCTGCAGAAAATATATTAACCGCAGATAATATATTTATTAATCAAATCAATGAGTTAGTTAGAGTTTCAAGAAAAAATTGTAAATGGTATATAGCTCCAGTACTTCATGCCGAAAGACTCACTAAAAAGTTAAAGGATACCTTAATGTCAAAAGTATTAAAAAATAAAGCAATCACTATAGTACCATGGCTTAAAGATTTGAATGGTTAATATGTTGTATTGTAATGAAAAACGTAATGAACATGGTATGCTACATTGTATAACTGGTCCTGCTGTAATATATTCTAATGGTGATATAGAATATTGGATCAATGGTAGATTTTTATCAAAACAAGAATTTAATAAGCTAAGAATAAAATTTTTAATACCACCAGAAATGTGGGAGATATAAGGAGAGATATGAAGTGTTATTATCATAATGATATGGATGGACATTGTGCTGGAGCAATAATTAAAGATGCTTTTCCAGCTTGTGAAATGATTGAAATGAGCTATGACAAAATTTTTGATTGGAATGTTGTAACAAAAGGTGAAATGGTATTTATGGTAGATTTTTGTTTACAACCTTTCAGTGATATGATTAAACTTAAAGGAATGTGTGATCTTGTGTGGATAGATCATCATATAACAGCAATAAATGATTATATTAAAAGCGGTGAAGATATTTTAGGAATGTTGGGTACAGATAAAGCTGGATGTGAACTTACTTGGGAATATATTCATAATAAAAAATTACCACAAGCTGTTGAATTAATTGGAAGATATGATGTGTGGGATCATTCGGATAAAAAAACAATACCATTTCAATATGGTATGAAATCTTTTAATACTATACCAGATAATCAAGAAATTTGGAAAGAATTATTTAAGTCGGATAAAATGATTGATAGCATATGTTTTAAAGGTAAATCAATACTATCATATATAGAAAAAGAAAATGAAGTATTGATAGATAGTTCAGCATACTTTATTAATATTGAAGGATATAAAGCAGTTGTATTAAATGTTTTATATAAAAATTCACAAGTATTTGATTCTGTTAAAGATGATTATGATATTATGATATGTTATGGATATACCGGTAATTTATGGACTATATCATTATATACTACCAAAGATGATATAGATGTTTCAATTATAGCAAAGAAATATGGAGGTGGTGGGCATCATAATGCAGCTGGATGTCAAGTACATGATATAGGATTTTTATTAAATGAATAATAAATATGGTGCTTCACAATATTGTCCTGTATGTAATGGTTATAATATAAGTGGTTTGAAATTACCTGAAGAATGTGTATGGTGTAATCCTTATCTATTAAAAACGATTATGACCATAAAAGAAGCAATAGAAATAGCATGTAAAGAACCAACCTTACTTGATGCTTTATCATGGATATGTATTTGGGAATCTGAAAGAGTTGTTAAACAAGCTAAAAGAGGATTAAGAGGTCCAGATGGTCAAGGTTGGGACACTTGTTTTAAGTTTTGTTTAAATGAAGTGATGATAAAATATAAAACAAAATAAATTTTAATGGAGATAGTATATGGAATGTAAGATTGTAAGTGAAGTTGGAATAAATCATAATGGTGATATGAATGCTGCTAAAGATCTTATTGATATGTCAGCATTGTGTGGTATAAAGTATGTTAAGTTTCAAAAAAGGGATATTAATGAATGTTATACCGCTGAGTTTTTAGATTCACCAAGAGAAAGCCCTTATGGTACTACTCAGAGAGACCAAAAGGAAGGAATAGAGTTTGGTAAAGATGAATATGATGAAATAGACAAATATTGTAAAGATAAAAATATGCAATGGTTTGCAAGTCCTTGGGACCTTAAATCTGTTAACTTTTTATCTCAGTATGATATACCATACATTAAAATACCATCAGCTCTTATAACAAACAGTCCTTTATTACAGAGTATTAAAAAGACTAATATACCTGTTATAATAAGTACTGGTATGTCAACTAAAGAAGAAGTTGACGGCTGTATAAATGTTTTAGGTGATCAGATAAAATATATCTTAGCTTGCACATCTACATATCCTACAGCATTAGAAGAAATGAATATGTCTTTTATTAATACTTTAAGAAAGGAATACGGTACAAAATATAAGATAGGGTTTTCTAATCATCATCCAGGAGTATTTTTTAGTGCGGTATCTATAGTGTATGGTGCTGAAATGATTGAAGTTCATATAACATTGGATAGATCAATGTATGGGTCAGATCAAGCAGCTTCGATAGAACCATCTGGCTTAATGAAACTATCTAAATATGTTAAAGATTTTTGTATAGCAAGAGGTGATGGTTTGTGGACAGTATTTCCAAATGAACAAAAAATAAAAGATAAATTACGAAAATAATTTATCTTGACATGACATAATATCTATGATATATTATATTAAACAATAAGAAAGGGAAAGATATGTCAATAAATTTAATAAGTAAAATGAGAACACTTGAAATTGACCATGAACCTGATGGGTGGCCAGCAGTACAAATGAAAGATATATCTGAATTATGCGATATGATTGACAAGCAGAAATGGCCTGCAGTAGATTTGCTTGAAAAATATTTGGCAAATTTTCATATCTTATTAAAACAAGATAATAAGTGGTGGTTATTTGATATAGATGGTGAAGGAATTGCTTCCGGGAAATCATTGAGATCCTTGCTGTTAAATCTGATATTGGTTGATTGTTAATATAAAAGGATAGATAATGACAAAAAATATAATAGAAGGGTTAAAAACATTAGCACCATTTTATAATAATATAGATGGTTATACTGTAGGTGCAGAACATGATCAAATTTATAGTTATGCAACAGATAAGGCTCTTGATGATGTTACTATAAATCTTATGATATCTCTTGGATGGATTCAAGAATATAATGGTTTGGATTATAATAAAGATTTTTCTATAGAAGATTATAGGGAATATGAGTCTTGGATTTATTATGTATAAAGAAAGGTAAAAGATATGAATTCATCAATGAATGTTGTTTTACTTAGAGATAAAGAAGACTCTACATATAAAAAATATTTAAATATCTTATTATCATGTAAAGAATGTGATATAAATCCGCCTGATATTGTTGATAAATATTTTGGTGGTAATGGTATAGATAATGATCCAAAATATCCACTCAAAATAAATTTTGAACCAAAAGAATGGTCTAATGAAAATGCCCAGGGATATGAAATAGATATTACAGATTTACCTGAAGGTGTAAAAACAATTAGATTTTATATTTCATATTGACATAACAAAAAATCTATGATATTATATATTAAACAATAAGGAGATATTATGTCTGAAGATAAAAAATTTGTTAGATTTTCTGAAATTGAAAATTATAAATATATACCAAAAATTGTAGATAAATATACTGATGATATTGATTTAGCAAATGATGTTGAAGAATTTCATATTTCTGAAAAAATTCATGGTTCTTCAATTTGTATAAGCAATAAATACAAAGATGGACCAAGATACTTTACACGAAATGGCCATCTTTTACCTACAAAATATAAAGAAGTTATGGACGGGTATGATTGGAAGTCATTTTTTGATCTTAATACTGATATTGACTTTGCTTATGGTGAGATTGCCGGTCAGGGTATACAAAAAGGTGTAGATTATGGTGATAAAGCTTTTTATATCTTTGATTTTAAAGACAATGAAGGTAAATATCATACATTTCAGTATTATACCATTGATATTGCTAGTGAATTTAAACCATTTCAATATGCTCCAGTACATAGTATTGTAAAAACTACATTTAATAAACTTGTAGAGACTTTAACAGCAAGTCTTGAAGGTGATCAGACTAAAATAGTTTCATTTATTAATCCTATTGAGGGTAACATAATTGAGGGATATGTTGTTAGATGTTTATCAAGACCTAAATTAACAGGTCTTTCACGATACATTTTCAAAATAAAACATCAAAATTTTGATGAGATGGTAAGAAAACCAAAGAACAAAAAACCAAGAATTGAATATGATTATAGTGATATAGATCCATATATTAATGAAAATCGTATTCAGTCAGCTATGAGTAAATTTCCTGGATATACAAAAAAACTTATAGGTGATGTTATGAGGGAGATTGTATTAGATGTTAAGAAAGATTCAGCAAAAGATGATATTGTATGGGAAAAACATTATTCTAAATACATTAACAAACAAGTACAAAAGACTGTTATAAAAGAATGTAGTGTATGATAAAGAGAATTAATAAATATGTAGTTATAAAAGGTATAATATGATAAGCAAAAAATTATTAAAAGAAATACAAGATAATCAAAGAGATGAATTACACAGACTTTATCAAAGAATGCAAGATTTAGAAAATAAAACAGGTAAACTTAAATCAAATCAATCTATTCTTTTACAAAGAATGCAAGATTTAGAAAATAAAACAGGTAAACTTAAATCAAATCAATCTATTCTTTTACAAGGAAATTATAAAGAAATAACAACAAAAGAATTATTATTAGGAATGATTGAACAATTAAATTTTGAAATCATTCCTAATAAAGCAGATTTTAAATTACAAATTAAAGAATGTAGTGTATGATAGAGTGGCGAAATGGTAGACGCTAATATGTAAGGTACACTTTTCAGGGGTATTTTGATTAAGTATGTCCTGGAGTCACACAGAAACGTACCATACAGGTTCGAGTCCTGTCTTTATCATCAAACAATAAGTTGAGGGGTTAATGAAAAAAGACCTGTGGATTTGGGTGGTCCAAATTAGATAAGGCGGTGTAAGCTTATTGTTTAATAAAGGATATTATAAATGAAGTGATGAATTATAAAGGAGTATGTGATGAAAAAAGAAAATTTTGTGAAAATGATATGTGGTATTATAGAACAAAATAAAAAAGAACATAATTTTTGTAACGCTTTAGAACCATTTTTTGATGGTTGGTTAGTACCGCTTATAACAAGTGATTTAACAAATGGTATAATTGATGTATTGGAATCTGAAATGGAAGATGAATATGAAACAATAAGTTGGTGGTTATATGATGCTCCTGATGCTGGTAAATGTGAAGATTGTTGTTATATTATTTTGAAAGATGATTCAAAAGTACGATTAGATACTGTAGAACAATTGTATGATTATTTATTTAGTAATAAATCTGGGGTATATGATAAATAATTGGTATAATATGTTAAAATAATAAGAAAGGAGTATTATGGAATGGTCAAAAGAATGGCCTACAAAAGAAGGCACATATTGGTTTTACGGCTATAGATATGGAAGAATATCATGTGGCTTTAAATGTGATCCTGAATATTGTTTTGTTCGTGTTTTTAAAGCCGCTAATGGCTTAATGTTTAAAGCAGATGGCCAATTTTTATATAAATCAGAAACCGAAGAAGCTCATTTTAAGAAATATAAATTCCCAACACCACCGATATTAAAAAAATATAAGGAAGTATTATGATAAACGATAAATTAATAAATTTATTAGTAAATGAAGTAAAGCATTATCATCTTAAAGCATTAGAGTCTATTACCAGAAATAGCCATATGAATTGTTATAATGGTGGTGAATTATATCAGGAAACAATAGATGCTTTGTTAGTTGATTTTGTTAATACTGTAATTCAAGGACAGGGCGGTGACTTAGGACTTTATACAGATGACTTGTATGAAAATAATGATACAATACCATCAGAAGAAAAATATAACAATGATATATTATATCATAATGTGGTTGATAGTATGGTCAATTTTATGAATAATAAAGATGTTTCTAAAAATGAATTACAAGAAATGGCTGATATGGCAATAAAAATTTATGAAAAACACTATAGATAACATACAATATGCTGTATTACATGATATAGAATTTCCAGACACAGTATATATACGCCAAAAGGATGATTTATTGTTATTTAATTACAGACCAAAAGTTCAATATGATAATATGTGGACTAATTTAGAAATTGCATGTCGTGGTTTGATAATAAATAAAAATACTGCAGAGATTATAGCCAGACCTTTTGATAAATTTTTTAATTGGGGTGAAAATAATAAAACAACAACATCTAAAATAAAAAATGTCACTGAAAAAATGGATGGTAGTTTGGGTATCCATTATAGATTAAAAGATAAAATGATGATATCAACAAGAGGTTCATTTGATAGTGATCAAGCATTATGGGCTACTGAGCACTTAAATAAACATCATAATATAAAAGATATACCATATAATTGGACCATGTTATTTGAAATAATTTATCCTGATAATAGGATTGTTATAGATTACAACAAATGGTCTGGTTTAGCATTACTTGGTATTAGAGATAGATTCACCGCATCTTATATACCTTATAACATATTATATGATATTGCTAATTTATATAAATTTAGATTACCAAAAAGGTATACATTTGATACTGTAGATGATATTATAGGTGCATCAAAAATATTACCAGCAAATCAAGAAGGATGGGTTGTTGAATTTAAAAATGGCAAAAGATTTAAATTTAAAGGTGATGAATATAAAAAAATACATAAATTAATCAGTGGATTATCTTTTAAATATGCCTTAGAATGTCATAAGTCTGGTATAATTAATAAAGCAAAAGAATCTATACCAGATGAATTTTATGGTGAATTCGATGGTTGGGTTGATACCATAACAAATACCATAACAAATATTACAGAACATGTTAATATCTGTTATAACACAGCACCAAAGACTTCAAGAAAAGAATATGCTGTGTGGGTTAAAAAATACCATCCTGATATAGCATCATATTTATTTGCTAAGATGGACAACAAAGATATTTTACCATTAATATATAAAAAAGCTTTTAAGGAGATGTGATATTAAAACAACAACAAAACAATTTGAGATGTTTAAAACAGAATGTATAAAATGGATTGATTATTTTGGTTTAAAGTGTTGGCAAATACATTATGAACATGAATTACTTAATGATGCAAGAGCTGAAATAAGATATAATTGTGTTGATGGTATAGCAGTTATAATACTGAATACGGAATGGGAAGAAAATGCAAATGATAAAAATATAAAGAAGTCAGCTTTTCATGAAGTATGCGAATTGTTACTTGGTAGATTAACAAATATGGCATCAAATAGATTTGATGTTACTATAGATAATGTTGAAGAAGAAACTCATAGAATTATAAGAACACTTGAAAATACTATTTATGTGAATTTAAAAGTAATTAAAGCTGAGATAGTATCAGATAAGAAATGGACAGGCGGAGTAAGATGATGAAAAAACCTGATAAATGTTGTGGTATGGGAACATACGAGTGTCAAATACCTATGCCAATTAAAGGTAGAATACAAGGGATTGATTTTTGTATTGCTGATATTGTGGCTGCTTTAAATGCTGCAAATATTATAACAGTAGCAAGTTGTTGTGGACATGGTAAAATACCGGCAAGGATTGATTTAGAGGATGGTAGAGAAATTATGATTTATAGTACTTGTTATTATCCTGTAGGGCTAAATATTAACGATCCTGATGGAAACCGTCCTGATGATTTTATAGAGGAGAAAAATAAATGAAACCTAAAATGGCAAGAAGATTTTTAAGTCGAAATCAATGGAAAATTGTAGTAGCAAAACTTGATGATGATTGTAATAAAACTGGTAAATCATTGTTAAAACATGAAAAACTTTGTAAAGAAGTAATGATAAAACATTGGAAAGAAGTTCTTGAAAAGAAAGGAATAAAAATGACAACAAATAATCATACACCACCAATAAAAATAACAGAACGAAAAAATTGTTTAATATCTATAACAGAATTAGAAAAAGCATTTACTGAATGGGACCAAAGATATAGAGATAATCCAGAACAATTTATATCAGAAGCATGCCATTTGTTAAAAGAAAATGCTAAAACTTATGGAGAAAAATGTGCTCCATATTTTATGAGTATAATAAATGAAATAAAACAAGGAATAATATGATAATATATTGTGATATTGATAACACTATATGTTTTGAAGATAGAGAAGGTAAACATTATAATTCAGATCCTAAACCTAATAATATAAAAAAGATTAATGATTTATATGATGAAGGTCATATTATAATCTATTATACTGCTAGGGGTACTGTAACTAAAATAGATTGGAAAGAAAAAACTTTAAATCAATTTAAAGAATGGGGTGTAAAGTATCATGATTTGGTACTATATAAACCTAATTATGACTTATGGATAGATGATAAAGCTGTTAATATAGATTGTAAAGAATGTATGAAAAGACTTGAAAAGGTATAGGTAATAAAATAAATAAAATTGCACAGGAGACTTATGATAGATAAAAGCAATGTAGTAACCAATGTAGTAAATGGGCATGTAATGTATTTGTTAAAAAATGGTGCAGGTATCCATAGTACATTAAGAAATATGCCTACCGGAAATATGGATATTAGAGAGCCTGAATTTGCTTTCTTACAAAGAAAAGAAACTGATACAGATGCAACATTTGTTGATATTGGTGCTAATGTTGGTATTAATACATTTATTACAGCAGGAATGATCAAGAAACATAATGGACGTGGTAAAGTTTATGCTATAGAACCCGATCCAAGAAATATAGAATTATTAAATATGTCAGTAAAAGCTAATAAATTTGATGATATAGTTAGTTCTTATCAAACTGCTATGGGTAATATTGTAGGAGATTTAACATTTTATACAGCAGATGCTACAAATCTTAATTCAACAGTACCCACTAAACATACATCTGGTAGTATAACAGTACCATGTACTACGCTAACTGAATTTATGAAAGATAAACCATTTGAAAAACTTTTTATTAAGTCAGATACAGAAGGAGCTGAAGTAGAAATATTAGATGGTGCCATGGATTTGTTTGATAATAATTTTCCTTGTAAGATACTGATAGAAGTACATCCAGTATTCTATAACAAAGAAAGAGATTTTAAAAAACAATTACATAATTTACTTGACAGAGGATTTAAAATAAAGTATGTTGCAAGTGCGGCTGTTGCTGTACCTGATAAATTTAAAGAGCATGGATATAAGCCAATAAAGGTTTTTCCATCAGGTAAATTTAGTAGAGGTGTTTATGATAACATTAAGCAAGATCATGCTATAGAATTTGCGTCAGGTATATTTAATCAACCTGTTAATGGTACAGAAGTATCACCAAAAATTGTAAGATCAATATTAATAGAAAGGTTATAAAAAATGAAAAAAATTTGTATATATTTGGGAATGATTATATTTTTAGGTTTTTTTATTTACGGGGGTTATTGGATCGCAAAAACAGTAAGTTATAAATTATTTTATAAGAATATGGTTCAAAATTCTATAATAGAAATGGTTAAATCTGAATCATTAAAGGAGGTACTATGAATAAAATAATGTGTGAATTTAATAAAGAAGATGTGTTGATTGTAGCAAAAGCTGTAACAGAAAATCCTTTAAGATATGTGGATAAAGATCTTGATTCATATTGGTATTGTGAATTTTGTAATAGTAAATTGGAAGAATATTTTGGTAATCCTGATGATTTTATACATGACATTAATTGTCCTGTTCTTATTGCTCAGGATATTTTAACAAGAACATAAAAGGAGTTATTATGAAAAAAATTTGTTTGGCAATAATTTGTGTTATTTTTTTATGTGCAATTTCAGCCAGTGCTTTTAATCTTAAAGATAGTTTAAAAAAATTGAATAAAATGACAGGTTCAAGATCATTAGAATCGGATATTGTATTTAAAAAAACTTGTGATGATATCATTACATTTTCAAATACATCATGGGATATGTCATATAATGATATTAAAAAAATATTATTGAAAAAAAATTATGATATAAGAATAGAAAGTCAGGATTTATATAAAATGAATGGCCATGTTCGTTATTATGATAAGTATTATATAGAATCTACTAATGGATTTTATTTTCCAGGCACAACTAGTATAGATGATAGATTTGTTGGTTTTGATTCAGGACATTTAAAATTATATCCATATAGTGGAAATCCAATATTAAGACAAGATTATATGATTTTTAACACTAACACTACTCTTTTTAGTGGTGGTAGTTTTCATTTTTCACAAAAAACAAAAAAATTATTGTTTATACATATTTTTGGTTGTAATAAAAATCTTAATCTTGTTAAAAATAAATTTAATAAAAAATATGGTGAAGGCGTTCTAATATTAGAACCTGTATATAATATGTTTGGAAAAAACATTAGTCAGACTTATCATATTTATAAATGGGGTAATAATAAAACTTCTGTAATATTAATAAATAACGATGAAAGATTTACATTAATATATCTTAATTATGATAATCTTAAAGATTTAACAGCTAAGTATGTTATTTTTTTAGAAAAAATACATCAAAAAGTTAAAGATGATGTTAAAAATAATATGGAATCATTTTAAAATGATTAATACTATTTATGGGGATCTAATTGAAAAGGCAAAAAATGGTGAATTTGATGTAATAATTCACGGTTGTAATTGTTTTTGTACTATGGGTGGTGGGATAGCAAAAACAATTAAAAATGAATTTATAGAAGCATTTAATGCTGATAGAAAAACAATAAAAGGATCTAAAGATAAATTAGGTACTTGCTCATTTGCAAATATAGAAAGAAATGGATTTAATTTTATTGTAGTTAATGCATATACTCAATTTAATTATGGGTATGGTAAAATGGCTGATTATGATGCAATAGAACAGTGTATGAAATGGATTAAAGATAGTTTTAAAGGGAAACGATTTGGTCTACCACTTATAGGTGCTGGTTTAGCTGGTGGTGATTGGAACAAAATTTTACAAATTATTAATGATGTGTTAGGTGATGAAGATATTACTATAATAAAATATAAAAGGATATAATATGTCAGATTTAATAATAAAATCAACTGATATTGCTGAACGTGGTCGACAAAGAGAGTCCATGAGGACGATATCGTGTTCGTCAAGAAGCATCCTAATCAGGAAAATACAACGGAGGAAATTATGGATTTAATAGGTAAAATTGAGCGGAACCTAAAAGGCTGGGCCGGAATGCTTAAAGACGATCCCACTATGGATCGAGATGGGAAATTAGTACCTCCTGTAAAATGTCGGGAATGTGGATGGGAAGGACTTTTGTGTAAATGTGTAAGCATTCTGCGGCCAAAAGAAGAGAATGTTCCGGTATGCCCGGAATGTAAATCTAATCAACTAAATAAGGAAAAACAATGAAAGTATTTGAAATTAAACACCGATTTACTGAAAAAATTTTATTTCGGGCCGAGACAGAATCCCTAAAAAGCTGTCTTGAAGCTGGTATCGGCATGGGTGCTGATCTTAGAGATTCTGATCTTAGATATTCTGATCTTAGAGATTCTGATCTTAGATATTCTGATCTTAGAGATTCTGATTTAAGGGGTGCTAATCTTAGATATGCCAATCTTAGAGATTCTGATCTTAGAAGTGCTAATCTTATAGGTGCTGATTTAAGGAGTGCTAATCTTAGATATGCCAATCTTAGAGATTCTGATCTTAGAAATGCTAATCTTATAGGTGCTGATTTAAGGAGTGCTAATCTTAGATATGCTGATCTTAGAGATTCTGATCTTAGATATTCTGATCTTAGAGATTCTGATCTTAGAAGTGCTAATCTTATAGGTGCTGATTTAAGGAGTGCTAATCTTAGATATGCTGATCTTAGAGATTCTGATCTTAGATATTCTGATCTTAGAAGTGTTGATCTTATAAGTGCTAATTTAAGGGATGCTGATCTTAGATATGCTGATTTAAGGGGTGTTGATTTAAGGGGTGTTGATTTAAGGGATGTTGATTTAAGGGATGCTTATATCCAAGATTCTTCCAGTGAAATAATCAAAATAAAAGAAACACCATTACAAATACTCGGTATGTCTTGGGATATAATAGTATTTGATTCTCATATGAAAATAGGATGCGAATTTCATTCCATAAAAGATTGGTCGGAATATGATGATGAAAGAATTGAGAGGATGCATAATGAGGCTAAAGAATGGTGGGGCAATCATAAAAAGATGATTATGGATTTTTGTGATATGAATGAACGAAGGTAAAGGCAGGGCGGACAGAAATATTTATGTAAATCTAATCTAAAAGAATGGTTACAGCAACTAAAATACAATTGAAATGTAATAATACCATTCTTACTCTTATAAAAATGGGGAAACATATGACTAAAACGTCTAAGCGGTATATAGTGATTGGCACATCTATCACAGGGTCTATGTTTTCAGCAACTGTAATGGACACCAAACAACCTATAATGATTCATGGAGTGCATTACCAGGATAACGGGATGAAACATTATCATGCGGTGTGTGAAACTCAGGACATTAAGGATGCTAAGATGATTGCTGATGCTTTAAACTGGACAATAAAGGTGAAACATCCCTGATTAATAACCGGGTTGACTGATCCCACCATAATAAACTAAGTAATATAATAAGGAGGATAAAATGAAAAATTGTATAGATGAACTGCAAATTTTATCAGATAATAGTAAGTACGATAATTCACAAATTTTAGCACAAATTGAGTTTTTTGAAAGCTCGATGATATTATCAATGAAAGAAATAGTTAATAATATTAAAGATTGTGAAAAAATATTAAAAATATAA
>Ga0208769_1000879_pt1 | contig 13970 bp, 21 predicted proteins | sample AntAceMetag02UKC_FD_184768 | JGI IMG/M metagenome (GOLD analysis project Ga0208769, IMG submission 184768) | Saline lake microbial communities from Ace Lake, Antarctica- Antarctic Ace Lake Metagenome 02UKC (SPAdes) (version 2) | ecosystem: Environmental > Aquatic > Non-marine Saline and Alkaline...
TTGTGTCAGTGTCTGCTTGTGCCATACTTAACGCTTGACCAACCAAAGATAGACCGTTAGCCGTTGTTATAGTTACATTTGTTGAATTGTCTGTTCCAGAAGCATCAACATCTAAGGCAGTCCTCGCATCAGCGGCTGAAAGATAAGTAAGTTTGCTTGCGGTATCATCCCAACCAACTACTGCGTCAGCTCCTTTATCTACAGCACTTAATGCTTGAGTAGTAAGAGAAAATACATCAGTTACAGCTGCGTTTAGTGTTACATTTGTTGAATTGTCTGTTCCTGTTGGGTCGCAACCTATTGAAGTTCTTAATGTAGCTCCACTTTCCCAAGCTAAAGCACCTACTCCTGTTGATATTAAAACTTGATTATCAGCCGTAGAAGCTCCTAAAATGTTCAAGTCATCTAAAACTGCTCCAGTGGCTTGTTTACCATTAAAAGTAGTCCAGTTAGCAGAACTTAATGCTCCTCTATTAGTCCCTGAAGCTGTTGGAATGTTAATTTTATGGTCTCCAGACGCGTCATCTACAATAGCAATATCTGTTCCCGTTGTCCCTACGGTTATTGTTTGAGCAACAGTGCCATCTGTATTTATAGAGGTTATAGCACTTGCAGATATAACAGCGGAAACTTTTAATCTTCCAGTAGTTGCGTCAACTAAAAGATTACGCGTTTCTTCGGCTGCGTCATCTGAAACTCCTAAAAGAGCTTTTCTACGATTATCGTCTATTTTTGCAGTTTCTTGAGCCATTATGTTATATCTACTAATAAATAATCATTGCGATTATCAATCAATAACGAATAAAGTTCGTCATCATCTCCCAGCACGATACTGGCTGATTCATTATTCTCATCTATCCTTGCTGTATTTACTGTTCTAGTGTCTTCTGCTAAGTAATGAATTTCAACCAATAAAGCTCCTGTTACTGGGTCAACTTTTATAGGAACAGCGTCTGTGCCATCTGAAGCCAGTCCTACATAGCAATTATTGTCGTCAACTTTCGTCATAATGATTGAGCAAAGTTTTTTACTTTATCTATTTGGTCATCAGCTGAACTTCCGCCCTTTAGAATGAAATGGAATACAGTATCAGAGGCTTCTATTCCTAAGCCTACATAAATAGGATTAGTTCCTATGTTTTGGATGTTCCAAGACTTTCTTTCTGTGGTAGCGTTTAAAGCTATCCCGCTTGTCTCAATAATTGCCGGAGTATTTATTTCTAGTGTCTGTCTTATTATACTCATAGTTTTATATAGCTCTCGTGAAGAAAACTATTTTGCCTGTTCCAGCATTATCTCCATTGATTATCATACTTGTTGCAAATGTAGCAGAATGACAGTCAATTTTTGTTCCCGCAGACATTGAAGCTGGAAGAACAAGCTTAGTCGTATCATAATCTTTTACATTAACTACGTGAGCTGACAAAACTACATTGATATAAATTCCCAATAAAACACAAGGAACTGCTGAAATAGTTACATCTGCATCAGTAGCTACATCATATTCTGTCATTGTGCATCCATATTCTACTGATTTTAAGTTTCCATCAGCATCTACTTCTAGTCCAGACGGGTCTCCATCCGAACGAGTTGCAGGAGTAGCGTTGTATGATGCTGGCTGTCCATTAACTGCTTGTTTATTTGCCATTGTTTTTAAGTTCTTGGTAGGCACTCTTTAATTGCGCTTGCCTACTTCCGATTATTTTAAGTTGCTTATTAACTTCATCTTCTTTATGTTTAAAAGCTTCAAATTTGAGTTTTAAGGCTTCTTCTCTGTTTTCTAGGTCTAATGTATGTTCTTTGAGTTTCTTGTCGTATCGGCTTAGTTTCAAGGCTCTCACATCATATATAGACTCCTTATCTTCTAATAACTCATATCTTCTTTTAATATCTCCTTGATTATCTAATACTTCCTTTTCAGCTCTTATCACCTTATCTTGTTTCTCATTAACTAAATTCTTTCTATCAGTTACTTCAAGTTTTTCTCTTGATAGTTCTTCGTTTTTGAATGTAAGTCTTTTATTCTTCTTATCTAATTCTTCTTCAAATTCCATCAACTCCATCTTTCTGTTGTCTAATGGAGCCATTACTTTATCTCTCTGTTTCTTTAACTCTTTAATATCTTTGAGTATCAATGACTTATCACTTTGCATCTTCTGCATATACGCAGAAAAAGCCTCTATTTCTTTGCGTTTCTTTGGTTCTATGCTGTCTTTGAATTCTTGTAGTTTCACTACTTCTTTTTCAAGGATTTTTCTTGTAGTGTGCGCTTCGTAAAGTTCTGCGTCATTAGAGACTTTTTTTTCTTCCCTCACTTTTTTTGTGCTAAATAATCTCATTTTCCTTCAAATTTATTTTCAGGCTTCTTAGTCTTTTTAACTTCTTTCTTTACTTCTTTCTTTACTTTCTTTTCTTCCATTTTCATTTCAAGTTTCTCCGGAGTTTCAGCTTCCACGGCGTTACCTGCAAAACATTTGTCATAGAATTCCTTGAACTTCAAGTCTGACATTAAAAGGTTTTTCTTGTTTATCTCTCTCTGAGCAAGATGTTTAGCGAAGTGATTAGCTAAATAGTCCTGTATGTATTGTGATTCACCTGCTTTGAAAGTGTATTCAACACTGTCCCACTTGTGGGAAAAGTCACTTTCCGTCCAATTAACGAACATTACTGCTACGCTCTTTTTTTCTTTTTTCATATTTTTGTTGGGATAATTCTGACCCCAATTACGCAGTGGCGAACTGCTTAATTATCGCCTGCTTTTAGATGACCAAAACTTTTTATTACTAATACTTATTTTCTTCTTAGTTTCTTCTGATAATTTTTTACCAGTGTTTATTCTACTAAGATGTTTCTTTTCTTTATCACTCAACTTCCTTCCAAGGAGTTGATGTTGCGGTCTGCTTTTAATTTTGTAAATTCGCATATACCGCAACACCGTTCCCTCTCCTCTTCCTAATTCATTTGCTATCACTCTAATAGGTTTCTTTTCTTTGAGATAAAGTTTCTTCAATAACTTCTCATCAATTACTTTTTGAGTATAATGCAACTAGAATTTACGACAACATAAGGAATATTGGGTTATACTCGGTAGATACAGCTTGTTTATAACTATATCCGATACCAGCAGTTCCAACAGTTCCCAAAGTTACAGCACCATCAGTTGTAGTTGAAGCATCAACCTGTTGCCCTAGAGCAGCAGGAGAAGAATCAGCTAAAACAGACACTGGACCACGAGTTTGAATGAAGCCATAGTAACACGCTGTGATAGCTGTTATAGCTACACCAACAGGAAGACCAGTTTCAGAAGCTGCGTGGATAATAACTGACTTATACTGATTGGGTACTAACTGTACTTGTGAGCTAGTAGTCAATGCAGTTACAATCGGTTCGTCATCATCCAAAGTAATAGTCAAGTTTGCACCTGAATCAGCTGCAGGATGACTCTTAATTGAAAGAGTTTGTCCTTGTCCATCTTCGTCATAAACATTAACAATACCACCTGCGTACTGGTCTTCAGTAGCAAGAGTAGCTCCTAATGTAACAACAAGTTCTGTGTCTCCAGCAGTACCGGTAACAACAGCACAAGTAGAATGATTAGTTACTCTAGCTGGACCATCATATAACTTTCCAGCAACTAAAGCAGTTCCACCAGCTTTAACATATCGGTAAACTCTTCCACCTGAAGCACATACCTTTGTTCCTAGAGTCATTTCTTGAGTAGCAGAATTAGTTCTAATTCCACCAGAAGCAACTCCATTTTCGTTTGTAAATTTTGCCATATTTTTTCTTTAATTAATTAATGCCCGTGTATTCGCACTTTCTACTTACGAATACGATTAAACTATTGTAGTAGAAACAATTAGACCATCTTAACCGCCATCAGCAACTATTAAAGCTCCTCCACCACCATAACAACCAGCTATTGATAACTCGTCATTTGCTGCTGGAATTGCAATCTTACCTGTTGACTTAGCTGCGGTAGTTGAGGAACCATCATTAAAGCAACAATTAGAAATTAATCCTTCTGCACCATCTACACAAGTGATAAATATTGTAGCTTGGTCAAAATTACAATGATCAACCATAATATCTTTTGAAGCTGCTAAATTCAAATGCAATGCAACTACTACTCCATTATTGCTCTTGAAATTGCTGTATTCAATAAGATGTCCGTTATTTGGAACAGTAGTGGTATTATATATTACTCCTAAAGCATTTGTCCCTAAGTGGAATGTACAACGAGATATTCTCGTTTCATATCCTCCATAAACATAAACACCACCATAGGTAGAAGAAGCATTTTTGAAATAACAATCTTCAATAACTGTTCCAACACTTCCTGCTAAAGTTGCATAGCCAGCAACACCTTGAAGTCTAATACCATAAGTTCCGCTATTTCTTGTACAATTAAACTGGATTCCCTTAATAAGGATGTTTGAGGCGTTTACAGTAAGTAATGCTCCAGCAGAAGCATTTTTAACATTAGGACCACCAAATGGTTGTAATCCGTTTGTTCCTCCAATTCCTATAAGGCTTAACCCGTGTTTCGCATAAGGAATAGTTAAATTCTCTTCATAAGTACCAGGTTCTGAGGCGTCTGCGTCTGGTGCTAATGTTCTAATATAGATCGTATCTTGTGTGGAAGCTGCATCTATACCAGCTTGAATGGTTGCAAATGCTTTATCAGGAGTTTCTCCTGTATCATCATCACTTCCATTATCTCCATCTACATACCAAACATTACTAAATACATTAACTCCTCCTTGTATTTCACTAGGCAGGATTTTGTTTCCGTATCGTAGTGCTGGCATATAATCTCTTACTAATCCCATATTTTTCTTTTAAATCTCAGTCCCCTATCTAGTAGGGTCAACTGCGAAATATGTTAAATTGATTAAACTCCAGTTATACCTGTTAAGCGTCCCATTCTACCAGGGTCCCAACAGATAAAGTTTCCAGCTAATGTCAGTTGAGTAACATAAGCTTTCTGGTTAACAGGTTTCTTCCAACCATCCCAAGAAAATCCTAATCCCTGTGACTGTCCGTAGTCATTACCTTCAGTTACAGTCTTGAATTTGAATGAATCTTCTCCGTATACTTTTAGAGCGTTCCAATCAAGCTTGCTCTCATCAATCGCGAATAGGTAACCTGAAGTAGCTTTTCTGTCAGCCACCATAGGAATTCCACGATAATCAAGTGCAGTCAATCCAGCTCCACCCTTAATACCTTGTTTGTAAGTGCTGATATTTCTTGTGATATTTACTTTAGGCTCTACTAATTGCTCCATAAGATTCCAAACTGTTCGGTCTGAAACCAAAATACTTGGTCCTTGTGAGCCGTCTGAGATTGCGCTCATAAGAGTAGAAATCTTAGCTAGAGTTAAAGTTCCACCGGAAGCAGTATCAGTAGCGTTAAGAGTCGTGTAAGTTGCTCTCGTTTGTCCTCCATAAGTCGCAGCGGTTCCACCATCATCAATGATATTTGCTAGTCCATTAAATAGGTTTCCTGTTCCTGCCGGTGCGGCTGTTCCGTCATCAGTATAAAGTTTGTCTCCTAAGTCATCAGCCATATCGTGAGCAGCACCTTCCATTTCAGCGCTCATAAGGTCGATAACTTTACCTGAACTAACTGCGTTTAACGACAGGTCAGTTACAGGAACAGAAACAGTTTTGTAATAGAATTCTGGAGTAAAACTTAACTGAATTTTGTTATCAGTTGCAGTTGTATCCAATAGATCATAACCTCTGAAGTGTCCTCCTGTAGTATTCTTAGATACTTTAATGGTCTTCTTCATTGTTTCACCTTTAAAAGGTTTTGAAGATCCACCTACGATTCTTGTCCAAAGAACATTTTCTCGTAGAATTGTATCCAGCACTTTCGGCAAAAGGACATCTTGAGTGGTCATCAGTACTCGATTTGGGTTTGCCATATTTTTTTATTAAATTAATTACCATCCCGTGCCTATAAGGTCTTTGGGTGTCAACCATTTTTTCGATTCTGGCTCTGCTTTGGATTTTCCTTCATTAACAAGTTCTTTACGCGCTTTAGATTTAGCAGGGTCTTTTTTTCCTAAAAGAGTCATAATCTTATAACCTTTTTTGAAGTCAAGATTACCCTTATCATCAGTAGGTTTATAGTCATTCATAACTTTCATTAGGTCGTTCTTTTTAAATTTCAGACCTCCTTCTCTGAGATTAGCGATCTCATTGCTTATCCACTTATCCCATTTACCAACTGACTCATCTTTCTTTATCTGCTCTTTTTTAAACTCTTCGCGTATTTCTTTTTTTAACTCATCCCTTCTTAACTTATCGTGTTCTTGGTATTTAGTCCAAGCTTCTTCATTGTCTCCATACAGTTCCGTGAACCACGCAGGAATCTTTGTTGTCTTGGGTTGTGAATCCTTTACTTCACTTATTTTAGACTCAAACTCTTCCCGCATTTTATCAAGGTCTTTCTTGTATTGGTTTTTTTCCTCTACAAGTTCCTTGAATCTAGGATGTTCGTGAAAAGGAGCTTCTTCGGTTTTTTTATTCTCCTTCGCAGGAGCTTTTTCCTTTTCCTCTTTTTCCTTTGGTTTTTTTTCGGTTGGCGATTCCGCTGGAGTTTCCTTCTCCTCTTCCACTATGATGTCTTCTAACTTAGTTCCATCACTAGGAATGTCCGTCAATTCATTTTCCATTTTATTATTATTATACGAGTGGTGAGTTCGTTTTATTAGCACCTAAAATCTCATTATTTTTTCTTAGTTTCTTTTTCCTCTGGAGCAACTGCTTGCATCCCAATAGAAGCCTGCTCCTGTATGGTCATATCTGTCGCAGCTTGTTCAGCTTTCTAGACTCTTGCGCCATCATTGCGGCTCTTCCAGCTTCAGGGAAAAGAAGCTCTGGGGAGTTATTCCATATAAACAGTCTTTCAGCTTGTTCTTGTGGGTCTGAGTAGTCTAGTTTGTCATAGAGTGTTATTGGGTCTAATAGTCCTTGCCCTGCCAGCACCATTGCATTATTAGCTTCTGAGAAGTCATCTTTGGGTAGTAGCGAGCCTTCTTTTACACTTACGCATAACTTACTTCCAAATTGTTCGTTAGAGAGTTGTACATATTCCATAGCCCTGTCCTTACCTACGATTGAAGCTAGATGTTCTTCGTCATAATATACATACATCATTTGAACCCACCAGTTGAATACTTGGTCGCAAAATTGTTCTAGAAATTCACTTATTCCTCCTCCTATTCTTGAACTGTCTTGATCTTTAATTAACATTTTTCCTCCCAGAGTCTGCTCATTCATTGTCCCTTGTGGGCTTGAACCTCTTATACCAAATACATTTCTTAATTCTTCGCGCGTATCTACTAGATGATTAAATACATCTGCCGGTAGTCCGCTAGCCTTAACTTCTTTTATGTAATTGTTAGGGTTTCCACTTTCTATCCATAGCCCTCCACCTTGTCTGCAGGCTTCAATGGCTGTAGTTGATTGTTCTTGAGTAAGTCCTGAGTCTCCTGATATAATCCAGCCTCCGTTTATTCCATCTATATTCTTATCTATTTGAGCTTGTCGTTTATTTATAATGTCTTGATTGGATAGGTTTTGTCCGATTAAGGAAGTATCATCAAAAGGATGTTTGCCTAGATTGAACACTGAAAGGAATACATAAGGCATTTTAGGATAGTTAAAGTGATTCTTTCCCGGCGTCATTGTCTCTGTTTCTACTCCAAACTTATCTGTTTCTATTTGTTTTTCCTCGTAATTCCAATGAGGATTCTTTATTTTATCTAAAACTTCGTCGTGTAATGTCCAAAATGTGTATTCTTCTGTCCACCATTCTATATAAACCACCTTAGTTCCCATCTTTCCTCCTACTCCCTTGGTGATAAAATCTTTCTTTTTAGGGAATCTTTTTATAAGTCTTGCGGCTGAGTCGTCTCTATATTGTCCTATATACTCTCCGTCATACTGCATATCTTCTGTTATAGTTCCATCAGGGTCTAGTATAAGCATTTGTGGTCGTATAGCTTTAGTTGATATGTCGTTTTCATTCACTGACCACGCTATCTTTACCGCTCCTAATAAGTATAATGCCCAGAATCTAGTTACTTTCTTCAGTTTAAGCTTAATCCGTTGGACATCAGCTTGATAGATAAGCATTGATTGAACCTTCTTAGCTAATTCCTCTCCCTCCTTAGTGTTGTCTCCTCTCACTGTTGGGTCGGGGTTTCTCTTAGTAGCAATAGGAAGAAATGTTTCAACAGCTTCAAATATGATATTATCCACCATTGCTCTATCATTGACCTCTGCACCTTCAAAGTGTTTTCCTAGCCAATACTTTTCATTCTCTTCTTGTCTCTTCTTTATTTCTGGATAGTATTGTTCCCACCTCTTTATCCATTCGTCCTTTAAGTCAATTAAGTCCTCGTCTTTCATATCTAACTTAAGCTCGTCTAATAAATCAGACGCTCCTTCTTGAACTTCTCCATCTTCTTTATTGTGCCTATTTACTTTTCTAAATAAACTGTAAAACCCGTCTAGTTTGCCCATAAATTTATAACAAAAAAACGCTCGTTAGTAGGGATTGATTAAAAATAATAATTTATTCCTGATCCTGTCCGATATGTTCCACCTGTAAGTGTTATCCAATTATCAGTCGTTACTACGAATGGATAATTTACTACATAAGCACTTACTCCTCTGGCTACCTCAGACTTCTTATTCCTTTCCTCTATCTTCTTGAACTTACCATTGCGTAAGTCATCTAAGTCTAGCTTGAGGACTCTTAGTTCTTCCTCTGTCCTAGACTTTTCTTTTTTCTTCTGCTCTATTCTCTCAAGGGTTTGCAGAATATACCCTTTCACTTCTTCTACTTTTCTTTTCTCTTCTGCGTCTTTCTTTTCAAGCAATTCTTTTTCAGCCTGCTTGTAGGCTTCTTCATTTATACTCATTGGTTAGTATCCCTACTACTGACTCCTATGGTCAGATGAGCGTTTTTAATTGTCTAATATTTCAAATTTGTAATTCATTTCAATGAACCATTCTCCATCTTCATTCAAGGAGATCGTAATGTATCCGCCTCCCTTAGCTTCTAATTCTTCCAGTTTCTTTTGTATTTTGGCTAGTTGTTCTAGTTTCATAACTCTCTCCAATCTTTTATTTTACCTTTTCTTTCGTAAGGTTTATGAGCCCACTTTGCATCCATAGTCATATTAGGATAGATTACCGGACTATCTTCTACTTCTTTTGTTTCTCCTATTATCTTAGTTTCTCCTCCTCCGAACCTACTCATTCCTACTCTCCAATATACCGTCGCGAAACTCAAATCTGATTGCCCGTTTTTTACCCATATCTTTCTTTTAATGTCTCCTGACTTCGCATCTAATTCTTTCACCCTAGTCAAATTATTCCAATGGAGATAATAATCGTACCAATCATCTTCATTACCTTGTAGTGGTATTCTTCCATCTGTGAATTCATCTACTACTAGTTGAATGCTTCTATTCCTGTCTGCTATTACCGCACCGTCTTCGTCATTCTGTCCCCACCTAACTAGTTGTTGAGTTTTTCTGTCTGTTCCAAATAAGCACAAGAATACTCTACCCGGATATTTTTCTCTTAATGCTCTGCAACCTATCAAGTCTCCGCCTTGGTCTATTACTACTATTGAACGAGTAAATCTGTGCATTAAATCTTCTATTTCTCTGTATTCCTTAGCTTGCCCGTAAAAAAATATTCCTTGTTTTCCTCCAACTACATAATATAAATTAGTTCCTGTATCTACTCCAATTACTACTCGTTCGTTGTCTTCCGGTGTTATTATCTTATCTCCCGTTAAGTTCTGCATTAGGTGAGCCTTGGTTAGTTTGTTTCCGCCTCCTATATAAGGCAATCCCAACACTTTATTATAAAAATACTCTTCTGATTTTTCTTTTTGGTAGGTTATTATTTCTTTCGCTGTTACCCACGGTGCTATAAATAGTGGTATCCAATATCCTGAGTAATCCCTATCATTGTACTTTTTTACCCAGCGTCCCACTCTTCTTTCCTCATTAGTCAATTCTTTACCGCAATATTTACATATATATATCTCTTTTTTTAAATCAAAGCTCTTGGGATAGTCCATATACTGCTCTTCTCCGCATCCTTTACACTTAATGAACCAGTGCTTTTGGTCTGACTTTATCCAATACTTGTCTATTCCTGTCCCAACTGATGATGGATGGCTAAAATAATGCTCCCACTTAAAGGCTGAATGCTGGAGTCTGGTTGAATATTGGTCAACTACATCTTGCTTGCAAGCGTCTACCTCGTCATAGCACTGGCCACATATCACAGGAACTTTGCATTTACTATCTCTTACATAAATCAAATGGTTCTTAACATTTAAACAGTAAACAAATTCATTCATCTCTTCCTCTACAATTCTTCCACTCTTGTTTCTATTCTTATATACATTAAATTGTACTTTCTGGTGTCTTCTGACTCCTACTCGATACATTCTGCAAGTTCTGTCCTCAACTTCTGTAATACTAGCCATCTTACCTAATAACAACCACGCTATTTGAGTAGTATCTGCTAATTTCTTTGATGCAGTGTTTAAATATTCTGTATGATCATTATGGAAAGCATCTCCGTCATACAAACTCCTTAACAATAATGGTAAATACTTAGGCTTATAAAGTATTTCATCTGGTATATATTTTTCTTTTGAATTGCCTAATTTCTCTAAGAATAATGCCAAAGCCCAATCAGTGAATGTAAAACTATTACCAGAATACCACCACTTCATTCCTAGTTTGTTGAGAGTGTCTTCTATATCTTTTATATGCTTTTCGTTCTTCTCTTGAGATATGTTTATCTTCCCTCTATTCACTCCCTTATGTTTATTGACACTTCCTTCAGATAAGAACCATCCAAGCAATTTGTAAAAATACAGTGCGTTATATTCTTTTTCGTAAACCTTACCTTTTCTTTTCTCTCTGAGCTTTATTGTATCAGAACACTTGGCTTTTAGTTTAGTGTCGGCTATACCTAGATAGAATTTTCCTCCATCTATTATATTCTCTGACTTATCTACTTTCCATCCATTCTTATTAATAAACATTCTATGATCTGGCGTAACTGATAATTTAAAATTTGAAGACTCATAATTGTGTATCTTTTCTGCCCACATTCTTATAACAAACTCAGGCTTATAATATTTTATATTACCTTTCTCATAAGTTGCAATCCTATCATTAACAACTATATCTTCTACTTTCTTCCAGCCTATTTTAGTTAGCACTTCAGTGCCTTTCTTATAACAGTTCCAACTACTGGTAACCATTATGGCTTGCTTCTCGCTCCAGCTCCCTCGGTAATGGATATAGTTATCTCCTATCTGCTTCTGCGTTATGCTATCTTTATCTTTAGTCCATTTTTGTAGAATAGGATTCTGTGCGATTATTCTATTTACTTTAGAGCCTACCATTGAATTAACATCTGTATCGGTTGGCAGAATGTATATCGCGTCCATTCCCTTATTCTTTACTCCCCATAAGCTTTTAAGTATCTCGCAGGTTGTCATTCCTATCTGAGCAGCCTTTATAACCGCCAGTTTCTTTGAGAAGTCCTTGTATATGTCAAAGAGGAATAAATGGTTATGGAAGTCTATTAACTGTCCCTGCTCATTCTTTATCTGATGTTTTTGAATGAAAGCGTGAATTGATATTTCTTCCAGCATATACTTACATCATTTTGTTTTTAAAATCGCTTACATCGCAGTTTCAGGCTTCGTTTTTGGCTCTTTGAGCATACCTTTTAGTTTATCTTCGTATTCTTCTACTAAGTCTTTGCTTTCTTTTGAGTTCTTTAATTCTGTATTTAGATTGAGATTTACTGACTGTTTTTTCTCTGGCGCGTAATGTCCTTTTACCTTATATGCTAAGTCCAGAGCTTTTATTTGAATTTCTGATTTATTATCTTCTAATAAACTATTGTGTTTATTTCTTAATTTCCTATCAGTTACAACTTCATTAAACAATTCTTGAAAACCTTTGCTGTTTGTAATCTTCTGTGGATTCTTGGCCATAGCATCGCTGTATATACCTTTAGCAGCTTTTGATACAATTCCACCATTTTCCAACACTTTTTTAAATGTCCTTTTTTGTCTTATAGTCGCACACATTATTTATTTATTCTTTTATTTTCCATAATACTTTTCAAATAGTTTTTCTCCTCTTTGGAGTAAATCTCTCTTATGATCTATCTTGTACTGATCGTTGTTAATCCTGCCTGTTCTTCGGCATTTTCTATATATTAACTTTTTTTTACACTCGGTACAAAAGTCGATTATTACTTCCTTGTCATCTCTTATGGTTGTTGTGTTGTGGAGATGTTTCATATAACCGCTAGAATATCTTCTTCCGCGATGAATGAGTATCTAATATCCTCTATCTCTACTATATCTAAGCTCCACGATTTGAACATTATTTTGTCTCCGATTTTAATTTTTTTTACTTTGTCTCCTATTTCTTTTACTCTCGCTACTTCAATTATTATATTGTCTGCGTTTGATATTATTATGCCTGACTTTGTTTTTTCTAAGTCCTCTATTGATATGAGACACTTATTGTTTTGTGGTTTAATCTTCATAGATGTCTTCTATTGGAGTTGCGATTCCTTTTTTATTATTTTCTTTGATTCTATCTTCTACTTTTTTCTGCGTCTGTGTCTTAGGAGAAATGATTGCTATCTTATTTCGCTTGATTGATTTTTTTATATTTTCAATTTTATCTTTTCTAATTTCAAAAAAGTAACCCACTAAAAATCCAAAAATAAAACCAAAAAAAAACATCATTCCTTTGGATATTCTTTAGCGTCCACAAATTTAATCACTGGCTGAATATCAGCACCTATATCAATTTGGTATTTCTTTGATAATTCTTGATACTCCTTTTGGAACGCTTTTACCCGGCGTTCTTTATCTTCATCGATCTGTTCTTTTGTTAAAATTATAGACATATTTTTATTTACTTTTAAGGGAGTTTTTACCTCCCTTTGCGGCTTTTAAAAAAGCGCCCTTAGAAGCAAGCAAGAAAGCTCTCTAATTACAGAGAGTTTAGCATACTTTTTTTCAGCTGTCAAGTCTAACTTACTAACAGGCTTCTATTGCTTTAAACTAGGCTTTTTCAGCCTCTTTTATTTGTATCAATATTTCTTGCCTTTTCCCTTCTATAGTTATGTGTGGCATTACTAACAGTTCTGCGTTGTATTCTTTCAGGAGTTCAGCTAACTTTTTACCACACTCTTCTAACTTCTTTTTCTTCTCAGCTTCTATTAACTTTTTGGCTTCTTCTAGTTTGTTTTTTTCTTTCATATTTTTTTTTAAATTTGATTAAAGCTTAATTCTTTTCTTCCGAACTTAATTGCTTCGTCGTAGTTCCACATAAATAAATCAAAGTGATTTGTATATCTGTATCTTTCGTTCATACGATCCTCGCAAATGTAAATCCCCATTCCGTCAATTTCAATTTTAGTTCCAAATTCGTATCTGGCCGGACAGGCGATTGCTCCGTCATATACTTTTTTCCCGCTTGCCATTATTGTTGGACTGCTATCGGTTTGATTTACTTCTGCGTTGTAAGCTGAAAATTCTCCTATTTCCTCAAAGGAGGTTTCTAGAGAGGTAGCTGGCTCTAAGCCCTCACCACCCTCCAGTTCCAGTGCCTCCGCCGAAGCCGAAGCACGGACACAATAATCTGAATAGTATCCCATAGCTTCAGAATAGTCTTGTCTTAACGCGTGACCTTCGTAAAGGCAAACGGTCATAGACACTCCTATTGCTAGAGATACTATACCCAGAAAAAATCTTGATTGTTTTAATTGTTTCCATTTTCTATTAAACATATTTTGTTCGGCTCACCCAAACCATTATTTGATTATGCTATAAGTATATACCCCCTTTGTCATCTTGTCAAGTGCTACCCTGTGTATAAAACTT
>Ga0208769_1000881_pt1 | contig 13937 bp, 17 predicted proteins | sample AntAceMetag02UKC_FD_184768 | JGI IMG/M metagenome (GOLD analysis project Ga0208769, IMG submission 184768) | Saline lake microbial communities from Ace Lake, Antarctica- Antarctic Ace Lake Metagenome 02UKC (SPAdes) (version 2) | ecosystem: Environmental > Aquatic > Non-marine Saline and Alkaline...
TATCAGCTATTGAAGCTCCCTCTACCATAGGAGAGTCTACATAGCTTGATATTGACACGTCAGAGTCACTTTTAGAAGTATCTCTAACCTTTATAAACCCTGAGTAATCACCATAATACATTACATCTTCGTTAGTCGAGCCTGTTTTAGATGAGTGGATAGAAGCCATATTAATTCCTGTCCACTCTACGCATGGTATATGTACTCTACCAAACTCATCTGTCCATAGGTCTTTAAAGTAATAAACGAGTGTTATAGTGTTTTGGGTTGCTGACCCTATAGGGAAAGATACGTGGTATTCTCCCTTTTCTTTAAATAAAGCTGAGTCCATAAATGCTGATCTTGTTTTATTGCGTGTATTCCAAATAGTATCTTGATAGTCTGATACTTTAGCTACCCTACTACCATCACATAAATACAAGCCGTTATCACCTGCAAATAAATGAAACTCACCTGTGTCTTGGATAGTACGATGTTCAATACAGCCGTAGTTCTTATCAATAGAAACTACTTGATACGTAGCAGATGAGAATCCTAGTATTTTATAAACTGATCTGTTTTTATATATAATTATATCGTTCTTTAATACCTCTAAACCCTTAATAACTTGACCATCGTTTTGTGATACGTTTATATCTGCCGTGCCGTCGCCACTCCACGTATGGATGTCGCCTACTGCTGACTTAGATACTAACGAAAAGTTACCGTCTATCCCTGCTGTCCATAGGCTCTCAAGGTGGGTAGTAATATACATACCGTTTGGTGAAGCTGATATAGTACCTGACGTTGAGCCATTCCAAGTTCTCATAGCTGTTGCCCCTTGTGCATAAATCATTGTATCTAGTAATTGTGTTGAATATACAGGTGTGGTAACTGAGAATCCTTCTATAACACTTGCTGATATATCGGCTACATTTCTTACCTTCCCATCGCTAGTATTAACTAACTCTTGGCTAGTGTTATCCGATTTATTAAAAGTATCCATCTGCCATACTGTAGCTGTACCAGAGATTATAGTTGTATTAACATTACTAGTACCGTCACGTTTCTTTAAGCCACGCTCTACTATCTCCATATTCAACATAGCTGTTGCCATATCCATCGTTACCGTATGTTGTGGGCTTGAGTCGTCAAAGCCTCTTATAGGATGCCAAGGTTGTTGTGATAGTGTAGTTCCCATTAACGTCTCCTTGTTTGTTGTACTCTACGTGAATCATCGCCACCAGGGACAATATCATTGATTATCTCTAGTAACTTAGATTTATAAACCTGTTTACCCACAACTCCATCTTGCTCATCCTCAAATCTTAAACCCCATCCTAACCTAGCACACTCGATAATATCAGATGCTTCTACGCCACCAAAGGATATTACTGGGGACTCATCGTAGTCATTAATTAAATAAGGGTGTTTTTTAAGGTATGTAATAGTTACTGTACCGCCACCTGTTTGGAATAGGTCAATACCTGATCCACTCTCGGTATATACCTTGTCTGTTATACTTGAATCGTTTGTCCACTTTAATTTTCTATCAGCTAATGTCATAGGTCTTAGATCGCCAGATGAGTCTACTTTAATTACTCTTTTATGGTCGTTACCTATCTCACTCTCGCCTACTAAGGCTGTACCTTTTAGGACACCTGATTGTGCTGAGATTGACACGTTACCATTTAAGGCACTTGCAAACTCTATACGGTCAACAAAGGAAAAGCTGGTAGCTCCCGAAGCTGTAGTAACACCTGTTAAGGTAACGTCCTCTGTTGAATACGTCCTAGCTCCTGAACTTATCGTAGAGCCGTATATAGTAGCTACTTGCGTATCTAAGGCACTATCAGAGAATAAAGATACAGTGCTATTAGCTGTTAGTTTCTTTACCCTATCAAAGTCATAGCTTGTACCAGTAGTTGTAACCGTCTTGTATAACTCTGGGAACTCATACATATTGCATAGATCCCTTAGCGTCCAGTTTATCCACACCTTAGTGTTTTTTAAACTATCGCTCGCTGTATCGTTTAGTTGTACTGCTAAATCATAATATAAGCTGAAAAAATCCATTATTTCCTCCTACCTGATTGCCCTCGTCTACCTTGTCCTCTGCCTGACGGTTTTGCATCTCCGCTTTTACCTACTCTTGGTGTTGATCCACATGATCCTTTTTTTGCTGCCATAATTAACTCCTTCTATTCGTAAACTAATAAAACATTTGCTGATTGAGTTGTTACTGCAAAAGACAACCCATAACTAAAAGGTAGGTTATAAAAATCTATATTAAATGGGCTTACTTTATTCTCAGCCCATTTATTTATCCTTCTTTTCTTTATCACCCTTTAGTTTTATTGATTCTGGCGAGATGCCAATTTTACATACATGACATATCGGAACGTCACTACCTATAATTGTTTTCCCACATACTTCACACTTCATGCCATCTCCTTAACTGTTGAATAGGCATCTAAAGAGTCGTAGGCTTCAAACCACTCTATTGAGCGATCGATACTCCACTTCTTTTTAACTCTAGCTCTTGCTTTCTTTGCTATCTTATTAGCAAGCTCTTTATCTTCGATTAATATCTTTATGTGTTTATACCAGTCCTCGGTAGTGCTTTCTACGAGGTAGCCTGTCTTTCCGTAGTCTATTACCTCTTTATAGGGTGTAGCATTACTTGATACCGTTGGTATTCCTAAAGCTGAGTACTCTAACCATTTAAGGGCTGATTTACCCCGATTAAACTTACTATCCTCTAGTGGTATTATCCCAATATCGGCTTTTAATTCTCTCATCATTAATGGATAGGTTCTTATATCGCTATGCCATCCGTGTTCTTCTATATTCTTTAGTTTACCGTGAATCCCTTTCCAAGTCTGACCAGCTATAACAAATTGTAGTTTATCACCGTATTCAGCTTGTAATTTCTGTAATGCAGGTAAACATTCTTTCCAGTCTCTATAATGTGAGCTACCACCTTGCCAGGCGATCCGTATCTTGCCTGTATCGTTTGGTTTCTGTGGTAACCACCTATCAAAATCAATTAAATTTGGCAGAATGGCTGTTTTACCACGTCTATCCGAGTGTTGACACCATATCTTAGCCAACTCTGTAGTTGTGCATTGAAACATATCGCACTCTTTGACTATTGTCATAGCAGCTTGCATACGCTCATTATTATCTTTTAAATCAAAGCCATCCTCGCCATCTTCCCATAGTTTATACTGCCAGTTACCGTTATCTAACTGCCATATATCCTTATCACCCTTAGCTACTAACTTATTGATTCTATCGAACTTCTTTCTATCGCTATCAGGTATATCAACGTAAGCCTCCTGAGTACCAAATACTCTATACTTTTCGTTATAAGGGCTAATGTCTTTTAGTGAGTCGTCAAACTCTATTACTATCTTACGGTTTCTATTCTCGTACTTATTCTCGTTCTTTACTGCGCATACCCAATTCCATACGTTTATAGATGTCGGACACTGCCATATAATAATATCTGCATCGTCTAACTCATCCATAATCTCTTTATCAGATGTATTGGGATCGTGAAACACTGCCTCTAGCAATCCTTTACGCTCACAATATTTTAGTGGTTGATATAACCTGTAAAACGGTATAGCTCCATTTAGACCTTGATTCATAATCACTACCTTCATCTTACCACACACTCTTTACCACCCTTTTTTATATTAAATCTTATTATTTGAGAAAGTTCCTGCATTATTTCCTCCTCACTATTACCGCTAGAGCAGTATATAGTGTAATATCCAGCTTAATCGACACTCAAAACATTCAATATAGACATATATTACCGCTATAGCAGTAAATCAACTCTACTTTATTACTTACCACCCTTAATGTATTTGGCCCCTATCCTAAAAACAGGGTTATCGTTAAGCCACCGTTTCATGTTAATCCCTTTATTACGTGTCCAATACTGGTCGTCTTTAGTCTCTTGTATTTTATTAAAGTACACGTCTCTGGGAATAGAGCCTGCAAACCTCATAGATCTGTTGTTAGTCCATCCGTTATTATCTCTAGCATGATGATGGTGCATCATCTCCTCAACCTTTTTGTTGTACTCAGGATCTATTACCATAGGTACTTCCCTATAGGCTACTTGACCTTTGTAATCAAAAAACTCTACTGACATAAATCCTCCTTAAAGGTTTTGAGAGGGACGCAGGGTGCTACGCCCCCCTCTGACTTCAACTGTTATTAAGCAGTTGCTAATCCTATTACTTTACCGCTAGATGCTTCATTTAAAGCTGCGAGTGTTAACTCACCAACTATTGAAGCTCGTCTACCGTCACCGATTTTAGCCATATCAGTCATCTTAGGCGCTCTAAGAATCGGGATACTAAACATACTCTCGTCTATAATCATCATAGTCCCTTTAGGCATATGTCGATCTAGTACAATACTCTGTATTCCAAAATCACTCTCGTATAAATCGATGTTAGCAACTAATCGCTTATCATCAGATGATACGTTTCTTGTAGCTCCTGCTGTACTGAAAGCTGAAATAGCTCTCTTAACAAAACCATTACAATAGGAAGCGTTTGGAAAACCACCACTATCATAAATATCTTCCAAAAGGTTATTGTATTTAGCCTCTGACATTGCTGTCAAGATTGTAGCTGCGGAAGCTCCTGTTAGGGAGTTAGTAGTCAACCATCCTAAAATACCTTTCATCTTTCTTGGGCTTGTTGCTCCACCTGCTGTTGCTGTCTGTTGGATGATAGCTCTTTCAATATCTCTAGCCATCTCTTTCATTCTGAGTTTAGTCTGAAAAGCAAACTCATCTGCTCTACCGGCAAAGTTAACTGCAAGTGCTGTCTCTGATACTTCAATAGTCTTGTTAAAGATTTGAGTATAGTTATTCGGTCTTACAGTTGGAGTGCTTGCAGAATAAGAAGCTGTAAAGCCTTCTGTCTGTGCGTTCTCTTCTGTATCTGATAAGGTCACTGTTTGCCATTCGTGCAAAGTCATTGAAGCCTTACCTTTTCCTAGTTTACTCCATAGCGGAGTTTCATCTGGGGTGATGATTGTTAATATGTCGGTTAAGTCCTCATGTTCACCGATCAAATTAAAAGTTGTATCTACTGCTGACATAATTCACATCCTTTTTATTTTAAGTTTTTCTCCATAGCCATAAACCATTCCTTAGCATAGTCTGTTACATCGCCTGTTTTCATAGCTTTGTCATAGCTATTACCACTATTAACAACCTTAGATGACTTAGTAGCCTTCTTAGCTGTACCAATAGCTGCCTTAGTTTGATCCTCTTTGATAGCAGTGTTTATTAAGCCACTGTTATCAACTTTTACTGGTTTAGACTTTAAATACAGATAGTCGAGTACTGAGGTATCACCCTCTAGTATCTGCTCAGTATAAAAAGCCCTAGTCTTATCATTGAATTTCTCACTAAGTTTATCCATAGCCCCCTTTACTTCCTGGGCTTCTGGGTTGTTAGTAAAATAATCGTTAATATTAGATAGATATTGGTTGTTAGCCTGTGTGTGTTGTAATGGTGCTAGTCTATCCTCTAACTTAGCCATTACGTTTTCTTCTGCCTTAGCTAATATAGCCTTAGCAAATTCCTCTTGTGTGTCATAATCCTGTGGGAGTATAGGAGTATCTTCTACAACTTTCTCTGTTGTCTGAGCTTTTAACATCTCTAAATAAGGTTTCATTTCAGCTACTTGTAATTCCAAAGTGTGTACTTTTTCTTCTGCTAAGTTCTTCTTATCGTTAAGCTCTCTGATTCTCTTCTCTGCCCTTGATGGTTTTTCCGTTGCCTCTTCCTCAACGTCAACCTCATCAATGTTATTCACATCAATGGTTGGATCTTCTTTTACTTCCTCTACTGTTTCGGCTGGTGTTTCCTGCTTTGTTTCCTCTACAGGGGTTTCCGTTTCCTCTACATTATCGGGGTTAAAAGATTTATTTAAGACCTCCTGAATCCTGCTGTCTATCGGTTCAGATTGTCCCTTTACTACTACTTCACTCATAATTGGTTCCTTTTACGCCTACCATGGCGGTTAGTTGTTTAACGTCGCAATGGACGAGGTCTCGTATTTCTTCCAACACATTTATAGTAGCCTTCTGCTCTATTAGTGCATTGATTGACTTAGGATCATCACGAGATAGTGACCCTAATAATGTCATTATCATTTCTCTTTCTATGCCTATTCTATTATCTAAAAACGTGCTGAACTTTAACCATTGCCCATTTGCTTTTTGCTCAATAAGCCAGCTATAAAACTCTTCAAATTCTGTTATATACAAAATACACCCCTTTTATAATACCTATATGTTAAGGCTTTTATTTAGGCTTAACGCCTGTTACTATCTTTACCTTCTCATCTACATCCTCATCGTCTGCGTTCTCTATCATATCTTCCTCTAGTTGGTCAGGCAGAAAGCCAGAGTTAATTAAGGCTGTAGGTGCTGTTTTATCTGTTAATATATTTGCATCCTCTAGTATCTGGTTAACGTCAACCTCATATCCATTTTGGTTCATTACCTGTGCTGCTGCCATAGCTATGCCGACACCATCTTTAGTGTTTAAGGTAATACTTACATTAGCAGGTTTCATAGGTACTTTAGGTGGAGGTGGTGGTTGGATAACAATTTGATCGATGTCTTTAAGGTTCATCATCTCGGCTATCTGTCTATCAAGGAACTGGTTATTAATCCATGGTTTGTTAGCTGACCTATCGGAGAATAGCATAGTCTTTTCTAATCGTTCCGCTAAGTCAAAGAAGTGGTCAACGCCACTTACAGTAAAACTAAACTCTCCTACTACCTCTTGCATATTTAATTGTAACTGCTGCTCGTTCTCTACAAACAAGAAAGGGGTATCCATTAATTGAGCATTCATACTAAAGCCCATCTCAAGCCAGTCTTTCCACATGTTCTTTTCAAAACTCTTTGCTCTCTGTTTAAACTTCTTATCACCTTGACTAATTACTGTCTTAGTACCACGCCACGTTTGATCTAGGTCGTCACTTGCACCTTGCATTAGTGGTGTAATGCCCATACCTGTATTGATTCTCTGCTCCATAGCCTGTAGTCTCTGCTCACCACCGAGTATAGTACCTAAGTCCTGTTGTAGTATCCGTAAAGCACCTTGTACTTTCTCACTCCATACCGCTCCTGGCTGTACCTTTAAGCTCTGTTTGCTCTTAGCGTTACCAATAAACTCAATGATAATCGGGTTGAGTACAAAGGCTGCTGCATCGTTCATCTGGTTCATTGTATCGTTATAGTCATACCAAAGGTCTAACACACCATCTATAGCAGAGATACCGAAAGCCTCACCCTCTACCTCAATGTATTTAGATTCTAGGAATGGATTCTTTTTATGCCAGAATGGGTTAGCTCGTATTCCTATGAGCTTATCATCAGCAGTTGTTATAACCATCTTCTCTATCTTACCGTTACCCTCTATATCTGCTGTTGCCCACGCTTCAAATATTTCATACTCTCTTATCACTTCATCAAAGTCATCTGTTACTCTTGATTGACCTAACACTTCCTCTGATCGAGATGTGCCAGTAGTTGTATCGTTAGTACCTTGCAGAGGATTCTTTTTAAGGCGCTCTACTTCATCTTTATAATAGTTACCGTCTTTAACTTGCTCGTCTAGGAAGGTTTCATCTACTAACATTCTATGTACTACTACAGGTTGGTCTTGGATATTCTGGATAAACATATCCATATACAAGTCCTCGTTATCGGTTATAACTTCATAACCAGGACCGATGTAAGTAATAACATCATTCTCTACCTCTTCTACGTAAGGCTCACCCATTAACTGCTGACCTCTTTCATCCAATACAGGATCACCTAACTCATCTAGTACAGGGTCTTGTCTTACTACCCTCTGCTTGAGTACATCTTCCTCTTTTAGCCAGGGTACTTTAGCGAAACACGTTCCATACTTAGCTTCCATCCTTAGCAGGTTGTCTTTCTTATCCTCTATATCTTGCTGTTCTGATTGTTTAATTGCGATCTGTTTATAGGCTTGAGCTTTCATCTTGTTTTGCTGATAGCCAGGTTTAGATTCATCTGCTGATATATCAAGGGCTTTATCTGTTATGCGTACTGCCTCTGATAGTCTACCAACTACAGTCTCTATATTGTTTTGTAATATTGGTGATGCGTACTTTGAATCACCTGCATACGCTTGTTTATTCTTATCATAGATAGCTCTATAGGCTTTATCGTTCTTAACCCATCTATCTCTTATATCTTGGCGTTGTGTTTCAAATAGGCTTCGTGAATCTTCTACTAAATGGAGTGCTTTACTCCTAGCATCTGAACTATAATTCTTTGGCATAATAACCCCTTGTTAAGTGTGTTATTTATACCGTTATGTTAAATTACTTGCAGATTATCTGCACTGCCCTCAGAAAACCTAAGTTATCCTTAGATACTTTTAGCTTCTGATATGGTGAACTGTTAGTAACTCTATAAGTGACTGTATCACCTATTAATACCTTCTGATCCTCTATTGTTGTTAAGTCAGTATCCATGTCTTTTTCTCCTTACCTTGATAATAGATTTGAGCAATGCGGAGTTATACCCTGTCAATACAGCAAGCTAGTTAATTATAACACAGTTGACACCTATATTACTTTATCGTCGCTTCTTACCTTCGGGTACGACTATCTAACCTCAGTAGTTAGCATGGTTCTAGCGTGTCTGCCTAAACATCTAAGTCTAGGGCTTACTCTATGTTGCTGTAGTTCTCCTTACCTTGCATAATGAGTTATCGCAAAGCGTTGTTAATTGTTTAGGGTGATCTTACGAAGAAAACCCCAGTAACTATATGCGGTAGTTAAAGGGGCTATAAAAATTATATTATACCCTATTCCGCATAAATAGTTAAGTCTATATATATACCGTTATGTTAAAACTTATCTCTTGGTTATCCTGATTGTGTACTCACTTTACATATATTGTGTTGATCTCTGCTTAGTATCTATACTAGGGTTAGCTATATACATCTGTACTGCTATTGCCATACTAATTACCTGGTCATCAAAGCAACCTGATACTGCGCCCATCTTACCGTTATCGTCATAAACAAAGGTACTCAGCTCATTACTTAGCTTCTCATCGTGGACCTCAAGTAAGAGTTCTCTTAACACTCGGTTCAAATCATCTATCATAAGTGGTTTAGTTTTCATATTAGTTAACCACCCTAATTTCTTGCTCATCTTGTTGGCAGTCTCATCAAAGGATTCACGATAGTATAAGTGTGTGTAGTCTGCTTTCATAGCGTTGATAGTAGCTAGTCCGTGGTTATTAACCTCTACACCTATCAAGGCGGTGTTATAATACCTACCGATTGTCATAAGCTCCTCGCCAAATAGATCAGGTGCTATATGACCATGCCACTTAGCTACTACCTTCATGGTATCACAGCGTATTACATGTGCGCTGCTATAATCTCCTTTAGCTAATCCCTCAGCTACGTCACCACCTATTACATACTCTACATCCTCTACAGGTTCTTCCCATACACTAAGTGGTGAGTTCTTTGCATCAATTAACTCAAACGTCTCAGGTATATCCTCAATATCCATACCTACATTCTCTGCTTGATCCCTGGTTATCATCACACATGTTACTGTATCCTTAATCATTCCAGCCTTATAGTCTGTTATTAACTCAACGTGGCGTGGTTCAATGTGCTTAATATTATAGTCACTAAATACTGCACGGTTACTAGACATAAACGCATCCTCTGGGTTAGCAGGGTTCTCTTGTAGCATTAGCTCATAGTCACCTGATAGCTCACTTAGTTGGAAGTACCACCATCTACGTTGTGCTTCATCCGCACCTAGTTTATCTAAGTAGTCATCGTAGGCTCCTGTACTATCACCGTTATCTAATCGATATGCTTTATGGTTCATCCAGGAGAAGAAATTATTAGACCATATGCGTGGGTTCTGCCATGTATTGTGGAAGTAGTTACCAACTCCATTAGCTGTAGTCTCTGTTGTTATATCACCCATAAAGCCAACTGACTTAAATGATCCAGCTATAAGCTCCTTAATACCTTGTATGTGAGCTATCTCAGCAACGTGGAGATGATGCACAGTCTCACCCCTACATCCTAGTGTAACTGCTATCGAACTGTTACTCTCCTCAAAGGATAACTTGTGTGCTGAGTCACTCTTAGTTTTCATTCTAAATATCTCAGGTAGATTCTTGTGTGCTATCGCTACCTTCTCAAATATCTCCTCTAATAGTTTCTGTTTATGTGCTACTATCCGAGCGTGTCTGTTACGGTTAAATAGGATCTCATCAAAGAAGTATATAACGTGGAATGTAGTAAACCCTATCTGTCGTGCTTTAAGGTTCTGCTGTCTTAACCCTATCTCAGCACCACTGGCTTTATGGTCTTGGTACTTATTGAATAGGTATGTCTGCTCTTCGTTACACTTAAAGGTAACAAGCTCACCGTACTTATCTATTATCTTGTAGAGGTGGTTAATCCTCCACCATTTAGATCTAAGTCTATCATCAATCTTCATCGTCTATTTCTAATTGATCTAACACCCCACTCATATTAAGTATATTAATATTAACAGAGTCTTTCTGAAACTTGTTACCTAGCTTATACGCCATATCCAAAGCCTTAGCGTTGATGTCAGGTCGTTTGTGGTTAAGTAGTTCCTTATGTTTCTCTAATAGTGTATCGTCTGGTAAATACTCTTTCATTAATCTTTGGAATGTTGGTAGCTCTTCGATAGCATGACCAGGGTTCTTAGCAGTAGACTCAGCGTAGCCAGCATCAAGAGCAGCATCCTTTTTACTCTTACCCTCTTCTATACCTTCAACATATTTCTTAATCCTTTTGCTACCAGTCATCCTAATAATCTCCTATTACTTGGTATTACTATATTATACCTCGTTGTTAATGCCTACTATCTCATCTCTTACCTTTTTACTGGTCTGGTATCTAATGATCCTAATCGTCTGGGGTAGGTTATACCCTTTGTATAGTTTAATCTTTCTACGCTTAACTATCTGTGTTATCTCTGCTACTGTTTTCTTAGGGTAATACTCATCTAAACCGTGTGAATGTAGGAATATATCTTGTTGGAGCTTAGTGATTTTCTTTTGTCTTAGCAGATCGTAAGTAGTATCAATTATTAACTGCTCTGCCACATCTCTATAAGCTGAGTCTTTATCAGTATGGTGTAATTGGTGTTCATCTGTCATTATATCCTCCAGTGTAATATTAGTACCAAGTAGTATCTTTTTACTTAATGACTGTATGTTATCTCCACTATCTCCCCTTAGTTGCATTATATATACTCTAGCTTAGTGTTACATTCTTTAAATGCCTGTATTATCTTTGCTGCTCTGTATAAACTAGCACCTGCTTTATTGTTTTGTATCCTAATATGGTTATCTATAAGCAGATCGTAGTTACCTGTTCCCTCTGGTGTCTTAGTGTTTGTTACTTCCCATACTTTCATTCTTTTAATATCCAGTTGAAGTATTTATCAATATTATGTATATAAACCTTATTCCTGTTGTCTGTATCTAACTTCCTTCCACCATGCTCTGCGTTGAAGGTTTCTATATCAACAATATCCTTTAAACTCTCTTTTATACGCTTCTGGAAGTATTGATTGATTTCATGTGGTAGGTAAGCGTAGTATCCCGATAGATGTTTAAGAAGTTCCCTTAAATCCTCTATGGTTTCGTCTTTATCTTCCTTCTCTTCCCATTTACTACAGGAGTCTATAGCAGTGTCAAACTTAACCTTTGTTTTTGATGCCACCATCCTTAATGGGCAAGTATTATCATCCCCTCTTCCACAATTATCACAACACTTCATAATTTCCTCCTTAAACTCTGTTCCGTGACATATCCCCTTTAACACTAGGTCTGTTAACACGTTCTTAGTCCTCCCATTTACTATATACCCTCTACGTTCTTGCACTATACTTATCGTTAAATAACTTAGTCATCTCATCTATATTGTCTGCTATCTGCTGATCTACCCAGGGGTTGTATTTAATATTAATCTTCTCCATAATAAACCCTTGCCAAAACTCTAACGTCTTAGGAAAATCACCATAAGCCCCCTCAACCTGCTTAGTTAACGGTGTCTCTGGCATTGATGCATAGCTAAACCCTACTAACCTCGCCTGTGGGTTAATGTTTCTTATCTTATTAGCTAACTTAAAGTTTGCTAAGTCTAATTGCCATGCTGGAGAACCAAAGATAAAGTTATGTATTGTACCTATCCCTATATCCTTAAACTTCTGGACTAGCTCAAATATTCTATCCTCATCCATAGGTTTATTAAAGAGTTCTTTCCTTACATCCTTATCGCCATGCTCTATACTTATCCCCACCTTGTTAACTACGCCTTTACAAGCATTAATTACATCATCATTAAAGTTGTTAATATTAGAGTGTACTTGTCTTATCTTGTACCCCCTACGCTTAAACTCGTTGAGTATTGAAATAGCTCTATCCTTTTTGGTAAAGAAGTTATCATCCATAATTTTAAATGACTTAATACCAAACCTATCAAACAGATAGTCTGCGTGGTGCATGACTTCCTCAAGTGTCTGTGTTTTAAACTCCTGGTCTTTGTTATGGTAGCAGAACGAACATCTAAAAGGACAGCCTGTACTTGTATATATAGCAGGCTCATATAGGCTCATATCTAATATATCATAGTCAGGGAACTCATCGTAGTAATTAGGGTCTATCTCAACAAAGTCTGGTACTAAGTAAGGTGTTATCCTTGCTACTGCACCACCCCATACTATTGGTATCCCCCATTTATGATACCTTTTACTTATTTGTAAAGCTGTTCTTAACGGTTGACCTATCATTACACTAATACCTATCTTGTCAGGCTTATGGTTCTTATCTATTCTGTAAGTGTTAGGTATCTGTTGGTCCCACAACTCAACATCCCATCCTTTATTCTTGTAGTATGTGGATAACTGAGCGAGTCCGACAGGGGGGTATAGGTCTGTTCCAAAAATCCCATCATCTAATTGGATAGGATTAATTAATAATATCTTACTCATGTAATTCTTTCTTTAATATTTCCATCCCACATCTTTTTAAGTATGATAAGTCTTTAGTTAAGTTATCTGTTAGTATTGTATGTGTCATTGTTGCCAATTCCTCTTCATCTGTTGGTATAAAACTTACCGTTACATCCCATCGTTCTGTCTTATGTCTCATTACGTACCATTAGTGCAGCTTCATACTGGTCATGGTTAACTCTGTTTATCCGCTCTAATACTTTCATCTTATCTAACTCAGCTATATAATCAACGTGTTTATATAAATCAGAGTTAGGGTCTAAGTGTGTATCTTGGCTAGGTTCTATGAATAAATAATACTTACACTTATCCTGAATATACTTCCATATCTTTGGGTCACCGCAGAGATAAGAGAACGAGCTTGTTATAATTAAGTCTACAGGTTCCATATTCTTTACATACTCTATTACATCCTCTTCAATAACCTGATAATTAGACCCCACATAGTCAACTGTTTTACCTTGTGCTATATTTTCCCTGTTAATCTCTACACCTATAGCGTTTGTATAACCCTGAGTTTCTAGGATAAATAAGTTTCTACCTTGTCCACACCCTAACTCTACTATGCTTGCGTTCATAGGCAACTCAGGCATTAGAGCTAACATGGTTACTGATAACATCGCAGCACCAGCCCAATGTTTGTTAGTAGTTGTATATTTCCAAAATTCAGTATTCTTATTCATTATTTCCTTCTAAGTAACCAGTAATAATCATCTGGGTGGAAGCCTGTTTTAGTATCTGTTAACGGTGCAGTAAAATCTCCACTACCTTTTTTACCATTTACCCATCCTTTTTTAACTATCTTCCACATTGGGAATCTATCTACATACTCTTTGCCAA
>Ga0208769_1000883_pt1 | contig 13925 bp, 17 predicted proteins | sample AntAceMetag02UKC_FD_184768 | JGI IMG/M metagenome (GOLD analysis project Ga0208769, IMG submission 184768) | Saline lake microbial communities from Ace Lake, Antarctica- Antarctic Ace Lake Metagenome 02UKC (SPAdes) (version 2) | ecosystem: Environmental > Aquatic > Non-marine Saline and Alkaline...
GCCAACTGTTCGCCTTGTAGAAGGGTGTTAATGTCAGCTTGTGCTAATTGTGCAGCTTGTTGTTGCTCGCCTCTAAGAACTCCAAGACGCTTCCTTCGTCCCTCGATTGTTAGTTGTTCCTGTTGAGCTAATCCCTCGCCAGCCATTCTTCTCTCCTGTGCTGTATTATAAGCCGTCTGATAACCTGCAACGCCAGCCAACTCATCTTGTTCAGAGAAAATACCCAAAGCATCACTATCATTAGTGTTGGTTAAGGTAGCCTGGACTGTTGGTTGTTGTAATACTTGGTCTGATGTTAGCCCCAGCTGGGACAAAATTGACCCTGTGTCCACTGTTGGCTGTTGTAATTCTGCCATTATTTTTTATTAACTTTTATTTCTTCCTCAAAGGCTTTTTGGATGGACTTTATGATGTCCATAAAAATAGCATTTGCTTGAATACCTTTTATTTCGACTGTATTAAGCATTTCAATTAAATGTTCCCCGTCTTTTTTTGATAGTTCGATTTTCATATTTTATGTTATTAATTATGGTGTTCCTGCGTTTACTTCTTGTTCGCTGCCTTCGTCAGTAAGAATGCCGTCCTTAAAGGTCAATTCTCTATATCTATATTTTAAATCTCCTCCAGAATAAAATACGCTCGTAACATAATCGTGTCCACTTACTCCAATTCCATCTGAACCATCGCTAGATTCATAAGTTCCGGCAGGTCTAATCTTATCTCCATTTATCCTCATTTTTTCGGTAGAGCCATATTTGAAAAGCAAACTTGTTCCATCATCATCAATATTCCAGCTAGTCCCAATATAAAGTTTATTTCCGTGAATTTCTGACCACCTTTTATCTGCTTCGCCTAATTTATAAACACTAGTCGTTAAAGGCTTAAGAGAAGAACCACCAAATTGATATTTATCTGAACCTCCAGCGTTAAAAACAACGTCATCTGTTCCCGTTATAACAATATCTCCGTTTGTTCCAACATTTATAGACCCCAACACTGTCTCTCCGTTAAGTGTTTGAAATCCAGCGGTCGACATTTTAACTCTATACAAGGTTTTAGCTGATTGAAATACACAACCAGTAAATGTTCCAGCAGTCACCTCCCCAAAAGTTCCGCTAGCTCCTGCAACTGTTCCAGCGAAAGTAGCGTTGCCTGTCGCTGTATCAAGCGTTATTTTAGGCACTCCTGCCGCTGCAAAAATCAACCCAGCTTCGTTCCATACCCCACCAGTACCGCCTGTTACAGCCCCAGTCGATGTATTCCAAGTAATATCACCAGTTTTAAATGCTCCAGCATAATCAGTATCTTCAAAAGTAAAATCAGAAAGTATGGTTTGTGTGTTGGTATTTAATTTAGTATTTAAAACATTAACAAAATCACCAGTAGAGCTATTAGAATCTATTAAGACTGTCCCAACATTATTTTTTATTGTTACGCTTGAAGCAGTCAAAGCTCCAAGAAAATCAACGCTAAAGGGTGCTGTTGCAAAAGTGTCTGCTCCTAGCCACATACCATCTGAGATATTAGCTTCCCAACGGCTAGAACCAGCTCCCATAGTCAACTTTTGAAGGTTGTTTAAAGTATCTCCATTGCCTGTAACTTCCTCAATCGTTGGTGTCCAAGTTTTTTGTCCTGTAAATAAACTCATTATTCGTATGTTATTTCCATTAGCTTTCCTCGTCTTCCTGTGACTTCTTTCTCTGATATAATCTTTCCTAGTTTCTTTTTATACTCTTCGTATTTCTTTGAGAGTGTTTCGTTGCTCTCTCTGCCCTCTTCTCCACTGGATTCAAGTCTAAATAATACTTTCTTGGTCATTTTATTTCAATAATATTTATAACTGGCGTTGTAGTTTGGTCTGTTGAATTAGGTATTAATTCGACCTCTGCCTTTACTTGTGACTTATTGGATATTTGGTCGACACTCCTATATTCTCTCATATCTTCATCGTCTTGTATTAAAGTGTGAGAAGCTAGAGCGTTGTTATCGTTAGCTATCTTTGCAGTAATCAAGCAGTTAGCTGGATTATCATTGTAGCCAATCTTTAAATCTTTCATCTTCCCGTAAGTAAGTGGTGTCTCGATTATTCCTGTTGCGTAAACAGTAGAAGAAATCTTATCAATCCCGTAACTTGCTCCGTTATTAAATCCTAAATAAAAGTTAGAACCAACCGCTTCAATCGCTCCAAGTGTGCTTCCCTGCCCTGCTGAACTAACATATTCAATAACTTTCGCTAATCCCAACCTTGAATCTGCTTTACCAATAGAGAAAACACCTCTAATAGTAGCGATCAAAGTTAAGCCGTTCAACGAAGTCGTTCCATACGGATTTATTCCAGTCACAACTGTTGTGTCTCCATCTCTAAGTCTAGTATAAAGTAGCATTCTTGAACCAGTCCACTGATAAATATTCCCTATTTGCCCTATTTGAGCATACCAATAGCCATCTAGCCTGAAAAACATATTAACTCCTCGCTCTTGAGTTAAATCGCTTGAGGACCAAGACGGGCTGTAAGTGTCCCAGAGATAAGTATTAGCTTGATGAACTGCACTATTAACAAAAGTACCAACTGTTAAATTATCGTTAGTATCCATTAAAGCTGTAATAACATCTCTTTCTAAAATATCTAAAGCGTTGGCGTTGAAAACTCCGTTCTCGTCAACTATCGCAATGTAATTTCCGTCACCGATACAAAGAATCTGATTAACCCACTGCATAGGCTTGTAGGCTTTGGCGTTTGTAAAGGTTGCCCAGCTGTCGTTCTGACTTGACCAGCTAGCTTCGCTTGAGGCTAACTCTACGGTCTGTCTACCGAGTTTAGTGGCTGTTGAGTAGTAAACATAGCTTTGATGTTCTCCAAGCCCTAAGACAGCCCCCTGTGTGCTTGTGTGAACTAGAGTTTCAGTTCCTCCAGTTATCTTGTAAATCTTTGTTCCCGCTCCTATAAAAGTGTCTCCGTTGGAAGCAACCATTGAGCAAGTTGGGAGAGAAGTTACAATCCCTCCACCGTCAATATCTTCCAATGCCAAAGAACACTGAGCTTTGCCAGGTTTTGTATGGATGTCTATGTTGATAAGACGGCTGAAGTAGGAATTGTCTTCATCGCTAATTCCTATGCCATTTGAGAATTGTGAGTATTTCATTGCTTAATTTAATATTATCCCCGTGTCCTGAATCTTTATTTTGTTAAATGTTGCGGTATTTTTTCATAGTTTGTATCTTGTTAAACAGTTCTTTTCCACATATAAGTGACGATATAGGGGTTCATTATTGAATGAGCCGTTCCACTTCCTGCCGTATTATTGGTCGGTGTAGTATTTTGATTGGTTGGGGTTGTGTTTTGATTGGTCGCTACTGTTCCGTTTACACTACCGTCAGAAGCTCCAGTCCCTACATAATTACCAGCTCCAGTTTCAGGTCTTCTATTTTGAGCGTCGGTTGATCCCCACTGTACTTTAGCCGTATGAGAGTGAGAATTTTGCGTATGAGTATGAGCATTTTGTGTGTGAGTATGGGCATTTTGTGTGTGATTGTGGCTCGCCAACTCAGCAGTCGTCAACGAATGGGTCTTAGCGCCTCCAGTTTCTTCAACAGTGTCAAAATCCGTGTCTGATGAATTTAATCCTATCAGCATTCTGCCTTGAGCAAAAGCGGCCCAAGTTCCGTATCCTAATAAAGTCCCTGGATTTGTTGCGACTACTGAAATAAAAACTGAACCAACTGGGAACGCTTCTCCGCCACCGACATTAGTGATTGTGTTGTTGTTTCCATCAATAGTCTTATTAGTCAAAGTCTGTGTGTCTGTAGTGCCGACAATGTCGCCAGTTGGCATAGTTGGAAGTGTAGCCCACGCTATATCTGTTCCATCGGCGGTTAAAACTTGGTCAGCAGTCCCGACTGGAAGACGAGTTGTAATTGTAGCGTTTTTATAAATAATATCTCCCCTAGTTGTCATTGGGTCTGAAAAACCACTAGCGAACGCTAGCCATTTCATTCCACCACTTTTAGCAGAGTCAGCTGTAAGCACAAAGTCATTCGTTGGGGCTTCGTCTAGTTTAAGGTTAGCTTCGTCAATTATGTTGTCAGCAACAGTTAAAGCTGTTGCTCCTGTTACTTCTCCAGTATGTGTTGCGTTGGTTGTTTTAGCGGTGTTCAAATCAATAGCTGTTCTATTCTCCTGTAAAGCTCCTTCAACTTCCGTAGCGGTGATTTTAGTCCCAGCATCAGCGATAGGAACATCAACAGCAGAAACTTGGTTAGCTCCTACTCCGAAATCAATATGAGTGTCGTTTACTTTGTCAGCTCCGATAGTTAAAGCAGTCGCACCAGTAACATCGCCAGTATGAGTGGCGTTAGTTGTTTTAGCGGTATTGGCAACGACTTCATCAAACTTAGCTTTAGTCAAAATCCCAGCTCTTATAGTTGAGGCTGCTACTAAAGTAGCGTTAGTTCCGTCAGAAGAATCAACGTCTACTGTTGTTTCGGTTGAAGTTCCTTCTGATAAATTAGTTGAAACATTAGTGTCTTTGGCAGTATTAAGTCCGATGGCTGTGTCCTTTGTCCCTGCGTCAGTTTCAATCAACGTCATATCTGCTTCAATCTCGTCAATTTGAGTTGAGTTAGTGTCGTCAATAGTGCTTACAGCATCAGTGCCAGCTATTTTTGAATAATTTTTAGTTAAATTTAGTGCCATTATGTTGGTTTAGAAATTGAAGTGTAAGTTGGCGTTGTTGGTTTTGATATTCCCATATAAATATCTTGAACATAGTCATCTATTGTGTCGCTAACATTGTTTATAATGAGGGAAACATTGTTAATTGGTGGAGAAAAAGTATCAGACGGTCTACCTATCGAGGTATAAGTTGGTGTTGTTGGTTTATCTATCGAGGTCATTTGAATGCATTAGTTTGATATTCTGCGTTAGAACTAAATCTGATGTTCTTTGGTAGTCTATCTTGGTAAAATTCAACCATCTTTTGAGTAGCTGTAGCGTATTTTCGTCCGTAAAAAGTTAGCTCTTTAGAATATTTAACAACATCTCTCATAAAATACTGCTCACAAACTCCCAAAGTTATGACGTTGTGAAATAAAGAAAGGAAATCAGGAACGTCTGTTGCTTCATCTAAGTCGTCAGGTAACCCAATGAATTCCCAATAAATTCCAGCAGTGACATCTACAGTCGGAAGTGGTCTGAGAAGAATTGAGTTTCTGATGAATCTCATCTTTAAATCGCCTTTTAAGTCATTCTCAACCCATTCGCTCTTTGAGTTCTCTGATTGGTCATAGACTGGAACTGGTAGTTGGTCGTCAGCAGGCTTGACTTCGATTCTAACTGGGATTAAACAGCTAGATGGTAAAGGATACTCTCCGTTAAATCCGAGGTCGCCAGCAGACAATGAAGCGACTGCTTTTAAATCTCCGTATTCTATTTTGATGAAGTTATTTCGGTGTCCAGTAGCTTGAGTAATTTCAGCGATCATATCCTTATAGACTATATTCGCTTTTCGATACAAAGAAGCATCTGCAAAAGTTGTTGCATTTGTTTTTGTGTTTTCTCTAATATCTAATATTTGGCTTGAGAATGGCATCTAGTTTGAAGTTGAACGATTATAAAACACTGTTACATCTGAAGCAGCTGCTAAAACTACTCTTAGTCCTTTAGAAACAACTGAACCAGTCATTAGGTAATCTCCTTCTACTATAGAGGCTTTTAATATCCCGATTGTGTGTCTAGTAGTCTTAGAGTCTTGGTCTGTGATTGTGATTGCTCCAGCGGCAGTTTTTCCAACTGTGATTCCTCCGAAATTTCCTACTTGCTCGAATACTTGAACAGTTCCACCAAATCCCAAAGCGATTGTATCTCCTGCAGCTTCTCCAGCGATTGCTGAAACAGTTGCGGAAGTAATCGTCTTAAACATACTTGTTCCTGTTACAGTGGCAGAGCCAGTTGTTGGGATTGTAAATATTTCAGTTAAAGCGTCTCCTTTGTCGTCAGTTCCAACTACGGTAAGAATACCAGCAGATATTGAACCGTTCCCGTCTACTACAGCCATTGTTAGGTTTCTTGCGAAGTCTAATGTGGTAATCACTAAAGTTTGCGCTCCGTCTGCAACATCAACAGCGGTTACTAAAGCGTCAGCACTTGCTGGAGTTATGTATTTTGATTCGTATCTCATTTGATTTTATAATTATTATATTGTTTAGAAAACATTTCAGCTAATTTACCAGCGTCTTTTCCGTGTACTTTTTTGGAATAAACTCTGATTACATTATCTCCGCCATCGACAATAGCAAATTCTTCTTTCTTAGCTTCTTTCTTTTTTAGCTCTTTGCAGTTTCTCATATGAGATGCAAGACCTAGTTTACTTTTGGCTTCAAAGCCACATTCACATTTAAACATATAATTTATTAATTAATTATCTTAACCCCCGAAGAGGCTAAGGAATCAATCAATCTAGGAAGCTTGAGTAAGTGTAATTCCACCGTCAGCGTTAGCTTGACCATTTACATACCAAGAAGTTCCATCTGAAACTAATTCTACATAATCACCAACTACAGCAACACCATCAGCGAATGTGATAGTATCTCCGTCAGCAATATATGGTCCGTCATCATTTGTATCAACTTCTAATTCGTTAATACCACCAATGATAATGTTAGCACTTGCGGAAGTTACAATAGTGTAACTAGCACTTGAAGGAGCAGCTTTACAGATAAATTTATAATTTAAACCAGCAGCAGGAAGTGGTAACGTAGTTACAAATTCCGTAGCAGAGTTTAAAAATAAAACCTTTCCGCTATCCCCAACAGTTAAAGTGTTAGTAGCGATTAAATCAGCTGAAACTTTTAGCCCACCTAATGCAGTGAAAGCAGCACTTGTCGTGCTTCCTTCGTTAGTATAGGTTACAGTTCCATCAGTTCCGTCAGTTTGTACAAACACACAACCAACAGCATATCCTCTATCTCCGTCAGTAGGGACGGTTAAACCTGTAGCTCTAGTAACATCGTGTGAAGAGTCAGTTTCCAAAATATTAACTATTGGAGTTCCAACTTTTTTCTCTTCGCCACAAAGTCTTATAGCTCTATTAAAATCTTTCATTTTTTTGTCCTTAATTTATTAGGATTGTGTGGGAGAATGAACTCCCACACAAATTACCTTAAATCAATACTTATCTTATAAAGATTGGGTATCGATTTTCACGTCTACCATCTTCTTGTCTCCATCATCAAAGGTCTTTAGACCATAAACAATGTAGTTAACAATATCCTGTCCGATGTAACCACTTCGGTCTTTAGTCATCATATTTGGATATTTTTGAACAATGATATCGGAAGGTCGCCCTTGACCGAAAATCAAATGTTCGATTTCTAGACCAGTAGTCCACCCGTCATCGGTATCAGTGAAAGTTTCACTAACAGCTAAGTGTCCGTGTCCTTCAGAAACTAGAGTCAAGCTAGTAGTTGCATCAGTAGCAGTAACATCTTGAAGTTTCTTTTGGTCAGCTGAACTCAAAGCAACAAACCCAGCGTCAGTAGCAGAAGCTACAGTAGTTCCAGGAGTGTTAATAGCAGCGACTAGACTATCAACAGTATTAGCAGCAGAAGAAGTAATGTGAACATTACCAGCAGTTGTTCCTAATGTTGATTTGAAAGTGAAAGTTGCTCCGTTAATAACAACAGTATCACCGTCGGATGGATTAGCAGCGATTGCTAAAGTTCCAGTCCAGTAAGAAGCGTTACTTGAGAATAGTTCAAAACCACCATAACGTCCAATGTGTCCGTTAATACCAGTTCGTTCTCCCAATGCATCTTCTCGTCCGCCTAGAGAATCAATCAATACTTGCTCGAAATAAGGAGAAAGAGTAGCGAATTTCCTTTCGGAAGGGTCGTTGTCTAGTTCTCTTAATTTTCGATTAGCGATTGAAAATACTCTCAATACGTTTGAAGTAGTTAGGTTGATTCCATTTCCTGAAGTTCCTCCAAAAATAGAGTCATCCATAGTAGAATCAGCGTTAACAACTTCCCCCAATACATCTCCATCAATTCTATTTGCCAATTTGATACCGCATTGTTTAGCAAATCGCTCCCTTGTAGGGTAGTGACTTTGGAACGCATCGATATCTTTCAAATAAAATGTTGCCTCTTTCTCTTGATCTACTGTCAAAGTTTCGTTTGTAGTAGTAATATCCTGTCGGGTATAAGACCCTTCAGCTCCAAGAGTGTTTACAGATACCTCAGAAATATAAGGTCTGTTAAGTGTGTCTCCAGTTTTTAAGTCAGCTTCGTAACGGAAATTCGCAATACTTTCGAATATATTTGATTTGTCGAAAGATTCTTGATAGTCCATTGACCAAACTTCCTTAATGCTGGCATCTAATGAATTACTCATTGTTTTAAGTTTAAGTTAGTTTCGGCTTAAACGTGTCTTTTTATCGGCATTTCTGACCCACGCTTTAAATGTTCTCGGTATTTAGTCATCTGTTCTTTAGACAAACCTTTAATCTCTTCAGGTTTAATCTTAGAGAAATCAACGACATCATTACCTGAAACATTTCCAGAAGGCGATTCAATAGCGTTTTTAGCCTTCTCTTTTTCTTCATTAGCGTTAGCTCGTGCCTTTGCTTCTAGTTTCCAGCCCATTTTAGACTCATAATAGTCAATCGGGTCAACTCCTAGACTTCGTGCTTCCTCATTTACTTCGTCTTCAACCGCTGAAAATTCAGGGTTACGTTCGAGATAAAGATTCTTCACAACATTAGACATTTTAGGGTTAGCTTCCTCGACTACTGGTGTAATCTCAGCTTCCTTGCCTCCACTTGGTTTAAGACTATTTATGGTTTCAGCCATCTTTTCGATGCCCTTCTGCATATTTTTAAAGTCTTCAACCGAAACAGTTTCCTGCCCTTCCTGCTCAAGGTTAGCTTCCGCTTCTTGTTCAGGAGTTAGATTTTCTTCTGCCATTTATTTAGAAAAATTAATTAAGTCTTGCTCGACTAAAGCAAAACCCCACTGTTAAGCGGGGTAGCGTGCTTATCCGTGGAAAATAAGCAAGCTACTACGCCTACCAGTTCCACGTGATATTTTTAATGTGCAATCTATTATAACATATTTATTAAAAACAATCTACTTTGCTTTATCAAAATCGGTTTCCTGCATCCTAGTTAATAGAATATTAGCCAAATAAGGGATGACTTTATAATTATCTTCTTTCAATCCCATTTCGTTCTTAGCGTCTTTAATATTCCAAGCTAATGTTGCTTTGGTCTTCAAGTCTAATACAACAATATCAGTATACTTATCGCCAAAATCACAAAGAACAGACTTTTTACGTCCACGTGTTCGTTTTCCGACTCTGATTTCATATCTTGCTACTAACGGTTTTTTCTTTTTAGCCATTGAGTTTTTCTTTTAATGCTTCTAATGTATGTGACGCTATCAATCCCCCTAAAGGCAGGTGACCTATTTGGTCTGACTTAATTTTCCCATAATTTGTTGCCAACCAATCTATTCGTTTGCAGTTCTCTGCCATTTCGTCTATTTCTTCCAAAATTGCCTTGTAACCGTCTAACTCTCTAATCAAAGCTATTTCCACCTCTCTATCTTTGTTGAGGGGGCTGTACGGCTTGAGGAGCACCTTGAGGAGCATTTGGCGTAGGTAAGTTCGCATTTAGTTGGGGATTACTTATTATTGCCTGTTCTTCTTCGCTCTTTTCAAATCTCTTAATATCTAAACTCATTTTACTTAACTGTTCTGCTTCAATCTTCTTAGGGCTTAGTCCTGAGGCTGGGTTAGTCAATGCTGATTGTTTCATTAATTCTAGGTTAGCCATCTCTGCTTGCTTGTCTGATGCCTCGTTAGTGATAACAAAGTCAATGAAGAATTGAGCGTTTTTCAGAAAACTCTTCTTGAATGAGACAAAAGCTGTGCCGTTCATTATGTTGTCTTTGACTAATTCCTTTTGAACTTTATCAACCGCTGGCTGGACTGCTTCCATTATCTTCAATTCCCGTCCAAGAGATACCATATTTTGAAACCTTTGATCCATTTTCAGATACTTTATAGCGAAAGGAGTGATCACTTCAATCAAGTCTTCCTCGCTACCTTGAATCTTAGCCCATTTCTTAGCTGATAGATTATCTAAAATGTCATCTAATTCAAAGTCTGAAAACCAATTCCTCCAGGCTATTCCCTGAGTTTCTAGTATAGAATCAAATAAAGTCTTAGCTCTCTTGTCGTTTATTACTGCTGTGGTTGCTGGCATATTAGCTGGGAGGTCTTCCCCTGTGCCTTGTGCTGTTAGTCCTAGCAACTGTCTAGCGAACTCAAAGAACTTATCAGCTGAGTTAATAAACTCGTTTGTTAAACTTTGGATTCTTAACTGTTCTAGTTGAGCACCGTTTTGCAAGTCAACTACTCCAGTAGATTCTAAAGCGTTAATAGCTTCCTGAGTTAAACTCTTGCCGTTAATTCCCTTAGTATGTAAAAATGTCCCTTTTGTTTGGATTTCATCGTATCTTAGTTTGACGTTCAAGGTTCTGTTGTAAGCTCTTCGGACCGGGGCGGTTATCTCATAGACTCCAGCACCCAACCATCTACCTTTAACAGCTACAAATCTAATATCTTCATAAGGATATAGAGGTTCTTCTCCATCAATCAAAAAGCCACTCTTCTCAAGTTCTTTTTTCTTTTGAATGTCTGCTATTGGTTTAGTATATGGTGTTTTAGTCCTTGAAAGTTCAACCGTAGTGTCCCAATCTGAAGGCTCTGAACCCTCTTCTGGCTTCATTATCTCTCGGTCTAGTGACATAATCACTCCTTTAGTAACTTGTCCATCAAAGTCATCAATCAACCAATGCTCGTAAACTTGAAAGGTTGAAAGCCCTTGAGTTTTCATCTTCTCCCATAAAGTCTCTACTTCTTCCCATTTATCAAACTTGCTCTTACGTTGCAACATATCTGAGTAAGTCCATTCGTGCTTTTCTATTAGTCCACCTTTCTGAACGTCTAAGATGTGAGCTGGTCTAACTACGTTTCTAAGGTCAACTGTCTCTGTCCCTTCTGATGTCTTCTTTAGTATAACGTGCCCAAAGTCAACAAGCTCGTCTCTAACGCTGTTTAAAAGCGATGCATAATCTTCTACTTTGAGATGATTTTGAATAATAGGCTTTAAAACTCCCACTACTCCGATAGCTTGTTGGTTCTCTGCCTCAATAGAAATGTCTTTGGTGTCCAGGTCTGTGCCGTGTTTAATGTTGATTGCCATTACCTTAGAAACATCAAAGAACTCTTTGGGCATTCCATCGCTCCAAGTAGAAGTTAGGAATTGAGAGTTTACTGCTCTGAATACGTCTGATATTACATTTCCGATATTATAATAAGCTCCAGGGACAATAGTCACCTGCATATCTTGATTCTCGTCTAAAAAAGCTGTTGTTCTACTCATAGTTTTCTTGTTTAAATTGGTGACAGTCCACATTGTCGTTAAATTCTGCGAACTCTCTCATTTGCCAACCAATAACCGCAGCAGTTAAAAGGTCGAAATGTCTTGTGATTACTCCAGTAGTTCTATCATTAAAATCTGCTTTTGTATAGCTTCTGATTTCTTTTAATAGTTCCCGGTCTTTAATCCTAACAACTCCATCATTGAAATCTTTTCTAAAGTCAAACCACATTTTAGGCTTTGTCTTTCGGTCTGTTCCCCACCCTAGCTTGTCTGTTCTCTTCCTGGTTATTTTATCTTCGGCTACTTCAACAAAGATATTAGGATATTCGTCTTGTCTTAGTGCTGATATAGTAGCGAACCCAGTTGCATTTCGTTCAGGTGCTACCACACAACCTCCATAAGCTCTCCCAACTCTTCCCATTAGATATCCGAAGTCATCAGGTGCTATCTCGTTGCTGTGAAATGTAGCCTCAACTGTGTTGGCTCTAAAGTCAATTAAAACTAAAGCGTTTGAGTCTCGCCCTACTCCCTCGGCTGTGTCTCCTCCTATCCCATAAGGGTGTTGAGGGTTGTATTCTCCGTAGTAATTAACGAACTCTTCTTCTCTTATCGGGTCTTGGGCTGTTAAAAGCATCGCTTCAACAACTTCTATGTCGAAAAACTTATCTTTTCCGCTTGTAGGATTGCAAAGGAAATCACCGGACCAATCTTCTGCGTCATCTTTCAGGCTTTTAATCTTCTCTGGCGTGTATTTATCCCAAGTTGGTTTACCGTCCTTGTCGATTATTGGTGTAATTTGGGTAACTATTTCTTTTTTATTCTTAAACCATTGAATAGTTCCTTCTTCTGAAATGTAATTAGCCGTTACTACGTAAGTTCCGTTATCGCTCATTCCTTGGATAGCTTCATCTATTTTGCTGATAATGTTTTGTGTTTGAACCATTGAGCGGATTGTAGCTGAATCTTCTACATCTTCAAAGAAAAGAAAATCGGGCCTATAAGCGTCCTGGACTTGCCCTCTCTGTACTTGCCCGACTGTCCCAGAGCCTAATTTCACACCAGTCTTTAATGAGAATGTTGTCATTGACTCTTCTTTCTTCGTCTTTCCTTCTTTCTCAAATAAATCACCGTATAACCAACTAACTTCAACAATTAAATTATATACATCGGTTACGATTTGCTTTGAGTTGATTGTGTCTTTAGTTATTACCTTGATGTATTTTCTGAAAGTATCCTCGTCGTTCAGCAATGCATAAGTTAAAAATAATTTTAGCAGTGTGGTTTTGGCACTTCCCCGGAAACCAATATTCAAATACTTCTCTAATCCTAAATAGCTTTTGATGTAGTGCTTAATCATCTCTGAGTGAAAAGGTGCCGGAGAATCTTTGTAATATCTAGTGAAGTTTCCAACAACAAATAAGTTAAACCTTTTTGCTATCTCTTCAACTGACATCTCGCTGGTGAAATTGTATAAAGCCAAACGATCTGTCTTGCTCCCATTTAGGATGATGTTCTCTATATATTTTCTGCTTTTGTCTTTTTTTGTCGCCACGTGTTTCGATTTAAGGCTTTTAAAATTTGGTAGTGGTATGTTCTATCCTTGAAAGATTAAGTAATGCGATGATAGATACCCCTACCGCAAACATCCCTAGTATTCCGTGCCCGCTCTCTCCTAAAAATATCCCACAAACAAATAACGAACAAGCTATTATAAAATTAAACATTTTACTGTATTAGTTTTTTAAGTCTCCACTCACTTACGCACCCCCATTTCGCCCCTGCTTTTAAGCCAAAAGAAAATTACAGTAAATCCTTCAATCTGTCCCCGATTGTCTTCTTTTTCTCTTCTGTTGGTATTAAATCCTTGCCGTTAGCTCCTGTTATCTCTGTTTTATCAGCCCAACCAAATCTATTCTTCATATTCATATACCAAAGCGTTGCAGAAAATTTACTATTCTCTAAATTCTTTCTACCCTTTTTTTCCCACCAACACTTGCATAACACTAATCCTTTCTTTATGGTTTCTGAAAACTCTGGCTCTTCTTTCATAAAACGATAAAACAAATCATTGCTTATTTCAAGCCCTGCTGTTATCTCTGCTTGACTAGCACCATCTGCCATCTCTTTTACAATAAAGGTTTTCCAGTCTTTTCTAAGTTTAGTTAATTTTATTTTTGGTCTTGCCATTATAAGTCGTTATGTAAGTCTATTTCTTTTAAAATCTTAGCTATCCTCTAAAAAATATTATCTACAAATTTAACCAATTACAATAAACAGTCATAAACTTGATAAACAACGGGAAAAGTAGAACAGTCAACATAGAAAAGAAAACCTGCTTTAGTATTGTTTTTGTTGATTCATCCATTTTTTTCTTTTAAAATATTAGCTATCCTCTAAAACTTTTTCAGGTATTCTTTAAGTTTCTTTAAGTCTTTCTTGTCTTCCCCTCCAATATGAATATTCCAGCCACACTCACAGCCT
>Ga0208769_1000886_pt1 | contig 13905 bp, 19 predicted proteins | sample AntAceMetag02UKC_FD_184768 | JGI IMG/M metagenome (GOLD analysis project Ga0208769, IMG submission 184768) | Saline lake microbial communities from Ace Lake, Antarctica- Antarctic Ace Lake Metagenome 02UKC (SPAdes) (version 2) | ecosystem: Environmental > Aquatic > Non-marine Saline and Alkaline...
ATGGTTAGTTCCGGTGAGCGGGTGATTGTGCAAACGCCCGCGCAACAAATTGCAGGGGCAGGGCGAACCGTCTCCATGGGACCAATCTATATCAACAACGGTATGGACTTGGCTGAGTTCAACGCTAACGTCCGCAGAGTAGTGGGAGGCGACCTGGAATGAACGCGACGCTGAGAATAACCGACGGCACGACTCATGTTGACCTGATTCGAGGAGCCTACCGGCTATTAGACTGGACGCCTCTGGTGTCGCAGGCCAAGGACGGCGGACGGTTCACTGACAGTCCCCTGGCGGACGGTCGACGGCTACGGGACTTCAAGTGGGACAATGTCACAGAATCGTTCACCTTGCAACTCAACGCTGCCTGCCAGGACTCAGCGATTGAGTTCACGCAGACCTTGCGCCGGCTGCTGGTCAAAGCGAAGGACTATTGGACAACCGACTGGCAGGATACACCGGTCTACATTCAGTGCCGTGCGCCGGACGAGACCGAGACCCGCTACAGTCTGATTGTGGTAGGCTCGCTGGAAGAGGACACCAACTATTTTAACCAGCCGTTCACCGCGGTGGACTTCCTGGGCAACGTGGTCATGGACGAATTGCCGTTGACGCTGGAGCGAGGCCATTGGACAGGTAATAAACCGGAGACAGGGGTATGTGTAGAGGTTAGCGGTGAGTATGATTTGGATGTCGTGGCAGGTGGATATACTACTACATGGGCACTAGAGTCAACCATAGCTGGACGTAACTTGCAAGATAAGCAAGATTGCATCTATACAGCAACCAATGGAGATATTTTCTTACTACTCAAAAATTGGATAGGGGCTGGGGCTTACGATGGAACGATACGGCGTTCTGTTGACAATGGAGCCACCTGGAATATTGTCGAAAATCAGGCTGCTGAAGGGTTCTCATCAATTGATAATGTGACAGCGACAATACTGATAGCTAGTTCTCATGATGCGGCTCAAAAATTTGTTTACATTTGGCAATCGACAGATAGCGGAGCTACTTGGGCTAAAGTTAAAAGTATTAACCATGGTGCTTATTATGCCCCGTCTACTGTGCTCACTCTAGCAAACGGTGATTGTATATGTCAGGTGCAGGGTTCATCCTCTCCTGGTGTTTGGGAGGGGATGCACATATATCGTTCTGCTAATCAGGGAGCTACATGGAATTTTTATACATCTATTTATACAATTAGTACAGCTCTTCCTTATGCTCCACCACTAATCCAACTTTCAAGTGGACGGATACTTAGTGGCGGGCACGGAGTATGGTATTCTGATAACAATGGAATAAATTGGTTTGAAGGCACCCCTGGGTGGATAATATCAATGTTACAGACACGAAGTGGGCGCTGTTTGGCTATGCAATATTTAGGTTCGCCACAACAATTGAAATATTCTGATGATGATGGAGCAACTTGGGCCTCACTTGCTTCGTTCGGTATTCCTGCTTATTATATTTTGGGATTAAGCCAACTTACTGTTAGTCCTTACAGTATATTCATTTTCCAAGAAGGGACTAGCAATGTTTATATTTCATTAGATGACGGAACATCATGGACTGTCGATGATGATATTTCTGCAGATACGTTCAACGGTGGATTAACAATTGAAGATGATGGAGAAACCGTTCTGGCAGCTAGCTGTGATTACGTAACCGATGACGTACACGTATATAGTCGCACGGTTACTGGTTCGTTTGATGATATTGATGTTACTGTAGGGACAGAAGCGGATTGTGACGGGGCGGCCTACCTAGCTAACAAATATTTACCATATAACATTACACATATTAAGCAAAGTACAGCCATTGGTTATGATGACGTGTTCCCTATGGACCCTCTCCCGCATGACATTTTATATGAATGGGGACCGCGCTGTGTATATTTCGGAATGGTGGGAGACCAAGTAAATTTACAGCCTACCTTCACTAATCTAGTGTTTGATATTGACGAGGCTTGTCCATGGCCCGGAGAGTATACTATCGAGTGGAGATATTCAGATGGGGGGGCTGGCTGGCCCCTTTTAACTGCAGCAGATCACACTGATAATGATGGAGGAGTATTCTCTCAAACAGGAGTAGAGTGTTTGTCTTGGGAACCCCCTAGCGATTGGGCAGAAGAGTTGGTAGACGGTGACACTGGTTTCTGGATTAGAGCTTGTATTACTGCTTATACAGGAGTATTAGTACATACTGTACCTACCCAACAGAATCGACAGATATATACTGCTAATTTACCATATATAGACTTTGATGCTGATCAAGTAACGGGTGATATCTCAGCCATTATGGAAGTATTGCTACCTAATGAAGGTGATAAAGATGGGCCTGGTACCACTTCATCTCCCAGAGGATATTCTAATAGAATAATGCTAGGAACCCGTAGCATGGATAGGGGTAGTAACTTCATAGCCTATCTCAACGCTTCAGATGAATTAACTCCTCTTAGTGTTAGCTGCGAGGTAGGTGCCAGTACTACCTTCACAGATAGTTTGACTGCACCTGCTGGTAGAGCAGCTTACTACAATCCAACTGGATTAGAAGACCTCAACCCGCGCGTAAAATGGACTATAGCCAGTATCCGCTCTACTGAATATCATGGGACATTCCATGCCTTTCTGAGATGTTTCCAGAGTGGCGGTAGCCCTGGGGATATAAATGTCAAGTTGAAATTCACCTCCGGTTCTGGTGGTATTGATTATGAAACAGGCAAGAAAACATTATCCACTCTAAATGACTTTTACCTGATGGATTTTGGCAGAGTGGATATTCCTGCCAGTGCTATGATTAAGAACAGTGAGGCTGGCGATGAACTCACTATCGAGGTCTACGCTGATTCTGTAGACGGGACACCTTTCCTCTATATCTATGACTTAATTCTGTTACCCACGGACGAATGGATTTGTGACAGTAAAGACGCTGTAGGTAATGATGATAGTGCTATAGAATGGGGCAAGTCATTAGAAATAGATAGCGTCACGCACTCCAAAGCTACGATTAGAAGTCTTCTAAGAAGCGGGCAATCAACAAGTGGATTGATTTCGTCTGTCTACGCCACAGACAGCACTGGCCCGGCGGTACTATTGCCGGATAAGGACCAGAGAGTGTGGGCATTGGCTGCAAGTTTATTTGTGGCAGAAGGAGTCCACGATGGAGCTGGCAACTTGGCCTATCTATCTGACGCCAGTGGGGATTTTGTCAATCAGGGAGTGAAGGCGGGGATGACGGTCATCAATGAAACGGACGGCAGTGAAGCAATTATCACTTTTGTTACAGCTACCGAAATACACGGACCGTTGGTGGGGGGGACTGGTAATGACTGGGATGCCGCCGATGTGGGACACGTAATTACCGACAACTGGGTATCATGGCCTTGGATCTGTCACAGTATTCAGATGTGGAATAACCAGCGTTACCTCGCCGCCAGAGGTGAGAACTAATGGCTAGTCTGAGCATCAACCTGTTCTCGCCGCTATGGCAAGGGGCGCAATTCGTGCGTTCGCTCGGCCCGGACGTCGACGACTGGCGGCACACTGTCCGGGCGGTGGGTGGCTATTGGGACGGAACCTACTCGGAGACTATTCGGCGGGACGACCTCGGAGCATATCTACAAGACGCGTTGGGCCAGCATGTGGTGGTCAAAGATGACGCTCTGGACGTCATCTGGGAAGGCTTCATTAATCGTTTGACAATTCGAGTGGGCGGCTTCTCCTGGCAAGTGGGGCCCATGCTAGACGCCATCAACAGGACATTCGTAGAGTACAACCTGCGTGATCCGGTCTCGGGGAAAGCTCTGGCTGGCAGATTGATACCGACAGAATGGGGCGACAACTTGGACGCTCAAGCTCGGTATGGTATCATTGAGAAAATACTGAGCGTACAGGGAGCTAACCAGGCCACAGCGGTCGAACAGCGCAACTCATTTCTAGCGACCGGAGCATGGCCAAAGACCAGTCAGTCTATTGCTTCCGGAGGCAATGCGGTGAGTGTCGAGGTGGAATGCTTCGGGTACGTGCGCTGGCTGGATCGGGTGATCTACAACCAGACCGTCACAACTGGCGACGTGTTCCTGGCCGAGAAGATCAAGAACGTTCTACTGACTGAACCTAACGGCTTCTTCGAGACCAGTGGGGCATCCTACACTAGAGAGTTAATAGCCAATGGCAACTTCGAGATTGCAGGTGGTGGCGGGGCGGACATCTGGGCCTCCTGGACAGAGACAGTCGGGGACGGCACGCTAACTAACGTTACCGCCGACCACAAGGAAGGGGCGAACTGTTGCGGACAGACTGCCGGAGCAACGTTCAATACCCTGATTTACCAAAACGTGACGGTCGTGGCCGGGCAGGCATACCGGTTGACGTTCTGGTCGAAGGACATGTCTACCGAGACTGCGGCGGGTAACCATGACGGCGCAGCCGGGGCAGCGTTCCTGACTGACTCCAGCGAAGACTTCCTGGAGAACGGTATCCTGACGGGACAGACCGTGGGCAACACACCTGACGGAAGCACGGCTACAATCTCGGCGGTGACTACTACGCAGGTGCACGGCACACTCACCGGTGGCACAAGCGACGATTGGCAAGTAGCAGAAGCGTTCACAATCGTCAAAGGGGCGTATCCGGCACGCTATCAGCTATACGATGCAACCGCGGCAGCAGATATGATTGAGGTGGCAACGACATCGCAGTTCGGCAACACGGCCTGGACTAAGACGACGGTGACGTTCTATGCTCCGGCGGGGTGTACTTCGGTGCGGATATATCTGATGTGCGCCGGTACTAATGCCAAAGAGGTACGATTCGATGCCGTCAGCGTCAAGGAATGGTCTGCGGCACTGGCCGATCACAGCACGCTTGTCCCGTCATACGAAGACCGCAACCGCATCGCCTGGCCGGTGATTCGGGAGTTGTTGGGCTACGGTGACTATCTGAGCAGGCAATACAACTGGGGCGTCTACGCCGATCGGGAAGTGCGGTTCGAGGTGGCTCCGGAGGAGATAGAATATCTCGTTAGCATCTCTGATGTGGGACGAGCCTACACCACACCGGAAGGCGGGCGAGTAGAGGAGTACAACATTCTGCCAGGCAAATGGCTGTTGATTACCGGCGTGCTTGTTGGACATGAACCACCAAGCCTGCAGCGTGACCCGAGGGCAATGTTCCTTGCGTCTGTGGAGTACAACGCCAAGACCGGAGCCACACTCAATTCCGGTGAGTTCGGACGCGTCAAGCAGGCTCTGGCTAGAATAGGACTACAGGAGTTGTAACATGAGCGGTTTTGCACCAGACGAATTGATAGAGAATCTAACACCGTACTTTTGCACAAGAGGCCAAGGCGGTGGTTGTGCTGTGATGGTATCGGCGGTGAGGACAGCTACAGCTACAGCTTCGACCAGTACCAGCTCTACTGTATTTGCAGGCGTTAATGGTATGTCGGTAACTATTACTCCTTCTACCACATGTGATGTGTTACTGACATTCTCATCACATGTGCGCATAAACACCCAAGGTCGAGAAGCAATATTTCAGTTTTATGAGGGTGCAACAGCTAAAGGGGTCTGTGTCCTTGTGCAAGCGCAGAATGCAAACAACTACCGTAACTGTATTAGTATGCAATATCTCGTAAGAGGGGTCGCGAGTGGGTCTCATACATACACGGTTCGCTGGCGAATGAACGCGGCGGGGACAGCAAACCTCAGTGACTGCGGGCGCATTATGACCGCAATGGCGATAACCACGTAAGGGGGGAAATAACTGTATGGATAAAGTCTTTGACTGCGCGGGCTTATGGTATGCCAACGAAATAGCGGACGTGGTAGAAGTCGAGTTTGGTTTCCGTCCAGAGGTGTCAACGAGTGACGGTGAAATTATCGTACATCCTCGTCCACGTGCTCTTGAAAAGCAAGAAATTGAGTGGCTGCGGGAGTATCTGAAAGAGCATCCGCAGAAGTCAAGTGAGGATCGAATGGCAGAAGAGAAGCAGGCAGCGGAAGCGCGTCGACAAGAGACAATATTGCGGGTAACGAAAGTAACCGACAGTGCCGCGGTATCGCTCAATGCGGTTGAAGTACGCGATGCGGTTCGTGCGCTGGCGGAGTTGATGGGGGTGAAACTATGAGGTGGCTAAATGCGATTCGCGGGTGGTATCAATACTGGAAAACCTGGAAACGGTTCGCTGAAGCTACACGGCAGTGACGCGGCTCTAATTCGGGAGCAATGGAAAGCCTATAATCTCAAGATAGAGCTTGGTCAGGCTCAGGCTAAGATCAAGCGTCTGCAATGGCTGGTAGGCAACTTGTCCATGTTGGTAGAGGTGCTACAGGACAACGGGATACTGGTAGACATGATGAGCGACGAGGATCAGATGGTAATCAGGCATCTGATGGAGACGCTGAAGTGAGCCGCTCCCGACGGAAGACGTCTATTTGCGGTTGGACGTGCGCTCGGTCAGAGAAGCAGGACAAACGACTGGCCAACCGAGCCTTCCGCCATCGAGTCAAGGGCGCGCTGGCAACAGGACGGATGATGCCACAGCAACGAGAGGTAAGTCAAGTCCTGTCGTGGGACAAAGACGGCAAGCAATGGTTCGACCCAGACCGGTTTCCGGAGGAGATGAGGAAATGATGGAAGAGCTAGTCATTAGTGTTCTCGTAGAGATGACATTGGAGAGCTATCTGTGTTGTGTGATGGGAGCAGAGATGTACCCTGATTGGCCGAAGAAAGATTATTGGCCAGAGGAGGCGTTAAAGGCTCAGGCTATCGCAGCTAGATCATACGCGCTGTGGCGGCTGAAGCACCCTCGAAGCGATGGACTATGGACTCTGTACGGCGATGCCCGAGATCAAGGCTGCGACTGCAACCGGCGGCATCCGAAGTCGGACAAAGCCGTGGCTGACACCGAAGGGATGATTGTGACAACGGACGACCCGCAGTTCGTGGCCAGGTATGTGAACCGTTGCGGACGCCCAGAGTGTCCAGCGTGTGCGGAAAAAGGCGGGTACGACGACAGGGTTTGGAGTGACAGAATGTGTCAGTATGGCACCGCAATTTTAGCGAGACAAGGGCTGACCTGCGAAGAGATTCTACAGTATTACTATGGCTCAGAGGCGGTAGTGGGGAGGTATGACGAATGATTTATCCGAAGCCAGCAAATGGAAGTAAAAGAGGAATCCATTGGACAGCTTCAAACTATCCTGTTCACTCTAATTTCCAATGGCATCTCGATTGGATGGCACGTTGCGGCATGGGATGGGTAAAGTATGTTTCCGATGGAAATGCCAGTCCGGGCCAGGGCGACAGTGGTGTACAGTTCGGAGTTAGTTGCCTTGAGCGCGGCATGATACCCATTCAACGTTTCTACCAACCGGCAGACCACAGGTGGACAGACGCCAATGACAACGCTGTCCAGGCTTGTGTCGCAAATGGTATCAAGTACATTGAGCCGATGAATGAACCTGACTTGCTGAAAGTCGAATGGGAGAACCAGCCGCCACAGGATCAATGGCTAGAGCGTTCGTTCACCAACTGGATAGACCAGGCACAGCGTATCCAAGCGTTAGGCGGGATTCCCCTGTCACCAGCGTTAGCCAGCGGTGCTTTCCGGGACAGAGGCGAAGATGCTGGCCAGGTATTGGTGAACCCTTTCGAGTGGATACGGGACGCAGGCATCACGGACTTCGTGTGCGCCATCCACAACTACACCGGCAACCATCCGATAGACTATCCCTACGACGCGGTGAACCAGGAAGGCCAACCGTTGACACAGGAGGAGTATGACAAGTACGGGCCAGAGGCGTGGGACTATAGACCGTTGGAACACATCAATATTCAACGCGAGCGGGACAAGAATCCGGGCGACACTATCTATGATGACGATTCCTGTTTCCTGGCAGTGATATTGTTTCGGGAGCTGCTGGATGAGGTTGGTTTCCAGCATGTGCCGATAATGACTACCGAGGGCGGGCCGGTTCACACCGACCTATGGGACGGACGTTACCCGCGTGTAGTCCCCAATCTGTTCGTTGAAATGCTGGAGCAAGAACTGGCATGGATGAGCGACAAGGATTGGTACTACTGTCTGTGTCCATGGCTGTGGGCGAACAACGCCGCCGGTGGGACAGGGGGGTGGGCTGACTGTCAATTGTTCCATCCTGGGCATCCATGGACGGACTCGGACGGATTCATGCCAGTAGTGAAATGGTTGATTGAGAGACCCATCTCGGAGGACGGTAACACCACGCCGACAGAGCCGCCTGATCCTGAACCGCCAGAGCCCACACCGCCAGAGCCTGACTTGTCTTGGGACATCCCAGACTGGAACGACGCGACGCTAATAGGAACTGACGCCACGGGTTGGACATGGCAGTTGGTGGAAGCCAGGCTAGAGTACAATCCCGGCGATCATACGTTGTATATGGACGCTGTTGACGAGTACGGAGAGCGAGCCAACGATGCGGTGATCCATGTTCAGAATGCTGACGGAACTGTATTAGAGCTATCGCAAGACAAGCCACTGACGGAACCAGGCCGCAACGTGCCAATGTTCAAATGGGACAAGCTGAGTGTATGGATTGCCGACAAGGACATGAGCGACATTGTACAGAATATACACACGAGATATGCCGACAATTCGGAATACGACACCACTTGGGGACATATCAGCTATTACCTCAAGTTCCAGCGAACGTTTGTGTCAGAGACAGAACCGCCAGAGCCGCCACAGCCAGTGTCGGAAGACGACATCAGGGAAGCCGCCTGGAACCATCTGTACCCCGTCGGCGGAGTGCATCTCAACCCCGACGCCACGTTCCAGGCGGTGGCAAGAGAACGCGGTTACGGTGCGCCAGTGACGCAGGAGTTCGACGTGGGGGACGTCCGGGTGCAAGGATTCGTGATGAGGATTCTCCGCGCCGAGATCGGATCATGGCAAGATGTGAGTGAGGTGCTGTGGTGAGCGCAGTAACGTGTCCCATCTGCCAGCACCGTATCGCCTGTCTACAATGCGACAACGGCATCTGCGAGGCCTGCGGAGCGGACTTGTGGGCGGAGGAGAACATTCCGTTTGCGGAGGAACCGACTTGCCGTCAGGTCAACGGAGACGCAGACAGTGTGTTTTGTACCAGTATTCAGGATTGTCGAATCAGATAGAGAGGAGGTGAATCATAATGGAAGAGCTATACATTGGAGCATTGGCATTGACGCCTGTTATCGTAGCCATCATCGGCGCAGCCAAGCGTTTGGGTCTGCCGTCAGCCTACGCGCCGTGGACTAACGCAGTCTTGTCGGTCGTGGCCTACGGTCTGGTGGTGTGGATTAAATCAGCGCCGCAGTATCAGGAACCCGTTGCAATGGCATTGAACGTCATCGTTGTATTCCTGTTGGCCGCAGGAGAGTACGACATCCAGAAGTACGCCACCAACAAAGTGAAATAGACTGACTCGGAGATCACCATGGCAGACGAAGACCACGTAGCAGCAGTAACAGCAATAGAAGGCAGGCTCTCAGCAGTTGAAAAAACTGTCGAGAAAATGAACGGCAAGCTGGACAGCATATCAGACAACGTTATTCAGCTGATGGCGACGTCCGGACACACGGAAGAACACTGTCCGTATCGGGTCGAAATCTCCATGGCTACCAATGGAGCCAACCGGTCAGGGCTGCGAGCAGAGAAGGCTGTGACGTTGGCGGAGAAAGCCATGGACTTGACAGTGCAGAATAGGGTGGACATCGCCAGGCTCGTCGCTACTGCGGCTGCCGGCGGCGGGAGTATCGGTGGTCTCATCGGAGCAGCGGTAGCGTTTGCACTATCCACAATGTAGGATATAGCTCGACTGCCACGCGCAGAAGGAGTACACGGAGCCGCTCAGAACTTGGGCGGCTTTTGCTATGGCGTCTCGCAACTGGCCAAAATGCGATTAAAACAGGCCACACAATCGTTTCTAATGCCACAGTTGACTACATTTGGATACAAGTCTAGGACATTTCAGCGCAATTCTGGCTATCAATTGTATTGTATAGTTCCATAACTGTATGCAATGTATCATAGATATACACCAGAACATAGAAAGACGCCGGAATCGAGGCATATTAGATTACCTGCAGCGGAAAAGTCGCCACACGGGCCAACCCATAGCGTGTTCCGAAGAAGACTTTTCGTTCATGCCGTGCAAGAACTTTAAGGTTGGGAACACGAAACTCGTGCGTTTTGCTATTGACAAGTGTAGTAATGTGTGGTATAATAGTATCATAAGGATGAGGAAACAGAAAACGCAGCAGACTCAAGCCAAGACAGACAAAGAAACTTAAAAACAAAATAGAGGGTAACCCAAAGAGGAACCAGTACCTAAAACCTGGTGACGGTCGCAGACCAACGACCAACTAAATACAAAGGACAGGCGTAGAACCGGAAGAAACCCCACATGGGCAGTAACGCCCCGATGGGAGACTGAGAGAGGACAGTTAGTGCGGCTCTCAGGCCAGGACATTGGCAGCAACAGTATCCTGACCTGAGCGTCGCAATATCATATCACAAGAGGAGAGAACGAAAATGACAAAGAGAACGTTTGAAAACTGGGACGGCAGTGCAGACGAATACATCAAGGAATACTTCGCAGACAGGGACGCTGCCAGAGCCATCAAGACGAAACGCATGAGAATCCAGAAGGAATTCGTAAGGCAGGATCCTAATGGAGACATTTGCTGGAGACACACGCACAAAGGCGAGGCAATAATGTCAATTAACAAAACTTACACGATAGAGGTTTACGGTTAACCAACCACGCCGGCGGGGCCCTCGCCCCGCCACACACAAAAGGAGAGAGACAATGACACGGAAAGAGACAAACATGGGATGGAAAATGCAGAGGAAACCCCGCCGCACCACAGCGCAACGGGAAGCGGCAATGGCAGACAACACGATGAAAACTTCAGGACTAGGAATCGGAGAGGCCGGGCAGGTTCCCGCCTCGACACCAGAGGATGAACTGGAAGCGGTGCAGTTACAGGGTCACAGGAAATACGATTATCCCCAGGGGCGCAAACTGAAATGTGGCTGCACGGTATTCTATGCAGCGCACGTGATGAACGCCAGCATGGGAACGTCTTGCTCGGACTGCTACGACAGGATGAGCGACTGCTAACCAACCACACACGAAAGGGGATAGAACAATGAAACAGCAAATGACGGCGCAGCAGGCAATTGAAGCGCTCAGCCACAGCGACGACTACGAGGCGATTCTCGCCCTGGCCGACGCAGTTGAAACTCAACTGGACGACATGAATATCCAGTACGACTCGGACGGACTCCAGGACTGGGTCGCCGCTGGGGACTATGATGGCACGGAGACGGTCGAAAGCATCGCCGAGGGATGGGCCGTCTAAGCCGAAACGCCCTTCGGGGCGTCTGCCGGGGATAGTCGCCCGGCACTGACGAAGCAGACTGGGAGGCATGATGAACAGAAGTATACGAATCGACAACGAGACATACGAATTGATACTGGCAATGGCGCAAGATGGCGACCGTAGCATAGTCGCTCAGGTGAGGCGCCTGGTCAACGCAGAGGTAGAGCGACGCCAGGGAGAGCGACGCCAGGGAGGGCCTGCAGAAGCGACGGAAGAGCGAAAGGAGCCATAGCAATGGCCTGGAGCATGAGCGGTATCAGCGACGACGAGTGGGAACACGCAGACATGAAGTACAAGGAGAGACGGGTGGACGCAATGGCAAGAGCGAATGAGCAGATGGCAAGAGACGAACACGACTGCATCAGCGAGATGAAAGCTAACGCGATGCGGATGATCGAGGAGATGCCGGACGGGACTTTCGAGGGTTGGTACACGAAGGCATTCGTGATGATGGATGAGGCTGCCACGAGCGGCAGAGGAGAGGAGATACCGTTTTGAAAGCGGATACGCTGCGGGAGGCCGAAGCGGGGCTGGAGCGGGACACCAGGCAGAGGATGTCTGCTCGCATAGCGAAACTGGAGAAGGAGAACCATGAGCTCTGGGTGAGACTGGAGCGGGGTAACCACGAGCTACGTGTGAGACTGGAGCGACTGGAATCGGCAGCGTTCGCGATGAAGAACATATCGGATGAGTAGATTCGCTTCCCTTCTGCCTCTTGGCAGCAGGTGGCAGAGGGGAGCCGAACATGACGGCTCAAGCCGGGCACCGGTTTAATCGTAGACTGGTCGGGCCGGTGCCCGGCGCTAATCAGGGAGACGATGAATAAGTAACGAGAGAGGAGTGACATGGAAGAGAGAGAGCAATATCAGGCAGTACCATTCGAGACCGTGATGAGCATGGGTGAGGTGTTTGCCAAGAGCGGATACTTCACCGATGCCAAAGAACAGGCGCAGGCCGTAGTCAAAATGTTGGCGGGTCAGGAGATGGGAGTCGGTCCGTTCGCTTCGATGAGCGGCATCCACATCATCCAGGGCAAGCCTGAAGTCGGGGCACACCTGTTGGCGGCGGTGTCGAAACGGAGCGGCAAATACGATTACCGCGTCAAGCAACCGATCAAGGCGGACAGCGTAACGCTGGAGTTCTTCGAGATTGGCCCTGAGGGGCGGGTATCTGTCGGGGAGTCCACTTTCACCGCCGACGACGCCAAACGCGCTGGCACGGGCAACATGAACAAGTTTCCCAGGAACATGCTATTCGCCAGAGCGTTGAGCAATGGTGTGAAATGGTACTGCCCCGACGTGTCATTGTCACCGCTCTACAGCCGCGGCGAGATTGACGAAGCTGCTAACGTCGAATACATAGAGGGGGAAGTCGTCGAGCAAGATATCCCTGGTGTGTACACAACGCCGACAGGAGTACAGCACCTGGTCGGGAACCCGCCATACGAACAGCCCAAACCGCAGCCTGACGTGCGCCCTTGGGACGCTGCCACGTTGCGGGCGAACCTGCTCAGGCGCGTCGAGCAGATATACGCGAGCGACAACAGTCACGACGGCGTCGATGAGTATGACGAAATTCCTGACTCCGGTCACGTCGGAGCCATGACGGGGAAGCTGAACGGTATCCTGGGTGACGACGACCGGCGGCACACATTCCTCCGGTTCGTGTTTGGTGATCCGTCTAGCAAGAAGTTGGACAGGGCGCAGGTGCAGGCTGTGCTGGACTGGATCGAAGGACAGGCAGGCCAGGCGATTGTCGTCGACGAAGCGAACCGCTTGGTGAACAAAGTCGCCATCGCTGACCAGGCGACGGGGACGCTGTTCGACGAGGAGAGTAACGATGTCGGGTAGGATAGCGGTTATAGTGACGGCATTGGTAATAGTGGTACTTCTGTTTTCGACAATGGCGTGCGTAGAGGAGGGCGGGCTGCTTGACACGCAGCCTCTCCCTCCGGTGTTTCAGACAGCACGCGCTGACAAGTTGACACGGTGAGAGGAGAGAGGACGATGGGGGAATGATGTCTTGACCGGAGTGAACGAGCATCGCCCATTAGTATTAGTAAACAGGAGGATACAACAATGGGTAAACGAATGGTAGGCATATTTCAGGGCTACAGCATTGTCGACACGGCGGACAGCGTCCGGACGGCTTTCCTGGATCGGTTCGGATATGAGCCGGAGATAGTCAAGTTTCACGGCGGTGTCATATTGGCTGGGCCCATCGAGGGACAGACGGAACTACGGCCAGGCGAGAGGCAATGCACTGGAGAATTCACGACAGAAGAGGAGGAGCGATGACAGAACATCCAACTTCCTTTAATGGCGAGATGGTGCGGGCGATACTGGACGGTCATAAGATGATGACGCGACGGGTGATTAAGTTTCCCGAGGGGACCTTCCGGCCTGACGTAGATTGGATACGATCTATTCATCAGGACGGTGGTGGCAATTGGGTCGCATGGTCAACGGATGAGCAGAATCTGGCAGAGTTCACC
>Ga0208769_1000897_pt1 | contig 13805 bp, 26 predicted proteins | sample AntAceMetag02UKC_FD_184768 | JGI IMG/M metagenome (GOLD analysis project Ga0208769, IMG submission 184768) | Saline lake microbial communities from Ace Lake, Antarctica- Antarctic Ace Lake Metagenome 02UKC (SPAdes) (version 2) | ecosystem: Environmental > Aquatic > Non-marine Saline and Alkaline...
ACGTGGTTATTGCCATAATTAATCACAGGGTGTATAATCCATTTGCTGGTACATCACTTTCACTCATGATTAAAGACAGACTTCCACAAGAAGTCAGTGATGCTATGTATAGTGCCGATAAAGAATATTATGACAGGGAAGCCTATGAGAAGAAAATAGGTATGACTAAGATTAAAGAAAAGAATCGTGGTCAAAGCGATGGCAAATATGGTCATAATCATGGGTATTATATCGCTTGTAGTCCCAAATGGATTGACTACAAGGATGCTGAAAATCGTGAGAAGAAAAAGAAAGACTATCATACCAAATACGATATCATATATTGGGTGAATTACAGTGATAATGATAACACTCATGACTGGTTCAGTGTTGAAGAAATCAGAGCGTGGCTTACTGGTAATAAGAAGTTGAGTGAAATTAGAAAAACAAATTAATATGAATTATAATGAATTTTTAACCAAAGTAATTGATGAAGGTATTGAATCAGCAAAAAGTGATTATACTAAATCCGAAGACAAAAATCGTCTCGATGGTTCAATAGCAGGATTTGAAGCCTGTCGTGATAAACTCTCTGACCAATTAGTTGAAGTCTGGCAAAAAGCCACTGATGATATGAATATAGCATTTCATGAACGAAAAGATAATTATTGGTGGTTTCGTTGTTATCAAGCTGAAGTTGAATGGGTTTGTAATGTTGTAAGTGCGATGTTAATGAATGAAGGACATATAACCCCTTTATTATCATGGCTTCCAACTGTAAATGGTCACATGAAAGCTGCTTCAATAATTGGTGTTGCTCAAGTTGATGTATAAAGTAGTAACTAAAGATATGAGGTCATTGGGTTTGAGAAAGAATCCAAATGTAATAGTTTTTCCATTGAATGCATGGATTAAAGAACCCCGTCCCTTGGAATTCAATAGCAAGGATTGGGGTGGAATCTGGTGTTGTGAAAAACTAAGTGCTGCACGAGCGTTGAAAAAGTATTTTGAACACAGGTATGAGAAAGCCAGAATCTTTGAATGTGAAATTGGTGAAGTTTTGTTTCAAAATAATTATAGAACCAAGACAGATAAAATAAAATTAATAAAAGAAATAATATGATGGAAGAAATTACAGAAGAAAAAGTATTAGAATTAAGAATGTATTTTTTTACGGTTTCATCACTTAAAGGTATTGCTCAAGGTATACAATGTGGACATGCGCTTGGACGTTATTGTTTAAGGTATGGAAGAAATGATCCGAATCATATAGTCTGGGATTTTGTTAACAACCATGAGACTTGGATTATTCTTAATGGTGGAACAACCAACGAGCAACGTGATTTCGATGGCATCCCAATGGGTACGATGAATCAACTTGCTGACGACTTATTAAAAAACGATATTCAGTTCTCATACTTCCTTGAACCTGATCTCAATAATGCCCTTACATCACTTTGCATCATCTGTGATGAACGAGTATTTAATAGAGAGGACTACCCAAATTTCATTGATTGGCTTTTGGATGTTAAAATGTATAATGCTGCTAAAAAAGAAGCAGAGAAAAATAATCCACAATTATGGGTTGAACTCAAAATGAAACCATTTGAAGAAGTTCAGGGGATATTCCCTGAATATTATAAAGAATGGGTACGTTTCCTTGGTGGGGTGAAAAACGTTTTCCTGCGTGAATTAACACGTGATAAAAAATTGGCATAAATGAACTTACGTAAATTTCTATATCTACTTAATGCTGAACAGACTCAGATTCTACATGCTGATGTTGAATTGATTTCCAAAAGATGTACAGGTGTTGGTGGAACAGAACGAAAAGAGCAGACTGAAAATCAGAAGAGTCGTGACAGTAGATGTCCTAAGTGTAGGGCAACGTCAGATAAGATTGTAGATAGAATTGCGCAGGTTGAAGGCACTAGTAATTTTAGAGGTAATATATTTAAATTTGTTGGTCGTCTGGCAATTGAAACCAAACCAGTTAATCACTGTAATAAATGTAACCACGAATGGGAAAAATTTAGAACAAAAATAATAACTGATTTTCAGATTACTAAAGTTATTTTGGATTATCTAAGTGAAGTTGTAAGAGACCCAGAAGGTCAAAAGAGATACTCATGGAAACTCGAAGCCATTGAGATTTTTGAGGGTTGTCATGCAGAATCAATACTTATGGTGCAGAAGAAACACAAATCCTCACTTCATCATCCTCTCACCATAAAACAGTTGAGGAAAAATTATAAATCGGTTTTTGATAAAAAAGAAAATACATCATAATGTTGAATGGAGTAAAAGTAATTATAATCTCAGCCGTAAGCATCGATGGTGTAATTGGAATCGATGAAAAAATTCCTTGGAAAATTCCTGAAGATTTCAAACATTTTCGAGACATTACAATAGGCAATCTGCTCATAATTGGTTATAACACTTTTGAAACACTTCCAGCGAAAGCATTGGAAAATAGAGAATATATGGTATTGAATGGCGACAACCCATTTCCAAAGAAAAGTGTTGCTATTACCTATCGCTTCAAGGAATTAAACACGGTTCTTCAATTAATTGGAAGTGGTAAGAACAAATTCGATAAGGTTTTCGTTGCTGGTGGTGCAATGGTCTATGAAGCATTCATGGAATATGCTGACGAAGCCATCATCACTTGGGTAAATAAAACATACCCCGAAGGCAATAAAAAGTTTCCGATTGACAAATTATTTAGTAACTTTGATGAATATAGTGACCAAGATTGGCAAAAAAGTAAATCAGGACTGTCCTATAAAATAACTTATTATAAAAGAAGCGATGGCAGTCCAAAGAAAACCTAAAATTCCAACTAATAAGCGCAAAATAATGCCGTTAATTGAAATGGAAACAGCAATTTCTCGTCTTTTTGGAGTGAGGGAACACATAATAGTACCCAATATTTCATGGGGGTTTTATGGAATACATGAAATGGACGTTTGTGTTGTGAGAAAATCTGGTTATATGATTGAAATTGAGATTAAACGGTCTGTTCATGACATGAAAGCCGATTTCAAAAAAAAACACGAACATAAAGATACTGGTAATCGTATTGCTGAACTATATTATGCAATTCCAATTAAATTATTAGAAAAATGTATCACATTAATACCTGAAGATGCAGGAATAATTACTTGTCATAAATATAATAATAAATTAAGTCGAGCACACATTGAGCGGAGAGCCAAACGTATTAAAAATTGTCGAAAATTAACCATTAAAGAACAATTTACAATTGCAAGGTTGGGAACTATGAGAATTTGGTCAAGTAAAGAGAAAATTATTAAATTAAGTAAATAACTATAACTTAATTGCATACCATCCCTTATATTTTCCACGAGAAACACGACAATTATTTAAATGTGAATTAGTAAGCGCATATAATGGTAGATTAAGTTTTTTTATTTCTACAATAAATACTAAATTGTTTTGGAAAAACATGAATGTTTAGTATTTTTGAGGAAATTATTCCAAAATGATAAAACCAAAGTTCAATAATAAACCAAACGAACATCTCATATTAATGATGGATGATGGTGTTAATAAATTTAAACGTGATATTTGGATAAGTCGTGCACCTGCTGTGGTGGGGATTATATTTGCTTTTGGTATTGAAGGTGGCGCAAGGGTATTGGTCATCAAGCGTTCCGAGAATATGCCTGACGAACCCAATAAGTATGGTGCACCGAGTGGTTATCTTGATTGGGATGAAACAGCATTTGATGGTATGGTGAGAGAAGTTTATGAAGAAACCAGCATGTATCTTCCTAACTACGACCCATTCCTGATATTCAATAACTACGAACAACCATTCTATGTTCATAGTGACCCTACAACAGATATGCAAAATATTTCACTGACTTACATTATGGTCTATGATTTCAATGGTCATCTAGAGTTTTTTCCAGCAGATATTGAGAAATATACTGACCATGAAACCGCAAAAGTCGAGTGGTTAAAACTTCAGGATTTCTATAACTGTCAATACGAATGGGCATTTGAACACAATAAAAGAATTGAAATGGCATTGCGCTATTATAATAAAATTGGGAAATGAAAAAAATAACAGAAAAGAGACTCCTTAAATTAGGGTTTGAAAAAGAATTTGGTGAGACTTGTGATGTATTAGATTATCATTATGAATTTTGGCATAATAATGAATTCCTATTGGCTACCATTAGTTTTATGGAAAGTGATTATGGTTTAGATGTTTATTTTGTCGATTCCCCGCCAATCGATTTAGGTGACATAATAGATATAAATATTAAAGAAATATTTGATTTCCATATTTCTGATTATGAAGTGTTAAGGAAAATAATAAAAAAAATTAAATGAAAAAGATAACAGCAGCAGACCTCTTGCGTCTGGATTTTAAACAGGTAGATGTTCCAGCAGAAGAATCGGGAGATAAGGACTATTTCTATTTTGTGTTCAACCTCGAAAGTAATCGTGGATATTCATTGTTAATCACTGATGACGATGATGAAAATGATGAATATGTTGTGGAATTTACAGAACTTGATGATATCATAATGATTAGAGACTTAGATGACCTTGAATCTTTAGTTGGTATAATAAAAAGGAATATCACGAAATGAATGAGAATCAATTACTATTAACGACAGGTAAAATAATAACTTTCAACACTGAGCAGTTTAATGGGTTGAAGAAAATAAATCACTGGTTGAAAAATGGTGAGACCTTTTTTACATTAACAGGACCTGCGGGTTCTGGAAAGAGTACCATAATTAAGAAAATATTGGATAACTATCATCGTGGTGTTGTGGTGAGTGCTCCAACACATAAGGCGGTTAGAGTAATTTCTAATATGACGAATAAAGAAGGTCAAACTTTACAGTCACTTTTAGGACTTCGTCCCGATGTAGACATCTCGGACTTTAACCCGAATTCTCCCATTTTTAACCCAATAGCGTTACCTAGAATCAATAACTATTCCCTTATAATTGTGGATGAAGCCTCAATGATAAACGCTGATTTATTTAAATTAATTAAAGAAAAAACCGAAAATACTAAAACAAAAGTATTATTTCTTGGAGATATTTACCAAATACCTCCTGTTGGTGAAAAAGAAAGCGTTGTTTTTTTCCAAATCGATATAGAAAAACATTTTCTGACAAAAATAGAAAGACAAGAGGACACTAATCCAATACTATTGGTTGCCGATAATGTTAGAAACAATTTGATAGCAATTCATGAATCTTTTGAAAGAAAAACAAATATAAACGATTTAGGTGATGGAATTACATTCACCACAGAAAAAAGAGAATTTCGTAAAATTATTTTAGAAAAATTTATGTCCAATGAATTCAATAAAAGTATTGATTATTGTAGAGGGGTTGCTTGGAAAAACGAAACAGTTATGCGATCAAATAATGTTGTTAGAACATCAATTTTCGGTAAGGATAGCGATATTGTTGAAATTAATGATGTCGTGACTGGATATCGAACCATTATGGACGAGAAACAAAGATTCGTTATTATTCAAAACTCAGGGGATTATAGGATTATGGAAAAATGTGAACTTGAAGAAAATGCTTATGGAATAATGGGTTATCGTGTAAAGATAAGAGAAACTTTAATTAATGGAAAATTTAAACTTCAAGATATTTTCATTGTTAACAGTAAAAATCATGATAATCTTCATCTTTATGCCCAAATGCATGATTTTTTCAGAGATTTGGGTATCTCAAATAAAAAAATGTGGAAGAAGTATTATGAGTTTAGGCGTTGTAATATCCTTATGGAAACCATTGATAAATACCAAAATGGTCAACTTCGAAGTAGTTATAATATAATTATTAAAGATATTGATTATGGTTATTTCCTAACATGTCATAAAGTACAGGGTTCAACATATAAACATGTTGGAATAATTTTAAGTGATATTGAAAGTAATTGGGTATTGAAGGAAAAAAATCAATTATTTTACACATCTCTTACACGACCAACATCAACAGCAACAATTTTATGTAATAGAATTGATTAATCATAATTTAATCACATACCATCCTTCATAAATTCCACTTTTTATTTTACTCTTATATTTATATGAATCACAAAATCGATGTTCAGGAAACCCCAATTTCTTTAATTCTTTTTTCACATTGGAGTGAAATTTATGTGTTAATTCATTTTTTTGATTATATATTTCATAAGTGCCACATTTTTTATCGCTTATTATTTGTTTTGATTCTTTGGTATGTTTTAATCCCGTTTTACTCTTTCGCATTTTCTCAATCGTCTCTTTCGAACGTTTAATACCAGTAAGTGACTTACTTATTCTTTGTCTGGTTACATTAGAATATTTTCTTATTTTAGCATTATGACTCATTTTTTTCCTACTTTTCTCAGAAAAAATGTGACCTTCCCCACCTGTCGTTAGATTCATCCCGTATTTACTATTAAATGAATCATATGATTTAATATATGACATTTCAAATCTATTAAGGTTATTCACATCACATTCCAAAATAATTTCAAATTTATGATTATTCCATCCATATTTAATTAATGAATTATATAATATGGGTTGCCTTTTACAATTAATATTTTTATAAAAAACTATTCTTTTATCTATATCCCTCGATTGCCCAATATAGATTTTACCCGATGGTGAAGTAATTTTATATATTCCACATATTTTATCCATTATTTGATTTATTTTTCATATCATTGTTTACCAAATCAAGTATTAATTGTGTAACGGTGGTGAAATTATTTTTAGCTTTCTTTCTAAGATATTCTAATTGTTCGGAATGAATTCTGAAAGTGTAGTAAATTTTCTTTTCTTTTTTCATAATATCTTTATATTGTGTACACATAAATACTAAATATTTTAGGAAACGTCACATTTATTTTATATATTTAACAACTAAATTAGACTAATAATGAGAACAACAAATACACACATATTTTTCTGGGGTGGCGAGTTTTCAAACTGGCATCCCTGTAAGTTCAGTCATAAACATATTGAGTTCGATAACACCGAACAAACCTTTATGTGGGAGAAAGCCTTGCACTTCAGAGACACTAAAATAGCCAATCAGATACTAAGAACCTCAGACCCCAAAGAGTGTAAGAGACTTGGGAAACTTGTAAAAGGTTTTGATGTTGAACAGTGGATGATTAATTCATTCACCATTATGGTGGGTGCTAATTATAACAAATACACGCAAAATGAAGACCTGAAACAAATCCTGTTATCCACTGGTGATAAAACCATAGTAGAAGCCAGTCCCTATGATAAAATCTGGGGTATTGGTTTGGGTCTGGACAACGATGATTGTCTTGATGAAACTAAATGGCAGGGTATGAACCTTCTGGGTAAAGCATTAATGCATGTAAGAAAAATAATTAAAGAAGAAAATGAAAAAGATAATTAAATTCATAATTGACCAAAAACTGGAGTCATTAGATGATTATCCAAGTCTTATAGAACCAATTACCAACAAGTTTAATATTGATTATGGCATTGCCGAAGGCATTATTAACACCGTCATCGAATGGGAAACCAATGTCAACACAATTGACAGTCTTGAATTAGTTCTCCATAGAAAGTTCCCGTCTATTGTAACAAATTAGATTTGTTTTCGTATAAGAAGAGATAAATATATTATGATGATGGAAATTTTGAGATTTTATAAAGAAAAGTCTGGGAAATGGTATGCTGACGTGCCACAGTGGACAGGTAGGAAGTCTGCGTTGCAAATGGTTGCAGGTGCTGATAAGTTATTAGATTGCATGGCGAAGGGAAGGACTGAAATTTATATCCACTTTTCTGAAAATGAAATCTCAAATGCCGATAAATTGGTTTTAATTAAAAAATGTTGGTTTAACGGTGCTGATTACAGGGTTCAAAAATATGGTGAAGAAAATCTGAACCGAAAAGTCTGGCTTTGCAACGTAACTAAATTTGTAATTGGGTATTTTCCAGAACAAATTTACTTTGAAGAAGTTAATTATAACGAATAATTTGTAACAAATCTGAAAATAATTAATATATTTGTATTATGGAAAAAGATTTAATTTTGGTGAGGGGAATCCCCAATAGTGGGAAAACAACTGTTGCTCAAATGTTTGGCAAAGCAATTTGTTGTGCTGATGACTATTATATGCATGATGGTGAGTATAAGTGGAAAGCAGAGGACATCGGGAATGCTCATGCATGGTGTCAGCGTAAATGCAGACGTTTCATGAAGGTACAAGTCGAACGTATTATTGTTGCTAATACCAGCACAACTGAAAGAGAAATGCAGCCATATATGGATTTAGCAAGACAATTTGGTTACAAAGTATTTTCTGTGATTGTCGAAACAAGACATAATGGTAAGAATAATCATAATGTTCCAGAAGTTACTCTCGATAAAATGAGAGAACGTTTTCAAATTAAATTGTAGAACTATGTGTTATAGTGGAAGATGTAGATGGGAAGGGTATATGGGAGACTGTGCTTTCCCTAAGAATAAAAAAGTAAGGGAAAAATACCCTTATCCTGTTTGCGATATTCCTGAAAACAAAACAGAGCAAGAATATCTTGATGAAGTATATAAGGATATTCAAGAAATTTTAAGACAAGAAAATGAAAACGATAATCAAACAATTAATTAAACCTGAAAACGGCATCGAGACTGTAATTATCTCTGATGCAGAATTCATTGCTGGTGCATCTTATGGAAAAAGTAGACCGGGACACCCAGAAGGCAAGGTAATTTATCACATCAAAGAAGTTTTGGAAAACATCGATAAATGGTATGGTGATGATGAAGATCGTGAAGACCTGAGACTTATTGCCTTAGTACATGATACATTTAAACATAAGGTAGATCAAACTAAACCAAAGTCGGGTGATAATCATCATGGTACAATTGCTAGAATATTTACACAGAAATTTATTACAGACCATCAATTACTTCAAATCATTGAAAAACATGATGAAGCATATAATTCTTGGAGTGTTGGTGGAAGACGTGGAAACTGGTATAAAGCAGAAGAACGTGCCAATAAACTGATTCAAGGACTGGTTCTTGAAGGCTGTCTGGATTTATATGTGAAATTCTATCGTTGTGATAACGCAACAGGTGATAAAGAACAAGAAAACTTTAATTGGTTTGTTAATCTCATAAAATAGTTATGCTTAAATTGACATCAAAATTTCCATTTTTTAAAGTTATAAAATTTGGTTACGAGAAAATCGTCATGAATGATCATGAAAATACTGAAAAACAAAAGGAGATGATTAAATTTGTTACTGGCATCCTGAGTGTGAATCAGATTCCCATTAATAAAATCAGATTTGTTTTCATGCCATCGTTTCTATATGATATCGACAAGGATAAGATAAACCCCGTGTATCAGATAATGATGCCAAATTTAGTTAATAAGGGTAGAAAGAAAAGACTGATATTGGAAATCGGTAAGCCTGAAAACAGTTTTACTATTAAAATCAATGAATACGTGGATATCGATGACTACGAAACCATCAAACCTATTGTAAAGTCAAGCAAAAAAGGTATGGTTATGTATATTAATGAAATAGATTTTCAAGGTGTTGTTGGTGCTTGTAATCTTGATGTTTGTATTGATGATCATAACCAGTTATTGGAAAATTATGAATATAATTCCTAAATTTTGTAACAAATCTAAATAGGTTTCGTATAATAAAAAAATAGTGATATGAATAAGCAAAAACTTATAAACATTTTTGAAAAACACAATCCAAACACTGAAATGTTAAAGGATGAAACAATTGCTATGTTCAAAATTATGATGTCAAAAGACTCAAATCTTTCTTGCGACCTCAATGAGATTGACAAGGAGTCTGATATTTATAAACATATGAAACCACTTATCGATTCATTTCAAGCACAAGTATTTTTAAATAAACTCAAGCATTTAACTAGTTTGAAAATGAGTCTTGGTGCATTAGTAATATTAATGTACCACATGGAATCAGCAGGGTCTGCTGTAATGCATGCATTTTATTTACACACCAAATTCCCTAAAAACACTTTGGTTAGTGTTGATAAGGTTAGTGATGTATTTCCTTGGGGATTTTTCTCAAAGAAACAACTCAATGAAATTTGGAGTGCTCAAAAAGTCAGGAATGATGAGTGTAAAAACTATACGTGTATTGGTGCACAAGATAATATGATTGATTATTTAGAAATTTGGAAATAATGGCAGTTATTGGTATAACATATGAAGAACCTACTCCCAGCAAATATGAATTTGTTGATATCAGTTATGGTAAAGGCATGAAGGAAAAAAAAGAATTTAAGTCTGTTCGCATTGGGGATGGCGACAAGAGTAGTGGTCGCATTCTTTAAGATGATAGTTCAAATCGTCTTAGCATTAAGCGGACAACCAGTGGGTTAAAATAAAAGGGGAAAATTTTCCCCTTTTATTATTTTGTGTTGCAATTTAAAATATTCTTCAGTATATTTGTTTCAAACAAATTATAGCTATGGAAAATGTAACCGTATATTCACCAGTAGAGGATAAAAAAATCAGAACCGAGTTCCAGAACTCACCGATTTGGAAGAAAGCCAGTACCGAAGAAGAGTTCATGGAGAATCCCAAGAGGTATCCTATCTGGTTCAAGTACACGTTTAAGTTCGAGGGTCTGAAACCCATTCAATTAACTAAAATGATGAGAATTACAAACTAATGTATCGAATCGGAAACCATATATATAAATGGTGTATCACTGGTGAATACCTGTGTTGTGGTAAAGTTTGCATGGGGATTGATGGTAAATACATCAAGTGGTATGTATAAAATTAATTTAATGTTTATTCAAAATTATTTGGTATTTACAATAATTTGATTTATATTTGCAATTCTAAATGTTTAATTAATAATTTTAACTAATACTTTTTGACATGAGAAAGAATTCTTTAACTCCGAATAAAGGTCTTAGCCTTTCACAAGCAACTTCTATTTCTAATCTTTGCAACCAGAGCGCAATCGAGATTGCTGCACTTCTGACTGTTGTAAATAACCTCAGTAAAACCGTAAAGGTTGATGGTGAGGATAAGGAAACCGTGAAAAGTAAACCACTTCCAACAAACGTTGTTGAGTTGCTGATAAAAAAAGCGAGTCTTCACGCTTGTCAGGCATTCCTGATGGAAAACATCAAGGCGAAAGACCGTTTGATGAAAGCTGCACGTATAGCAACTGCTGATCTGTCAGATGTAATCTATCCTGAGAGACCTGCTTTCACTGACCCAACTGTTGGTTCATTAGCTGAAGCCAATGAAGAATGGGGTTGGGAACAACTTACTTCTGCCGAACTCAATGAGTTCTTTGAGGTAGAGGCATATGCTGCCCATATTGGTCAGTTTATCCATAAGGATGGTATTCTTACTGGACTCAGGAATGAACTTCCTAACATTCCTGCCATTGAGTGGATGGTTATTAATGATGGTATGAAGACACCTGTGACTATTGAGGTGCACCATAAAGCAGAAGACCTGCTTAAACTGCATTACGAACTTGCTGTTATCCACCGTGAGAAGGAGCAACGTGTGAATTACTTCAAAGCCAAGGTGAAGAACCTTGTAACCAAGGAGAATGCACGTATAGCCAAGCATAATGCTGACCTTCAAAACGCTGCTGCAAAGACCAACAACGACTTGCAGACCATTTTCGAAACCGCTCAGAAAAAGGCTAATGAACAAGCCAACGATATCCGTGTGGAGTTTGAAAAGAAGCGTCAGGCTAAAATCGCTGAAATCGCAGCAATGCGTATCGAGGTTGCCTCACGTTTCCAAAAAACCGTGGATGAATTCTTAACAAAACTTCCTGATAACGAGGAATAACAATACTAAGGTAAGGGATAGATAGAGCACAAGCCGAGTCTGTCCCTTTTTGCGTTTAGTGATGGGTTCTTTTACATATAGATAAAGTTAAATAAACTTAATTCTGTTGTCGATCCTTCGGGGTGTGACAACTCCTTGGTAAACCGCTTTCTCTACGAATCCCATAGTCTTTTTGGCTTCCTATTAAAGAAGACCATGACGTGGCACTAAGTTACACCTTCGGGTAGATAATTAGTCCATAAACCCAAGACTTGGATTTTGCCTTTGACCTTGTTGTAGAGAAAGGTCTTTGACCTTGACGTTGATTTTGACCGAGCCTATATAAATCTATCACTAAACGACTTTTTTTATAAAAATTGTAACATTCCCATTTTATTTTCGTATAAGTAAATATGTTAAAGCGCAGGAAAAATAAAATTCCAGTTAACCCAGAACTGAGGCTTGCTGAAATCGAACTTCAACTCGAAGTTGTTCGTAAAGAAATTGATGAAAAAGAACAGAACGAACCACCTTATGATATGGATGACCCCGCAGGGTCGTTGGATAGATTCCAAGAATATATGAAACCCGAATGGGAACTGGAAGCTAAACTCGGCAGAGAAAAGCGTATACTTATGACTCCTGAGTTCAGTGACCTTTCTGATTACGGTGACGTAATGTCTCTAAAAAATTGGCTTGAATGTGTTAAAGGTGGTGGATTCATTGACTACGATGGATATGGTAATTATGTCAAAGACGGTAAGGAATCTGACATCATGATTTATCCCAGCGATGTGAAACATAATTCTGTGCGAAAAGATTTTGATACAATAATCTGGTTTAATAGATAATATTAATCATGCATCAAGAAGACTTCAAATATTTCATTGACAATTACAGCAACGACCATATTATTTCCTATGAGACTGCGGTTCTCGCCAGAGAGAAGGGATTCAAAGTAATTCAAACATATTGTTATGACCCCAAGTGTCTTGATGTGAATCACATATATGATTGGTGTAGTGAGTATAGTTGTAGCACCGATGGACGGATAGATAGGTTGGTCTCAGCACCGACTCAGGCAGGTCTGCAACGTTGGATTCGTGAAGTACATAAAATCCATATTGAAATCTACAGCAATGCCACTGGTTGGGGTTGGATTCTCACCAAAATAAATGGGGCTGGAATCAAAGAAATTACTGATGACATCTTCTTCAAGAGTTATGAAGAAGCACTGGAAGTCGGTCTTCGTGAAACATTAAATCAGTTATAATCATGATAACACTTAAAGGAAAACTAATATTTATTTCGTTCTGGCATCCAATTAATTTGGAAACCGAAGACGATGTTTTGGATTTGCGTTCCTTATTATTTGGAACATTAAAAAACCTGAACGGCAAAAAAGCTAGTATGAAATATGGAATGAATGACCTCACCATTCTTGCTGATGAAGACAGTGAATACGAATTAGAATATGTGAATAAGAGTGGTAATGTTGAACTCAGTGAGAATGATACTATTGGTATTATATTGAATAAAAAGAGTGAAGGATGGGGAATGTCAAATCTTGGTGCATACATATCTGATATTTTGAAAAGACTCAACGGCATGCAGGTAATCGTGGAAGTCGATGAAAACAGTATTGGATTCAGGCATGATGAAACCGAAGACGTGTATGAAATAAAATTTACTCACAATAATTCCTGTCGGATTCCCGATGATAAAGTCAAGGAACTCTGTAAAATTGGAGAAGCTGACTGTTGTATCTTCTGCACTGTCAGTGGTGATGGATTTAGTTGTGAAAAATTTGGTGGTATGGCAAGTCATCTTCTGGATCGACATGCCGAAGGCACTATGAGAGCCAATCGAATCGGGAACTGTAAAATCGTTGGAAGAATAGAGGTAGAAGTGTAACAAATTTTTCTTATCTTCGTATAATGATAATGGATGAAGAACGATTCAAAGAATTTACTGAGG
>Ga0208769_1000898_pt1 | contig 13797 bp, 12 predicted proteins | sample AntAceMetag02UKC_FD_184768 | JGI IMG/M metagenome (GOLD analysis project Ga0208769, IMG submission 184768) | Saline lake microbial communities from Ace Lake, Antarctica- Antarctic Ace Lake Metagenome 02UKC (SPAdes) (version 2) | ecosystem: Environmental > Aquatic > Non-marine Saline and Alkaline...
GAAGATGAAGAAAAATTCCAACAATTAGTTAGTGCCGTGCAACAAGAAGTTAAAGCAGCTAATAGCTCAATTGTCTCACTTGAAAAACAGCTTAGAGCAAAGCTTGATGAAAAAAGAAAATCTCAAAATAATATCACGCCAAATAATTCAAATACTAATTCAGAAATAAATGATGATCCAATTATTATTTTAGATGGTCCGTTTAATCCTTCGTGGCCAACTTCTCATCGTTATATTACTGCTTATTTTCATGATCCAGATTATCCATTTAGACGTTGGTTTGAACATTCAGGAATAGACATTGCTATGCCGCAGGGCAGCACGCTCAAGGCAGCAGCCCCAGGCTATGTAGCAATTGCTAAAAATGCAGGTCTAGGCTATTCCTATATTATGATTATCCATTCTGATGGTTACTCAACTGTTTATGGTCATGTTTCTAGTATTTATGTTATTCCAGACCAATATGTTGCCAGGGGAGAGGCTATAGGGCTTTCTGGTGGAATGCCCGGGTCTCCTGGGGCTGGATCTTTTTCTACTGGACCCCACTTACATTTTGAAGTTAGATTAAATGGTATTCCTGTTAATGCCCTTAATTACTTACCTTAAATAAATAATTTTTTATGACAACCCTAACAGTTGTAGCCAGTGTTCTAATTGTTCTCGGAATCGCAAAAAAATTTTTTCTTGAGTAATTTTTTCAATGAAGTTACCATATATTCTAAATCCAATCTACAGACTCGCTCGACGGTCTGTTTTTGAATCTGTTAAGCCCACTTTACGTGGTCGCTATAATCAATTTAACAAATATGCCACTTACCAACGAGATGATATTTTTACTGCTTTAGATATTGAGATAAATTCAGCTTGTAATATTAAGTGTGCTTATTGTCCGGTTTGTAAACATGATCGAGGGGAACATTATATGCCTGAGAAACTTTTTTGTAAAATTATTGATGATTTAGCAGCTTTCCCCTTTGAGTATCAGGGTCGTATTTCGCCACACTTTTTTAATGAACCACTTTTGGACCAAGGGATTGGTAAACTTATGTCTTATGTCAAAAAAAAGTTACCCAAAGCTCAAGTTATTATTCACACCAATGGTATTCTATTAACTAACAAAAAAATAATCCAGTTGATAGATTTAGGAGTTGATGGTTTTATTGTGACTGACCATGTTAAAAGTGTTTTATCACGACTTAATAAAGATATTCGTAAATTAGAAAAAAAATATCGACAAAAAGTATTTTTTCAATCTTTAAAAAATATGCATCTTTTTAATCGGGCTGGATCTGTTGAGATAGATAAACCAAAATTTATGAATAAATGTTTTTACTTATCAGATGAAATAGCTATTGATTATCAGGGGAGGGTAGTCTGCACAAATGACTTTTTTGTTGAGCATCCTTTTGGTGACTTAAATAAAAAAAGCCTTCAAGAAATATGGTGGGATAAAAAATTTATTCAAATCAGAAACAACCTTAAAAAAGGAAAAATAGATTTAGCTATTTGTAAAAAATGCCTTAGAAAAAATTAAGAGGGAAGAGTTGAAGCAATGTTTTATTATAACATATCATGCGTCGCACAATATACATTTCACGCCTCATAACTATTTATAAGGATTGTTAAATGGTTTATATGTCATTATTTCTTTTAAAAAATTATCTAAACTTAGTAACTTAACATTATCATTCCTAATAATTTTTCTAGAGTTAAAATTGCTATCAATCATCTTATCATCTATTTCTGGGTTTCCAATACATAAATATAATATAAAAGGAAAATTTTTATATGTATTATACTTTACTGACACATTTGAAAAAAAATTATGACTATCACTACTAGGATAAAAAACATCAACAGCAAATTTCCCTAGTTCATGAAAAACTAAGAAATCAACTATTATCCTGGGATTATTCACTATATCAATCCTAGATTGATTATGGACGAATGGTTCATGAAAACGATTATAAAGTGAGGTATATATGTTTTCTTCTAGTCTATAACCTCTTTCACCTACTTTTTTAGATATTTTACTTCTAGAAACACCTTTAGAATAATTAATATCATTTAACCCCAATTTCTTTCTAATCTCTGTTATTCCTCCAAATTTTCTCTCAATAGTTTTAATATTTGGCAAATAAGGACAACTATTGATTTCTGTTTGCATTGGCCATCTATTATTTTCTTCATAAAATTTTTTAAAACCAAAAAGAATATTTTCTAGACTCCAGGAAACATGAAACTTACTTTTTCCAACAGGAGGTACTAATAATCCATCTTTTCTATAATACTTTGACATTATTTATCACTTTTAAGCTTTTTTTTCATAGTTTTTTATAGCTGCCCGTAAGGCCTCAGCACCCAATATACAGCAATGTTTTTTACTACTTGGAACTATTCCAAGTTTTTTTAAAACTTGTTGATTAGTTATTTTTTTGGCTTGAGCTATAGTTTTACCCTTAGCCATTTCAGTAATAATTGATGAAATCGCTATGGCCACCCCACAACCTAGGGTTTCAAAACCTATTTTAGTGATTTTTTGAGTCTTTTTGTCTACTTTAATATAAAACTTCATCACGTCACCACAGACTGGATTTCCAGCCTCGCCCTTGGCTGAAGGATTTTTTATTTTTCCTAAATTTTTAGGATTTTTAAAATATTTAAGAACTTGTTTGTTATACATAAAGCTTATTTTTAATTTATCAGACAATTTACTATTTAATATAGTTTACTTAAAGTAAACCCGATCGTCAAATCTAACGTCAATATACTCTAAATTTTCTCGATTAACTATGTTCTCCATTAAAACTGTGTTAAAATTCTCTGCTTGTGTCGTAAAATCTAGATAAGTTGTTAAATAAATATACCAACCCTCATTAGTCACTAATTTTATATCCTTAATGGTTTGAGGATAATTGCAGGGAAAATCTTCAAAGATCTCTTCATATTCAATCTTAATTAATTCGTCAATTTCTTTACTACTAGCAGTTGTTTGATTAGAAAGTAAATATTCTCGCCTCAAACTTTCGAGTAATTCTAGACTTTCGTCAATAGATATTTCACTATTTTTAAAACGTTCCTGAATCTCACGTTTTTTGTTTTCCAAATTTTCATCGTATATCTCTCTGTCACTCCCTGTTTCTTTTGATTGAATAATTCTTTGTTGACATTTTATTTCAGGGATTTGATAAAAATCAATGGCTATCTCATTACCAACTTCTTTGGGGAATTCTTCAGTTGTTAAAATAATAAAATCAATTAATTCTTTAGAAATAATTTGTTGGTTTATTTCAATGGATAAATTATTTAGATCAATTATTTTTGGTAAAAATTTTTCATCTTCTTGCAAAGTGGCTCGTGAAGTTATTATTCCATCCAAATCCATAAAATAATCTAACTCACCTGTTTGCCAAATTAGATTTGGTAATTGCTCTTTGATGTTTATATTTAAAGATTCATCAGCTGATAAATTTATATCAAGAGACTTAATAACTACTTGGTCTAAAAGATTTTTTCGAATCAAGTCCCCTACTTCTTGCTTAGAAAATAGATATTTATTGCTTTTTTTAAATATTATTAAAGATGGTTGAGCTAAATATTCATTGACGAGATTAGATATTTGTGTTATATTAATATTTTGAGTAGTTTCAATATTTACCTTTTTAATTTGATAACGTTCAGCTCTAAATAAAATAATTAAAATACACAAAATCAAAATAAATAAACTAGCTATATATATCCATTTATCTTGTTTAAAAAAACTATTTTTAACTGTTGAAGTATTTTTTTTACAAGCAAAATTATTAGTATAAACTTTATTAGTATTATACTCTGGAGCTTTTCTTTTTTTTCTAAAAAAAGGAATCTGCATTTTATTTAACTAATATTCTTGTTAGATTTGGATTAATTCTAGTCACAATCTCATAATTTATAGTTTTTGCTAATTGAGCCAATATCTCAGCTGAGATATTTTTATTTAATAAAATCACTTCTTCGTTTATTTTGACATTTTTAAATTTAGAAACATCTACTATAGTTAGATTCATAGCAACCCTCCCTAAAACCGAACATTTTTTATTTTGAATTAAAACACAGGCTTGATTGGAAAAAAGTCGATCATACCCGTCAAAATAACCGATTGGTAAAATTGCAACCTTAGTTTTTTTCACAACCTTACGTGTACAACCATAGCCAATGGCTGAATTAGCTGGAATATTTTTGATTAAAATTATTTTTGTTTTCCAAATCAAGACTGGCTTTAGCTTGATATTAGGATATTTTTTTAAAGCTAACCTTTTAGTCAAGTCTGAGGGCCAAAGACCATATAGAGCAATCCCTAGGCGAACCATGCTAAACCTAGTGTCTTCTCTAACTAAAGTTGCTGCGCTACTAGCAAAATGTGTGAATTGATGACTAATCCCCTGTTTTTTAAGTTGAGCTAAAAATTGATTAAAAAATTTTAGCTGACGATCAGTGTAAACTTTATTTTCTTCACTGGCTGAAAAATGAGAAAATACGCCAATTAATTTTAGGTTTGGATCGCTAGTAATTTTTTTTGCCAATAATAAAGCCTGGCTATTTTTAACCCCTAATCTACCGATTCCAGTCTCAACTTTAAGATGAAGCTTGGCTTTTTTGTTTAACTTTTTAGCTATTTTGGAAAGTGCCACTAACTGATCAGGCCGATAAACAACTAATTCAATATTTTGTTTTAAAGCTTCGGCTAAATTTTTTTCAAAGTAAAATGATAAAACTAAAATTGGTTTTTTAATATTATTTTTTCTGAGAAGTAGGGCCTCTTCTAGATTAACCGTGCAAAAATAATCAACTTTAGTTGCAATTGTTTTTGCTACCTCAATCATCCCATGACCATAGGCATTACTTTTAACTACCGCTGAAAGCTGAGTATCTTTTGGTAATATTTTTCTAAATTGTGAAATATTATAAAGTAAAGCTGACTCAGAAATCTCAACCCAAGAATTAACATCTAACATTTTATTGATAAAAATTTATTTTTTTATTTTTATAACTTTCGTTCCAGCCATATATGGCCATAATACTTTTGGGATTTTGACTGAGCCGTCTTTTTGCTGAAAATTTTCTAAGAGAGGGATCAAGATCCTAGGCCCGGCTATAACTGTGTTATTTAGAGTATGACAAAATTCTTTTTTGCCCTTATCTTCATATTTAATATTTAATCTTCGAGCTTGCCAATCACCTAAATTTGAACAAGAATGAGTTTCTCCATAAGCTTTTCGAGCTGGCATCCAAGTCTCTATATCATCCATACGATATTTCCCTGCCCCCATATCCCCGGTGCAAGTTTGGACAATCCGATATGCCAAGCCTAGCTCTTGCAATATTTCTTCTGAAATTTCTTTTATTTCTTTAAAATATTTTTCTGATATATTATAATCATTTTCACAAATCACAATTTGCTCAACTTTCATAAATTCATGGACACGATAAAGTCCTTTAGTGTCTTTACCATATGAGCCTACTTCACTTCTAAAGCAAGTTGAAAAACCACAAACCTTAATTGGTAAATCTTCTTTCTTGATTATTTCTTTGGAATACATGGCTAATAAAGCTGGTTCAGCTGTTCCTGCTAAATACATAGGATCAGCATCAATCTCACCTGATTCAGGTTTACCTGAATTGGCAACTTGAAAAACTTCCTCCTTACCAAATGGAAAATGTCCACTCCCTAGTAAAGCGAATTCTCTGACTAAAACAGGATTCAAAACAAATACAAAACCTTTTTGAACCATTTTATTTATAGCGTACATCATCAAGGCCATCTGTAGCATAGCACCTTCGTTTTTTAAGAAATAACCCCTAAACCCGTGAACCTTAACACCTTTTTCAAAATCAATAATATCTAAAAGTTTACCTAACTCAAGATGATCTTTAATCTTAAAATTAAACTCTGGAATCTTGCCTTTTTTTACAATTTCAACATTTTGCTCTTCTGATTCACCAACAGGTGTCCCCTCTTGAGGAATTTGAGGGGTTTTCAAAATCAAATTTTTAAATTTTTCTTCAATTTTTTTTAATTTTGGTTCAAGTATGCCTAATTTTTGTTTAATTTCTTTACCTTTTTCTATATTTTTTTTACTCGCTGTTTTTTTTCTTTTTTCTCTTAGTGCATCAACCCCTTGAATTAATTTATTTTTTTCTTGATAAACCTCAAAAAGCTCATCTAAATTTAAATCAATATTTTTATTTTTTATTGTTTGTCTGACAAGGTCAGAATTTTCTTTTATAAATTTTATATCGAGCATATTTTTAAAAATTATTTTATAAACCAATTTGATCTTCTATCGCGGCCAAGGCTTTTAGAGAAATTTCCATAAATTCATCAAGTGAAATACCTGTTTGTTCAATCTCTTTAATAATTTCCCGATCAACCTTAGCGGCAAATGACTTGTCTTTAAATTTTTTATTTAACGAACTAAGTTTAATATTACTGATTTTTTTATCTGGCCGCACTAAAGCGGAAGCATAGATAAGACCAGTGATTGTTTCTGAGGCCGCTAAAGCATGCTCTGCTAGGGTTGTTCTTTGCTGACCAGCTAAGGTGCCATTAGCACAATCATGAACTCCGTAGCTATGTGAAACAATAGTTTGAATAAAATTAGCATCACAACCAGCTTCAGCTAAAATTTCTTGTGATCGCAAACAGTGAGTTTCAACCCCTTCTTCCCAATCAATATCATGAAGTAATCCTAAAATTCCCCAAACCTCAACATCTTCACCTAATCTTTTAGACACTGCTCTCATTACTGCTTCTGATTCAAAAGAATGAAAAAGATTAACCTCTTCTTTGAGATGCTTATTTAATAATTTTAAAGCTTCTTCACGGTCTAGATTACACATAATTTTTGAGGTATTATTTTGAATATTTTTTTTCCCTGTTTTGGGCTTGAGTAAAGGAAAAAGCTGACATTCGCGAATAGGCTTATCTATTAAAAATGAAAAGACTCTCTCTGACATGCCATAGCCACAAGTTGGTGGCATACCATGTTCTAAAGCTTCAACAAATTCATGGGCAAACATTTGCGCTTCTTCATCTCCAGCGTCTCTTAGCTTGGCTTGTTCTTCAAAACGCTCTTTTTGATCAACAGGATTATTAAGCTCAGAATAACCATTGCCTAACTCTGAGCCAGCAATAATCGGCTGAAACCTTTGAACAAAATTAGGATTATGAGGCAATTTTTTTGCTAAAGGTGAAACCACTAAAGGCGCATTTATTAAAAAACCTGGACCGGTAATTCTTCTCCGACAGTATTTCCAAAGATTATCAATTGCTCGAGTAATATTAAAACCTTCTTTGTTATATTTTACTTTTAATTCTTCAAGCTTGGTTTCGATTTGTTGTTGAGTAGTTTTTGAAATATTTATCCCAGTTTGTTTTAAAATAATTTTTGCATAGTCATAAATTTCCCATTTTTTATTTAAATCTACTTTATGTTTGCCTATTTGAAATTTTGTTGTTCCAAAAACTTTTTTAGCTACATATTTATAAAGCTCTTCAACCAATCTCATTCCCTGATGATAATCAGCATAAGCCCAATAAAATTCCATTTGGGTATAATCCTGAGCATGTTCAGAATCAATTCCTTCATTTCTAAAAATTCTACCAATCTCAAAAGTCTTTTCATAACCTGCTACCATCAGCTGTTTTTGCCATAACTCACCACAAGAAATACGCAAATAAACATCCATGTCCAAGGCATTATAATGAGTTATAAAAGGTCGAGCATCAGCGCCTCCGGTGGTATTTTCTAAAATTGGAGTTTCTACTTCCATAAAATTCTTCTCCAGCATAAACTCTCTAATTGCGTTCCAAAATTTTGATTTTTTAATAAACATTTCTCTAACCTCAGGGTCCAAAAGAATGTCCAAATATCTTTTTCTAAATTTTTCTTCTTCATCTTTTAGACCATGCCACTTATCTGGTAAAGGCCTCAACGCCTTGCTAATCAAAGTATATTTTTTTACTAAGATAGAATCTTGGCCTGTTTGTGTTATAAAGGCTGTGCCTGTAACTTGTAAAAAATCAGCCACATCAATATTTTTTAAATCTTGATAATCTTCATTTTCCAACTCGTCTTTTGAAAAAACTAATTGAATCTCCCCTGTTCCATCTTTTAGGGATATAAAAGAAATTTTACCATGAGAACGCATGAGCATAATTCGACCCACAATCGTTAACTTGCTTTTTTGTTTTTTTAACTTTTTAAAATTATTTAACACTTCAATTAAAAAATGAGTCCGTTCAACCTGGGCTGGATAGGGATCTACCTCAGATTCAACTAGGGCTTGAAGTTTGTTAAAACGATCTAGGTATTCTGATTGAGTGTTTTGATTTGTCTTATTCATATATTTATTTTATTTATAATCTAATTATACTTAATTTTTTGTTTATTATCAATGCAAAACAGAGCTAATATTAGCCCTGTTAAGTCATTTATTTTAGCTTCTTGTTAGATAATCTCTTTAATCTTAAAAATAAGTGAACCTGACGGGGTTTCTACCGTAGCAGAGTCACCTGATTTTTTACCTAAAAAAGTCTTACCTAAAGGAGATTCATTTGAAATTTTACCTTTAATTGGATCAGCCTCAGAAGAACCAACAATCGTATATTCCAATTTTTTACCAATCTGATCCTCAATCTTAATTGTTGAGCCAACAGTAACTATTTGTCCACCACCATCATTTTGAATTATTTGAACATTTCTAACAAGTTCTTCTAATTCTAAAATTCGACCTTCAATAAAGCCTTGTTCTTCTTTGGCATCTTGGTATTCAGCGTTTTCAGAAAGATCACCAAGTTCTTTGGCTTCTTGTATTCTCCCCGCAATTTCTTTCCGCTTGTTATTTTTTAAATCACCTAGTTCAGCCCTTACCTTTTCTAGGCCTTCCTCGGTAATAAATGTTTGTTTTTCGGTCATAGATCTATGTTTAAAAAATAGTATAGAGATGGTTCGAATGATATATAAATTAATATAAGTTGTCAACAATAACTTATCCACACAATTTTATTTTTCTGCAAAATACCAATTTAAAATATTTTTAGCAATTGGCAAGGCGGTTGTTGAGCCTTCACCGCCCTCTTCTAAAAAAATTACTAAAACAATTTCTGAAGAATCATAAGGTGCAAAAGTGACAAACCAAGCATGACTTTTATTATCATTACCAAATTGAGCAGTTCCCGTCTTGGCAGCAGTGGTAACAGACAATGATTGGAGGCTTCGTGCTGAGCCTGATAAAACCGTCTCTCTCAAGCCTTGCCTAATTATTTTAGTAACTGAACTGCTCACTATATCTTGCTCTAAAATATTTGGTCCATAATTTTGAAATTCATTAGTTTGTGGATCTTGTAAACCACCAAGTAAATGAGGCTGATATAAACTCCCTCCATTAGCAAAATAACTATACAAGGAGGCAATCTGTAAAGGAGTAACCAATAAATCACCTTGACCAATTGCTAGATGATAAGTGTCGCCAATATACCACCGTTCGTCTTTTACTTCTTTTTTCCATTCAGGAGTGGGCAAAAAACCTTCAGCCTCTCCAGGCAAATCAATCCCTAATTTTGTAGAAAGTCTAAATTTTTTACCATATTCATTTATTTTATCAACCCCCAAGCCATCAGTATAATTATTTTTTTCTGAGCCACCACCAATTAAATAAAAATAAGTATTAACAGATTCTGCAAGCGCCTTAATAATATTTGTTGAGCCATGGCCACCTGCTTTCCAATCAGGAAAAAACCACTCGCCTATTCTAATACCGCCAGAACTTACAAATGAAGTCTGGGGTGTAACCACTCCCTCAGCTAAGGCTGCAGCCCCAATCAAAGGCTTTATTGTTGAACCCGAGGGATATTCACCGCTAATTGCTCTTTGAAAAAAAGGCTTAAGAGAATCATTTAACAAAAATTGATATTCCTCTGAAGAAAAGCCCATAATAAATTTATTATTATCATAGCTCGGATAATCAACTAAAGCTAAAACCCCACCATCATTGGGGTTGAGAGCAATAATTGAGCCAGCTATTGCGCTAGTGTTGTCAATTGCTTCAACTAATTGTTGGTAGGCATATTTTTGCAAATCAAGGTCTAGAGTTAGATAAATGTTTTTTCCTAAAATTTCATCTTCAGTAGCTAAAATTTCTTGAACCTTGCCCAGTGAGTTAACCTCAACTTGTTTTTTACCATTAACCCCCTTGAGTTCGATTTCATAATATTTTTCTAAACCATTCTTACCAATCCAATCCGTAAGTAAATAGTCATCTAAGCTAACTAATTCCAAATCATATTCGCTTAATCTACCTGTGTAACCCAAAAGATGAGCAACTGCCTCAGTTTGTGGATATTCACGTCTTGATTCTGTTAAAACAGAAAGTCCAGGAATATCACTAGAAACCGTCATTAATTTTAAAGCTTTTTTATAAGAAATATTTTCTAAAAGTATTTTTGGTTGATAGCTATGTTTATCTGCTAAAGTTAATTTTGTAAATATTTCTTGACTGTCAATTTCTAAAATTTGAGAAACTTTTTCTGCTGTTTTTTTAAGTTGTTCTAAAGAATCTTCTAAATCAGCTGGGGTCATAATTAGTGAAAATGAAGCAACATTATTAGCTAAAACTTGACCATCTTTATCTAAAATAGCACCTCTAGTTGCCGGAGTTCCAATTATTCGAATCCTATTTCCTTCAGCTAAAGCTAAATAATCATCCCCTTTTATTATTTGTAGATAAGCTAAACGCCCCAAAAGCCCTACACAGATTAAGGCAATGATTAAAAATCCCACCGTAATTGAGCTGTTTTTTAATATTTGCCACAAAGACTCCCCTCCTCCTAATTGATAATTATCAACTGTTTTAGCTCGATTAGGGTCAGCATGGATATTATCTTTAATTTTTTTCCCCGAATCCGCTAAGGGGAAAAGTTTATTTGTCATATTTATATTAAAAATTTGGATTTAAAAAATTTTATGTAAATTTTTTTGACCACAATTATTATTAATATCAAAATTGAGTGAAAAAGAGCTTGGTAGAGAAAATTAAAAAATAATCCGTTTTTCACCCCCCAATAAAAAGGCAGTAATGCTAGAAAAAAAATAATTAAAAAAATCACCTGAAAAATAAAAATTGTAAAATTGTTTTTTTGACTTATAATTTTATTATGAATTAAATAATAGACTAAAGCGGCAATAACTAAAGCAAGTGTATAGATAAAATAAGTATTAAAAGAAAAAACATCTAAAAAAATTCCGGCCAAAATCAACCAAATCAAACCCTGATAGCTTTTGTTAATATAAATAGCTAAAAAAGCAAAAAGAAAAATTAAATTTATTTTTCCATAAATAGGAAGATAAGGTAAAACTGCGAATTGAATAATCACCCCAAAAATCAAAAGAATAAGTAAACTGATTTGTTTAGTGTAACGCATATTAATTCAACTAATCTATTTTTGAGACAACTACCGAGACGAGATTAAAATAACTAAAATTAACCAAAGTAGCAACCTTAGCTTGTTTAAATAAATCACTAGTATTTTCCTGAAGGGATTCTATTCTACCAAGATAAAGACCTCTAGGCACCATATCCTCTAAGCCTGAAGTGACAATATACTGACCAACATCGATCTGATCTATTTGTGGAATATAGTCTAGCATTACGCCTACACCATGATCACCCTGAGCAAGACAAGGTGAATCTGTTTTATTCTGAATTTGACAAGCAACTTGAATCCCAGGATCAGTTAAAAGTGTTACTTCTGAAGTACTATAATTAGCCTGACTGATTTTACCAACCATTATCCCCTCTTGGATAATAACTGCTTGCCCAATTACAACTCTGTCATAAGTTCCACGATTAATAACTATTTTTTTATCAATATTTGAGACTGGACGAGCTACGACCCTGGCGGGGATCGTGGTTAAATTATTTTCTTTAATAAAGGCTAGTTGTGATTCAAGGATTTCTAAATCATCTATCTCTAGTTTAAGCTGAGAATTTTCAAGCAACAAATCTTCTAGCTGTAATTTAAGACTCTTATTTTCTTCTTTTAACGATTGGTAATCCTCAGCTGAATCATTGGTATTAAAAAAATTACTTGAGATCCTAGAAACGCCCATCAAAGGATATTCAAAAATTGTCCCTACAATTACAGAGACAGGACGTAAAGCATGAATAATATTTAAAATTATAAATAAAAAAACAATAATAACTAGCGTTAAAATCAAACGATTTTTTGAATTAAGTTTTCTCATAGCTTAAATACGTTCGTGAGTGGAAACGGCAAAAATATCTTTAAGAGATTCAATGTCCTCTAAAATTAATCCGCAACCCCTAACTACGCAAGTCAAAGGGTCGTCAACAATTGTTGTTGGAATACCAGTATCTTGATAAATTCTTTTATCAAAATCTTTTAACAAAGCCCCACCTCCTGATAAAACAATGCCTTTCTCAAAAATATCTGAAACTAATTCTGGTGGAGTTTCCTCAATAGTCGATTTAATATTTTCAACAATGTTATAAATAGATTTAGCCAAAGCATGATACACTTCTTGACTAGAAACTTCTAATTCTTTGGGAAGACCAGCTAATAAATCTCTACCTTTTATTTTAGTAGTAACTGTTTCAGAACTTTCCAAAGCAGTCCCAATTGATATTTTTAATTCTTCAGCTGTTTTTTCTCCAATTAATAATTTTTTATTTTCTTTCATATAACTAATAATATTGCGGTTAAATTCATCACCAGCCGCTTTAATTGAGCGCCAAGTGACAACTCCACCCAAAGAGATTACGGCTATTTCAGTTGTCCCACCACCAATATCAATTATCATATTTCCGGTTGGATCAGAAATCGGAAGTCTAGCACCAATTGCTGCCGCCATAGGCTCTTCAATTAAAAAAACTTGTCTGGCTCCAGCATTAAGTGCAGCATCTTCAACAGCCTTTCTTTCTACCTCAGTCACCCCCAAAGGAATTGAGATAACAATTCGAGGTCTAGGCATAACAGTAAAAGTCTCTCGATGAACTTTTTCAATAAAGTGTTTCATCATTTTTTCAGCAGCTTCAAAATCCGAAACAATCCCATCTGTTAGAGGACGAATGGCAATGATATGAGGTGGTGTCTTACCAATCATAACCTTAGCCTCTCGACCAATCGCGACAATCTGATCAGTTTTTTCATTAATGGAAACGACTGAAGGTTCGTTAATAACGATCCCTTTGTCTTTGACATAAACCAAAGTATTGGCAGTGCCTAGATCTACCCCCAAATCTTTTGAAAATTTTCCAAATATATTTTTGAACATGTTTAACTTATTTCTTTTAATAATAACTTTAGGGTTATTATTTTTACTTCTGTTTCTTCTCTTTTTTTAACTTCTATTTTACTACCTAATTTATCTGAAATTACCAAACGATAAGGTATTCCGATTAGATCTGCTTCAGCAAATTTAACTCCTGCGCTAATTTCTCTGTCGTCAAATAGTACATCAAAACCTGCTTTTTGTAAAGAGTAATAAATTTGTTCAGAATCAGTTAAATCCTTCTTTAAATTCAATAAATGCAGCTTAAATGGCGCAATTTCTTGAGGCCAAATTATACCTTTTTCATCATGATGAACCTCAACCACCGTTCCCATGAGACGGGTAGGACTCATACCATAAGAACCCATGTAAACATTTTTTTCTTTACCATTTTCGTCTGTGTATTTAAGATTAGCAGCTTGCGAATATTTTTCTCCTAAAGAATAAATATCACCAACCTCAATAG
>Ga0208769_1000901_pt1 | contig 13780 bp, 12 predicted proteins | sample AntAceMetag02UKC_FD_184768 | JGI IMG/M metagenome (GOLD analysis project Ga0208769, IMG submission 184768) | Saline lake microbial communities from Ace Lake, Antarctica- Antarctic Ace Lake Metagenome 02UKC (SPAdes) (version 2) | ecosystem: Environmental > Aquatic > Non-marine Saline and Alkaline...
ATATTGCCATGACCTCAAAGGTCTTTGAACTTTTCTAAAAGCAAAAGCAATATACAAAACTATTGAAAGCAAGACAAGGATTGCAACAATCTTTGTTTTGTCTTTAAGCTCTTTACCGATTGTAGGACCAATTGATTCGAAGCGCTTTTCTTCTATGCCTGTTGCGTCTTGTTTTTGAAGATTTTCTAAAATCTGCTGATGTATTTCTTCGTCAACATCCTTAAATTTCAAGATAATTCCGTTATTATCGGTCGGCTGAACAGTGACAGTGCCCAATTCAATCTCTTTTAAGTTGTCTAATATTTCCTGATTTGACGGTCTATCTCCTTGATATGTTATTTCTAAAATACTTCCACCAGTAAAATCAATTCCAAGATTAAATCCAAAAACAACAAAAGAAGCAATGCTGGCCAATATCAGTGTGGCGGAGAAAATAAAATAAATTTTTCTATATCTTGTAAAAGAAATCATTGTTAAAATGTTTAAATGTTTAAATGTTTAAATGTTTAGCGCCAGAGCCATTTCCAGTTTTCAAACCTTGTGCCTACAAAAATTATTAAGAAACTCCTTGTAATTAAAATTGCCGACAACATACTAAATGAAATTCCAATCATCAGGGTTAATGCAAACCCTTTAATAAAACTTGTCCCAAACAAAAATAAAATTAAAGCGACTACAAACGTAGTAATATTCCCATCTCTAATAGAAGGCCAGCTTCTTTTAAATCCTTCCTTGAGGGCTATGGCAAAACTTTCTCTTTTCCTTAGTTCTTCTCTCATTCTGGAAAAAATTAAAACATTGGCGTCAACTGCCATTCCAATCGATAGAATAATCCCTCCAACTCCTGCTAAGGTCAATGTAATTGGAATTAACTTCACTAAACTCAGAACAAAAGCCAGATATATTAATAAAGCAATAGATGCTAAAATCCCAGGCAATCTGTAAAAAATTATTAAAAATAGAATTATTGCCAAAAACCCAAACATACCTGCCATTAAGCTTGTGTTCAAGGAATGCTCTCCTAATGTCGCTCCAACTGATTGCTGGGAAATTAATTCCACTGGTACAGGCAAAGCTCCTGCGTTAAGGTTTCTAACAAGTTCTTTGGCTTCCTCTCCTGTAAAACTGCCTGTGATTTGAGCTTTTCCGCCTGAAATCTTGTCTTGGACAACCGGGGTAGAGATAGGAACATTGTCAATATAAATTGCCAATATTTTCCCGACATTGTTTGCAGTAAGTTCTTCGAAAATTTTTGAACCTTCTTTATTAAATTGCAAAGAAATTAATGGTTCGCTTGTAGTCTGGCTAAAATTTAACTTTGCCCCATCCAAATATTGGCCTGTCAAAATAGTTGATTTAAAATAAGGGTCTTCAAAAGCTAATTGCCAATTTTCAATTTCTTGCATCTCTTCAAAACTTTTGCCTTCAACTTCTTTTTGCTTATCAAGAATTTTTTGGGTTTCGTCTGGTTCTTTTTGTTCTCTAAATTCCAAAAAAGGAGTTTCTCCAATCATTTTAACGGCTTGAGCAGGGTCTTTTATGCCCGCTAATTCAATTATAAGCCTGTATGAATCTCCAGACCCTTGAACTTGAATGACTGGCTCTTCTACTCCAAAAAAATTAACACGCCTTTCGATAACATCCTTTAGTCCCTGCATAGCCGAATGGTGACTCTCTTTGTCAATATTAGACAGATCAGCTTGATAAACAAGATGAACTCCTCCCTGTAAATCTAATCCTAATTTAAAAGGAACCTCCCAAAAATGAGGAATTTGTAAGCTCAATTTTGCGTTTACAAAATCAGCGCCCTGATTAAAATATTTTGGGGAACTCAAATTTCCCACTAAAAAAGCGAAAATTAGAATAAAAAATAGAATTATATAAACTTTTTTCTTTTTCATTATTCAAAAACGAAACAAGCGAAGACAACGAGAAACATTGAATGATTTCTTACTTTAGCACAAATTTTCCTAAACGAGAAGAGCAGATATAATTCCTGTTAAAAATATTCCATCAAAAACCCCTGCTCCTCCGATTGAGATTAAACCAGAATTTATCTTTCTGGCTTTTCTTAAATTTAAAATATCGCCTCCGATTAAAATTCCTAAAACTCCAGAAATAAAAGCGCAGGGCGCTGCAAAGCTTGGAGCTAAGATTATAGCAAAAAGCACTGCGAAAAGAGGAGGAATAAAAGCATTAATCACGATTCCTTTACCCGCAACAGGTTTTGCTAAAATTTTAGAAACGATAATCATCAAAAAAATAGCAATGAGGACTGGTTGCAAAGGAACTTTGGTTAAAAAATAAAGAGAAATCAAAATTGGAATAATAGCTCCTCCTAAATTAATCGCTACCATTGATACTTTGGGTTCGCGTTTTTTAAATAAGCCAAAAAAATATGACTTACTAACATATGTAAGCTCTTTCTTTGTTAAAGGAATATTCACAACAGAACCTAAAAGTATTAAAGCCAGAATTAGAATAGTGGCATTGGCGGAAAAACCTAAATTTTCAAAACCAAAAGTAGCTAATTTTAAAAAAGCCAGCACACAAAGAACAGGCAAGAATAAAATAAAAAGGATAAAGATTAAAATAGCAACCGGAATTGAAATCATAAACTTAGTTGAATTCTTAGCCGTATTTTGGCCAGCAACATTTTTTGTACTTTTTGCCAGAGCCACAGGGACAAGGATCGTTTCGTCCTACTTTGTGATGTTTAGCAAGGGGTGGATTATTCGCACTGGTTCCTTTCTCGACTGCGTTTTCATTTTGATACGTAGACATTGGTTTTTGTGGTCTATCCCCTTCTCCTTGCAAACCTTTATTTTCAGGTGCGTTGTATTTAATTTCTGCCTTAAAAACAGCGTTCGCAATAGTATTCTCGATAGATTTAAGAAACTCCTGAAACATTTTATGGCCCTCTCTTTTATACTCAACCAAAGGATCCTGCTGACCATAGGCTCTTAGACGAACAGAATCTCTCAAACGATCCATATCTTCCAAATGCTCAACCCAAAAAGAATCTAAAACCCTTAGGCAAACAATCTTTTCAACTTGTCGCATATTTTTATATCCAACTTCTTTTTCTTTCTTCTCATAATCAGATTCTGTATAGCCTGTCTTTTTAATTATTTCTAAGATATAAGAACGCAAAGTATCTTGTGTCTGCTCATTTTCTGTCTCGTTTGGTAGATTGTTATCTTGAATGGTGTTATTTGCTTTAATTAATATTTCTTTTCTTTTTCTATAGAAAACTTCTCTGTGCTTATTCATCACATCGTCGTATTCTAAAATATGTTTCCTCAGATCAAAGTTCATTCCTTCAATTTTTGTTTGCGCAGATTCAATTGCTTTTGAAATTATGCCTGCCTCAATTGGTTGGTCTTCGGGAATTTTGAGCGTTTCCATTAAAGACTTGATTCTGTCTCCTCCAAAAACTCTTATCAAATCATCTTCCAGGGAAACAAAAAATTGAGAAGAGCCTGGGTCTCCCTGCCTGCCGGCTCTGCCTCTAAGCTGATTATCAATTCTCCTGGCCTCATGTCGTTCAGTTCCGATGATATGCAATCCTCCCAGTTCAACAACTTTTTTTTGTTCATTTTCGCTTAAAGGATTACCGCCTAAGATTATATCAACTCCGCGCCCTGCCATATTCGTGGCTATGGTGACTGCTCCTGTTTTGCCTGCTTGAGCGATTATTTCTCCTTCTTTCTGGTGATTTTTGGCATTCAAAATTTTATGCTCAACGCCTTCTCTATCAAGTAATTTTCCTAAATATTCATTTTTTTCAATTGAGGTTGTGCCAACTAAAACTGGTTGTCCTTTTTCATTCATCTCTTTTATTTCTCTGGTAAGCGCTTCGAATTTGCCTTGTAACGTTTTGTAAATCCTATCTGGCAATTGCTTTCTTATTAATGGTTTGTTGGTTGGAACAATTTTGACTTCCAAGCCATAGACTTTGTCAAACTCTTCGGCAGAAGTAGTTGCTGTGCCAGTCATACCAGATAATTTCTGATACATTCTAAAATAATTCTGAAAAGTAATACTGGCTAAAGTTTTTGATTCTTTTTGGACTTCTATTCCTTCTTTGGCTTCAACGGCTTGATGAATTCCTCCTGACCATCTTCGGCCTGGCATTAATCTCCCGGTGAATTCATCAACAATTATAATTTGATTATTTTTAACAATATAGTCTTTATCTTTTTTAAATAAACTTTTTGCCTTTAGGGCTGCCTCTAATTGGTGTGTAGCAGAAATGTTATTATCAGCCCAAGGGTCATAGCCTAAAATTTTAACAATTCTATCTTGTCCTGCTATTGTAAAAATCGCTGCCTTCACTTTTTCGTCAATTTCGTAATCCTGAATTTCTTTTAGCTGGTCAACTACTTTTGCAAAACGATAATATTTCTCAGTAGATTCATCTTCGGGAGCTGAAATAATTAAAGGCGTCCTAGCTTCATCAATCAGGATGGAATCTACTTCATCTATAATCGCATAATGGAAACTTCTTTGGACTTCGTCTTTTAAATCGTAGGCCATATTGTTTCTCAAATAATCAAACCCAAATTCATTATTAGTTCCATAGGTAATATCGGCTTGATAGGCTTCTTTGCGCAAAACTGGTTTTAAATAATCTTCAACGATTTTGAAACTTCCTAATGTATCCCTGATATCATCTTTTTCCTCTGTGGGTTTTTTATAATCAGGGTCATATAAAAACGCTTGTTCGTGATTTATGCATCCCACAGAGACTCCAAGCATATTATAAATCTGACCCATCCAAACAGCATCTCTTCTTGCTAAATAATCGTTGACTGTAATTAAATGAGCGCCCTTGCCTTGAAGAGCATTCAAATACAATGGCAGAGTTGCAGAAAGCGTCTTACCTTCACCGGTTTTCATTTCGCTTACCTTGCCTTCGTACAAAATAATTCCGCAAATTAATTGAACATCAAAATGCCTTTGTTTTAAAGTTCTTTTCGCTGATTCTCTTACCAAAGCAAAAGCTTCTGGAAGAATTGTCTCCAGGCTCTCTTTCTCTTTGAGTCTTGCTCTGAATTCAAAAGTTTTCTCTTTTAATTGCTGGTCAGAAAATTTTTCGAACTCAGGCTCAAAAGAATTTATTTCCTCAACTATTGGTTCAAGTTTTTTGAAATATTTTTCTTCTGGATTTTGAAAAATTTTATTGAGAAATGACATAATTCCATTGCTTTTAACAAATGGCAAATAATGAGGAATGAATAATCACTGGTCAATGATAACTAATAAATGATTAATAATCAATGGTCAGAAATCAACAATTATTTCTTTTTCTTAAATCTCGCTGAAGAGGAAAAACGAAATAATTCTTTAAGCTTTTTGACTTTTCTCCCTTTTATCGCTTTATTTTTTTCTTTGTATTGTTTTATAGCTCTTTGCAATTGATTTTTAACTTCGACAATTGCCACCCTTAGGTCATCTTGAGTAGATTCTGCTCTTATTGTCCCTTTAGGCAAACGGATCTGCACTTCTGCCCGAAAAACTTTTCCTTTCGAGTGATGACTCGTTGTTTTTTCAATTTCTACCCAAACTACTGTGCGAGATTTCATTTTTCTAAAAATTTTGTCCAAATATTTTTCCTCTTTTAAGATATCTGTAAATTTCTTTAATTCTCCAATCTTGTCGTTTATAAATATTCTAAGAGGTTCGTTTAATTTAATATTTGTTGCTTTTATTGTAATTTCCATAAATTAATTGTTTGTTTATATTATTATTTATAACCTGTATCCATAATAGCAAATTTTTCAGAATAAAAAAACTCCGCCCTTAAGGGCGGAGCTTAAAAAATTTAAATTATCTAAATAAATTAGATTCTTTATTTCTTTTTCTTGGTTGTCTTTTTCTTAGTTGTCTTTTTGACTACCTTCTTCTTAGTTGTTTTCTTTACAGCTTTTTTCTTTTTAACCATTGGGGTTTATTCAGATTACAAATATTTTGCAATCCTACTAAATTACCTTAAACTTTGACAAATAGCCGACTATTCTACTTGCCCTAAAGGACTAAACAATTTTATTCCAAAAAGTATTTCACAATCCAAGGTTATATAATTTAATTTTATCTAATGCTTACAAAGCGGTCAAGTGCAAAACTCAGATAGATATTATTTCTTCTTCTAAAGTTATTTTGAATTTATCTTTGACTTTAGCTTCGGCTAATTTTATTAGAGCAATAACATCTTTGGCCTTAGCGTTCCCCAGATTGATAATAAAATTAGAATGCTCTTCTGAAATTTTTGCATTACCAATTTTTTTTCCTTTAAGCCCGCTTTTCTCAATTAAAAAAGCCGCTGGGATTATTCCTCTTTTATTAAATTCTCTTAACTCTGGAAATTCCTCTATTAATTTCGTATTTTTACTCACCCAACCAAACGATTGTTTGGACGGATTTTTGAATGCGCACCCAGCCGAAGAAAATTTAAACGGCTGTGTCCTTTTCCTATAACTTAAATATTCTTTAATTTTATTCTTAATCTTTGTCTTGGCTAATTGTTTTTCTTTAATTCCTTGTTTCTTTTTTGGTGCATTCAGAGAACTGAAATTAAAGACTATAGAAAGTATTATTAAATTCGTTTTATGTTTAAAAATGCTTTCTTTATTGGAGAATCGACAATCTTTCTTTGAAAGATTTTTAACTTTTAATGTTTCGGAATCGAAAACTTGAATGCTCTGAATAAAATCAGACATACTAAATCCAAAAGCTCCAGCATTTCCATAAACTGCTCCACCGATCGTTCCTGGAATTCCAGTCGCCCACTCCATTCCTGTTAAAAATTCTTTTTCAGTTAATTTTACTAAATCTTTTAATTGACTGCCTGCCTGAGCAATAATTTTAAAATTATCTACTTTTAGTCCAGATGTTGAAATTTTAATAACAATGCCGTTAAACCCTTTGTCGTTAACCAATAGATTAGTACCTTCTCCTAAAATAAAAAAAGGAATGCCTTCCTTTTTTGCGAACTTAATCGCTTCAATAATATCTTCCGTACTTTGAGCTATAAAAAAATATTTAGCAGGTCCTCCTATTTTGAACGAAGTATAATTTTTTAATGAAATATTTTTCTTAATCTTAATCATTGCTTATCAGTGATTAATTAAAATGGGTCAGAAGAGTTACTCCAATTCTAAGTTTTTAGTGAGTGCTACCTTCCGACCCAATTTTTATTATATGTTATTTAAAAAAGTAAAGCAATAAAAGCAAAAGACCTTGCCGAAACAAGGTCCTTTACCAACTCAGATGAAGCCTGCCGAAGCAGAACAACACTCACTGTCTAGATGATAGCAAATTTAAAATGCTTTGTCAAATATTTTTATTCAAAATTTCGTTAATTTTGGCTATTGTTTTACTACCAACAAAACCAGTTCCCTTTTTCAAGCCTAGGGGGTCAAGAATCTCTTGGGCATATTTTTCTTGAAATCTTATGACTGCTTGTTTTGTCAGGGAAAGAAAATTACCTGTCACTAAACCTTCTGGATAAATATCTTGTCCTTGAGATTTTAAAAAGCTTTGCAGAAAGCTTACTTCTGAATTGTTTTCTAAACCGAAATAAAGATTATTTTTAATTTCTTGCAAAGAAATATCATTTTTCTTTTCTAAAATAGCGTTTATTTCTGCTTGAATCTTAACAATTTCTGCTTGAAGAAAAGAAATTTGCGCCAGAAGTTTTTCTATCAATTCTTGTTCTTGTTTCTGTTCTGTGGCACTTTTAACTATTGATGCCTCGAATGTAAAAGGATAAGTGCCCTCGTTTCCGTTAAAACCCGCAATCTTTGTTTGCAAAGAAGGCAAGATGACTAAAGCTCTATTTTTACTATTAAAATCTGAAATGTAGATTTCACCTGATTGATTTTCGTCAAGCTCCATAAATCCAACAGAATAATATTCATTTTCATCTTGCACAAGATATGGAACTTTGTAGTTAAGTCCTGCCAGCCCTTCAAATGTTAGCTTTAAAACACCACTTCCGCCCATAAACTTTTGCCAATTACCTGACCAATTTTTGGTTAAATTTGTTACCAACAAAGAACTTTTTCCAGATAAAGGCAGAAAATTAAGAGAAGGTGTTACGTTGAAGTTTTTCAGGTTTTCGTCAAGATAGCAATACTTTTCTCCTAGAGAACAATCATTAGCAAAGACAGCAATTGTCCAATCAGTAAAAATTTGAGAAAAATCTTCTTCAAAACCATTATTCTTTAATGCTGTATTTAAACTTTGAATGCCAATCTCTTTAGACTGCAACGACTCTGCCAAAATCTCAACGCCATAATGTTCTACTAGATAATGAATAAAAAGATTTAATGCCCCGTAATCATCTTTTTTTCCACGCCATTCTGTAATTGAATCTGAAGGATTTTCTAGAAAAATTCCAACTCTTGATTGCAAATTACTACCTTGATATTCTGAGTCATAACCTGCTAAGGTTGGAGCATACTCAGCCCGCGCTTCATTAAGCCAGACTTCTTCGCTAACATTGTTGATTTTGTCTTTCTGGTTAAAAGTTATTAAATGCGTAAATTCATGCGACACCAACGCTCCTAATTTTGGATTCTCAATATGACTTAATGAGACATAAAACATCTCTCTTTCGTTTGAGTTCGGTGCTTGGAATTTTAAATACCCGTCAACATTGCGAAAATATCCTCCCACGCCTTCTTTCATTCTGTGAAACAAAATTGTTATTCTCTCGTCTCCGTCAATCCCAGGTTTTCGTTCTTCTCCAAAAGCTGAAGTCAGTTCAGGATAAATTGTATTTTCAAATTCTTTAGACAAATTATCTAACTTTTTGGAAATATTTGCTCTCTGGGAATAAGTTTTCGAATTCCACCAATCTGCTCCAATGTAAAAATAAAGTTGTGGAGTTGTTTTTACCAACACAACATCTACATTTTGTCTGGCTGAAATATCGTAGGTTGAATCAACACTAAAACTTATATTTTCGGCAAAAGTAATTGCTGGAGAATAAAGCCCAGTTACAGCGAAAAATAAAATTGTGATATAAATAAACTTTTTCATAAAATCTTTTTTAAGACATTCTAATTTTAACATAAAAAATAAATTCTAACAAAAAAAGCGGAAGGCTCACTTCCGCTAATCCAAACTTCTGGTTTAGTTTCTATTTTTCTTCTTTTATTTTCTCTAAAAATTTGTCTATTTCTTTTGGAAATTTTTTGATTCCTTTATAAATCTTATCAGCCAATTCTTCGTTGTAAGTATGCGCGACAAGATTCCTTGCATCTAAAAAGCCAAACCAATCTCTTGGATTATCAATTATGCCTATTTTCGCTCCTTCTCTAATGCAATTTTTGGGACTATTGCAGTCATAGCCCTGGTCTCTAATATATTCCTGAAAAGTTTTCCAAGACAACTCAAAAGTAAACTCAAATCTTTGGATAGAAGCATCTCTATTAATCTTTGTTAACTTAAGCTTTAACGCTTCTTCTAGTCTTTGATTGGCTTTTGTCAAATTTTTAATTAAATTTTGAAGTTTTGTCATAACTTTTTTATTTTAGATAAAGCTACTTTTTTAAAATTAGACGAAACTAATGAAAAATCAACAATATCTACTTTATAAGGAAGATTAGATTCTTCAAGAGCTTCTTCTATCAAAATTTTAACTTGCGATGACACCACATCTTTGCCCGAAATACCAATATCATAATCACTAAATTTTTTTGCTTTACCGGTAGCTCGAGAACCAAAAATAAAAACCTGATACTTTTTAGTATCTAAAAAGCGAAAAATAATTTCCTTGATTTCTTTTTCATCTTTCTCTATTTGCTTCATATGTTTCATTCTATCAGCTTTAAAAATCAAATTCAACAAGAAAAGAGAAGGTAGTTCGCTTTCATATATAAATCTATACATTTTGCGACAGAATCTATACATTTTGCAGTCCTACATTCTACTCCGAAGCGCAATATCTGATTTTTTATATTCTGCTATAAAAAATAATATTGTAAAAATAAAAAAGAGTTTAAGTATGTTGTAACTCTTAAATTCTTTTTAATATCTCTAAATATTCTTCCAACCTAAATCCCCTAAAACATTTTCCAGAGTTCCTTTCTTGATAATTTCTTCAAAGAATATATTTACTATCTCGGAAAACCTTTTTTTAGCTTGTTCGTAATTTTCTGCAGAAGTAGACAAATCTAAAGCAGGAGTATAGGCAATATAGCTTTTACCTTCTTTAATAATAGAAATTGGTAAATTAAATTCTAATTTAATATTTTTCATACAATTTTATTATAATAAAAACAAAGATAAAAAACAATATTTTCCGCTAATTGAGTTCTAAGAAAAACACATTGTGGTTATTTATAAAAAGGGACGAGTTTTTTGAGAGCAATTATTATTTCTTGTCGTTGCTGTTGCTGGTTTCTTACTACAACTAATTTTAATTCTTCCAGTCCTTGTTCTAGGTTTTCTTTATTTGTTTCGGCGAGTTTTGCTTTAAAAATTTTCTGATGTTGGGTAGCAATAGTTCCCTCTTCGGCTGTTAAAATTTCTTCAAATAATTTTTCCCCCTGTCTAGGTTTTGTAAAAACAATTGGAATATCCTTGTCAGGTTCAAAACCGGAAAAACGAATTAGTTCTTTTGCCAAATCAACTATTTTAACCGGTTTACCCATATCTAAAACAAAAACTTCTCCACCCTGCCCTATCTGAGCGGCTTGCATCACCAAAAGACAAGCTTCTGAAGTAACCATAAAATATCTTTTCATATCAGGATGCGTTACTGTAACGGGTCCGCCTTTTCTAATTTGTTCTTTGAAAATAGGTATAACGCTCCCGCGACTATTCAATACATTTCCAAAACGAACTGAAATAAATTTAACGCCATTTCTTTGATTTAAATATTGGCAAATCATTTCCCCTGCCCTTTTTGTAGCTCCCATTACAGACACAGGATTAACTGCTTTGTCTGTGGATATAAAAATAAACTTTTCAGCATTGAATTCTAATGCAGCCTTGGCCACAATTTCCGTTCCAAAAATATTATTTTTTATAGCTTCGTCAGGATTTTCTTCCATTAACGGAACATGCTTGTAAGCAGCTGCATGAAAAATAATATTTGGTTTGAATTGTTGAAAAATCCTATTTATTTTATGCTTATCTCTAATATCTGCTATGACTGACTCTGTTTTAAGATAAGGGAATTTCGCTTTTATTTCTCTTGATATGTTGAAAATACCTGTTTCGTCTTGGTCTAAAAGCATTAATTCCGAAGGGCCAAATTTAGATACTTGTCTTGCTAACTCAGAGCCAATTGAACCAGAAGCTCCGGTGATTAAAATTTTCTTTGTTTTAACAAAATCTTCAATCAGATTGGTGTCTAACGAAACCGGCTCTCTGCCGAGCAAGTCTTCTATTTCAATCTCGCGTAAATCTTTTGTTGAAATCTGCCCATCTATAATTTCAGTTATAGGCGGAATAATTTTAATATTCTTAACCCCTGCTTTTCGCCCTAATTCAACTGCTTCCTTGATAGTTTGAGAATTGGCAGAAGGAAGCGCAATAATTATTTGCCTCACCCCTTTGTCTCTCGCTATATCTGTAATCTTATCAATCTTGCCTAAAACTTTAAGCCCGTGAATCGCAACTCCTTGTTTTATGGAATTATCGTCAATAAAACCAACTGGTAAATAAAAATTATCCCGTGAAGCCAAAATACTTCTTAGAATCTGTTCACCGGCATCACCTGCTCCGATAATTAAAGTTTTTTCTTTGCCCTTTTCCAATCCTGTTATAAATAATTGAAAATAAATCCTTTTTGAGAAACGGATTGCCCCACAGAACATAAAAACCAAGAAATAAATTATGAGAAAAGTTGACCTTGGAAAATTTTGGAAAATAACCCTGTCGTTAAAAACCAAAAATACAACCACTAAAAGTAAAAAACTTATTATTGTTGCTTTTGCCAGAGATATTAATTCGTCTGTACTTACATAGGACCAGGAAAAAGAATAAAGACGAAAGAAATAAAAAGCAGGCAAAGAAAAAAGCAAAACTAAAATAGTCAATGAAAAAATTGTATTAAAATACTGGCTTGGGATATTTGCGTCGAAACGCAAAAGAAAAGCCATAAAAACCGAAAAACTTATCAGAATAATATCTGAAAAGAAAAAAAACAAAAACCTTGTTTTGGATGTTCTTCTAATATGTTTCGCAAACGGCAAAGTCATTTTAATTCTCTAATTATTTGTTTTAAATTTTCCACAACATAAACTATTTCCTCCTCTTTTAAATCGTTAAAAAAAGGCAAAGCAATAGTTCTCTGGCTAATCTTTTCTGTAATAGGAAAATCGTTGTCTGTGTAGCCAAACATCTCTCTATAAAATGGCTGAAGATGAATAGGTTGAAAATAAAAACCGCATTGAATGTCTTTTTTATTCATCTCTTCCACGATTACATCACGATCTTTTTCAGAAAAGCTATCTTCTAATATAATTACATAAACAAAGGGACTTGTTGTTTTTTCAAAAAAGAAATTTGGGATTTTAACTTCTGGAACATCTTTAAGCTTATTATTATAAATTCCAGCAACTGTTTTTCTTTTATTCAAAATTTCTTCAATTCTTGAAAGTTGTGCTATTCCAAGAGCACAACTTAATTCATCTAAACGATAATTATAGCCCAACCTTATGTGCTCTAACCATTTACTATTCTCTACCCTTCTCCCTTGATTAGTCATACTGTAACATTTATCAGCAATCATTTTCTGATTTGTCAAAACTACTCCTCCTTCTCCAGTCGTAATCTGTTTATTCGGATAAAAAGCAAAAATACCAGCGTCTCCAAAAGAACCACATCTTTTTCCGTTATATATTGACCCAAGCGCTTCGGCAGAATCTTCAATTAGATAAAGATTATGTTTTACTGCTATTTCTTTTAACTCGTCCCAATTGGCTGGATTGCCAAAAACATCAACCGCTAAAATTGCTTTAGTCTTTTCATTTATTTTTTCTTCAATTTTCGAAACATCGATATTTAGAGTTTCGGAATTAATATCAACAAAAACAGGTTTTGCTCTTTCAAATAAAGCGCAGTTTGAAGAAGAAATAAAAGAAAATGGAGTAGTGATTATTTCATCATTATCTTTAATGTCTAAAGCTCTAACTATTAAATGCAAAGCGCTTGTTCCGCTATTTACGGCTATTGCATATTTCACCCCCGCGTATTCAGCAATTTTTTCTTCAAACTCTTTTAATTGCGGTCCCAAACTCAAATAGGAAGTTTCTAAAACTTCAAGAACTTTCTTTTTTTCTATGTCTGTAATGTCTGGTTTAGATAAAGGTATTTTCACAAATTTTTTATTTCTTAATTTTTTTAATTACTTTCACTGGTATGCCAAAAGCCACAACATTGGCCGGTATATCCTTATTCACGAAACTAAACGCTCCTATAATAGAATTTTCTCCAATTGTTATTCCTGGCATAATTACACTTTGGGCACCTATTTTACAATTCTTTTTTAATGTTACTTGTCCTTTTTTTCCATCAATTGTTGATACAGAGTAAATAGAACAATGCGAACCTATCTGAACATTGTCTTCGACAATTACTCCGTTTTTGGCGTTAATATATGTAAAAACGCCTATATCGGTTTTATTGCCCAATTTAAGGCCTTTTTTGTTCTGAACAAACCAATTATATTTGGTTAACTTCCCTTCTTCAATTTTTGGATATTTCCAATTTTTAAATCTGTTTTCCATAATATATTAATAATTAATAATTAATAATTACT
>Ga0208769_1000903_pt1 | contig 13763 bp, 10 predicted proteins | sample AntAceMetag02UKC_FD_184768 | JGI IMG/M metagenome (GOLD analysis project Ga0208769, IMG submission 184768) | Saline lake microbial communities from Ace Lake, Antarctica- Antarctic Ace Lake Metagenome 02UKC (SPAdes) (version 2) | ecosystem: Environmental > Aquatic > Non-marine Saline and Alkaline...
TATATCTTGAATATTGTATTTATTCTCAATATGTTCACCTTATGAGAAACATAGAACAAAAATACGGGATCATCGGACAATCTGACCAGATAAATCAGGTTATCCGGGTGATCGAGCAAGTAGCGCCATCCGGTATCAGTATCCTTATTTACGGAGAAAGCGGTGTCGGGAAAGAGTTGGTTGCTAAAGCTTTACATGATCTATCATTACGCAAGCACGGTAAATATGTGATCGTTAACTGCGGTGCGATTCCTGCGGGGACCATTGAATCGGAGTTATTCGGACATAAAAAAGGGTCATTTACAGGATCGGTAGAAGATCGCAAAGGTTTTTTTGAAACGGCGGATAAGGGGACTATTCTTCTGGATGAAATTGGCGAATTACCGATCGAGACGCAAGTCAAGCTTTTGCGTACTCTGGAACAGGGTGAGATCACGCGTGTGGGTGAAAGTACGCCAAGAAAGGTCGATGTCCGTGTTATTGGCGCGACCAATCGTGATCTTACGGCCGATGTATCTAGCGGCAAATTTCGCCAAGACCTCTATTTTCGTCTAAAAACCATTATGATACGTATTCCGCCGCTTCGGGAACGAAAAGATGATATTCCCATGTTAGCCGAATATTTCATGATGACATATGCCGACAAAAATAAATTAGCATATAAACCCATTACCCCACAAGCTATGAGCTTGATCTCAGATGCTACTTGGGAAGGAAATGTTCGTGAATTAAAGAATTTTATTCAATCGGTATTTGTTCTTGAAGATGATAAGATGATCCAGGCTGGAACAGTTAGCCGACACCTTGGTAATTCATCCGAACAAATGATGTACGATACCCGTTTTCCGGTCAGAGTGAACAAAGAAACAGATCAGGTTGAACGGGAGCTTATTTTACGACAATTGTTCTTTATCAGAGAAGACGTGGAAGAGATCAAAGAAAAACTTTCCATCATTGATTTGAGTGATGAAATGACAATGAGCCGCATGAAAGATATAACACAATATATTAAACACAATGACCTCAATGAGGTGCATGTCGATATCCCGCAAGATGACCGGACATTGCAAGAGGTTGAAAAAGATATGATCTCGCAAACATTGAAAAAATATTACGGATCTAAACGCAAGACGGCGCAAGCATTGGGCATGAGCGAACGAACATTGTACAGGAAAATAAAAGAATACGATCTGAGTGATTGATATGGAATGTAAAAAAGAAGAAAATCTGAAAATGTGCACCTGCACTTATTCTTGTTCAAGAAAAGGGATATGTTGTGAATGCGTTGAATATCACCGGCGTGCCCGACAGATCCCAGGATGCTTTTTTTCTGCGGAAGCGGAGAAGACCTATGACCGCTCATATGAATACTTTGCAAAATTAGTAAATTCAGGAAAACTATAGAGACTAAGCTTAGTAAAAAGAAGTTTAAAATTATTAAAGTGGGGGCGCTATTAATGATGGAAAAAAATACAATTAAACTATTTGAAGAAAAGAATATCAGAACGCATTGGGATGCGGATATTGAAAAGTGGTATTTTTCTATTATTGATGTTATTTGGGTGTTAACTGATCAAGTAACTTATCAGGGTGCAAGAAATTATTGGAAAGTTTTAAAACATAGATTAATAAAAGAAGGAAATCAAACGGTTACAAATTGTAACCGCTTGAAAATGCTGGCTTCAGACGGAAAAAATAGACTAACTGATGTTGCAGATGCCGAAGATATTCTTCGCCTAATCCAATCAATTCCATCTCCTAACGCTGAACCCTTTAAAACATGGTTGGCAAAAGTGGGTGCAGAAAGGATTGAAGAGACAGAAGATCCGGAATTAGCTTTCAATAGAGCAATGAAAACATATTTGAGTAAAGGATATTCTAAAGAGTGGATCAATCAAAGATTAAAAAGTATTGAAATTCGAAAAGAATTGACTGATGAATGGAATGCTCGCGGTATGAAAGAGGGACTGGAATATGCAATACTTACCAATGAAGTGACTAAAGCTTGGACTGATAAATCTGTGAAAGAATACAAAAGATTAAAAGGATTAAAAAAAGAGAACCTCCGAGATAATATGAGTAATTTGGAATTGGTACTTAATATGTTGGCAGAGGCATCAACAACAGAGATATCTAAAGAAAAAACACCCAAAGGATTGGAAGAAAATAAAAAAGTTGCTCGTAAGGGTGGAACTGCCGCAAAAAAAGCACGTATAGAAATTGAAAAACAGACAGGTAAATCCATTATTGGTAATACAAATACAATAGACTTATCAAATGAGTAAAATTAATTGAAGGAAAGATCTAATGATCATATCATATACAGGAAACGGAAAAGGAAAAACCTCAGCGGCATTGGGCACGGTATTGCGTGCAGCCGGCTACCATCATAGCTCTTGTATCATACAATTTATAAAAGATGGTTCACAGTATGGAGAACATCACGCTATTAATCACCATTTAAATGATTTTGTGGAAGTTTACCAGGCAGGAATTGGTTTTTATAAATTACCCGGTGATGAACACAGCGAAACGGATCATTTGAAAGCAGCGAGTGAGGCGGTAAAATTTGCTTACAAGAAGATCAAAAGCAAGAAATATGATATCATTGTTTTGGATGAAATATTGACCGCTCAAATGGTCGGTCTTGTTGATGAAAAGGAAGTTTTAAAAATAATGGATAGCATTCCGGAAGGTATGCACCTTATTGTTACCGGTCGCGGTGCCAGTGATGCCATTATCGAACGGTCGGATCTCGTTACGGAAATGAAAGAGATCAAGCATCCGTTCCAGAAGGATGAACCCGCAGTAGAAGGGATCGATTTTTAAATGAACAAATTCGAAAAAGGTGTTTCCGCCTTTAAATCAATAGAAAGTGATTCTGTCATTTTGGATGAGATCGCTGCTTTAAAAGAAGAATTGAAAGATGACTTGGTTATTCTGGGTCATCACTATCAACGAAATGATGTGATTCGCTTTGCCGATGTGACAGGCGATTCGCTTATTCTCAGTCAAAAAGCTGCAGAAATGAAGAAAAAGCACATTGTCTTTTGCGGTGTTTATTTTATGGCCGAATGTGCCGATATTCTCAGTGACGATGATCAAAAAGTATATATACCTGATATGCGTGCGGGTTGTGCAATGGCGGACATGGCAGATATCAAAGATGTCGAAATGATCTGGGAGCATTTGATAAGCGGAACAAAAGAAAAGATCATTCCAATTACTTATATCAATTCATCGGCAGATATCAAATATTTTGTTGGAAAGAACGACGGCATTATCTGTACCAGCTCGAATGCGCCTCGTGTTTTTGATTGGGCAATGGAAAGAGGCAGCAAGATCCTTTTCCTGCCTGACCAATTTCTCGGAATAAATACGGCAATAAGCAAAGGTATCCCGGAATCGGCAATTTTCACTCTTGATCGTTTACCGGATGAAAAGGCCATTGAAAGATCACAGGTCTTTCTCTGGAACGGTTACTGCAGCGTCCATAAACGCTTTATACTGGACGATGTTACAAAGCGCAGAAAAGAATACCCCGGGATCAATATCGTCGTGCACGGCGAATGTACGGCAGATGTGGTAAAAGCTGTTGATGCTTTTGGCTCTACTTCCACGATCATTAAGATGATAACCGAGTCAGAAGAGGGGAGTGCCTGGGCAGTCGGGACAGAGCAGCACCTTGTTCAACGATTAACAGAAAGATTTCCGGATAAAACCATTTTGCCTTTATCTGAATCCGGCTTTCAGTGCGTGACCATGAGCATGATCACACCCGTGAAATTACTCAATACTTTGAAAGAGATAAAAGAAGGCAAAACTGGGCACGAAGTTCGCGTTGATCCTGAAATTAAACACTATGCAAAAACAGCATTAATCCGTATGTTAGCCCTATGATAAAGCGTGGAATTACATTTATTGTTGTTCTGGTACTCCTTCTAACCGGCTGTGCCACAAAATCTTATGTTCGTCTTGAAGATGATCGTCTAGTGAAAGAGACCTTTTCTGCCGATAGCACAATTATACAAAATATGAATATGGCAAACACTCGGCAAACTTACTTTCAGGATTCGCTATTTTCAGTCATAAAACTTGAAACAGATTCCATGTTCACGGAATTATTAGGTGAAATTTCAATTAAAAATGTTGAGATTGATTCACTTCAGGACGTCCTGAGTATTCAAAGTATTTATATTGATAGCCTGATCGCTGATGTAGATACCTTGCAAGCATTGAAAACGCGTTTTAAAGATACTGACTATTCTATGTTCGATTTTTCGCGTATTCAAACCAATCTTGATTCGCTGATAATAAATCAAAAACATCTTTCACGTGAATTGCAATACATGATCCGTGACCTGAATCTCATCGAGCGTAATCTCATGGATATCATGAACTATTCTATGAATTCATTAAAAACGAATTTGCAAGCCTCAAATATGATGATGCAGCGTTCACTTTACAAAAACAGTGCCACCGCTTATAAAATGGTCATGGTTTACCTTATGACCAATGCCTCCACAGATCCCAATAAGCTTCTAAGCTATATTGATTCAGTTTATGCCATGGGGAATGCCCTGGATACGGTTAAAGTTCAATTTGGGAGTCCGGCAATTCAAGATACAGTAGGGAGTAAGGAGTAGGGAGAAGAGAGTAAATATTTTCAAAAATGTAGGGGCTAGACATGTCGAGCCCTTTTTATTTTATGTTACAAAAAAATTGAAAAGCTTAAATTCGAAGATTGATAGGCGAGGAAAAGGAACTGTCATCTTGAGCCCCGAAGCATCGGAGTAGAAAGATCAATTCATGGTGCCAAATATTTAGTCATCCTGTCCGTCAGCTGACGGATCAGGATCTCTTTGTGGTCATGAGTCAGTATGCATTATAGTGAAATATGTAATTTGAGATTTCTCCACTTCGGTCGAAATGACAACATAAAAAAAAGACGCGATCTCTCACGTCTTTAATTTTATTGTTCACCAGTTACCAGTCACCAGTCACTAATTACCAATCCCCATTTCTTTTATGATCCAATCCGCTCCTGCGAATTTTTCTGTGATATAGAGAATGTAACGGATATCAACACCAATGGTTCGCTGGATCTTGGACTGGAACATCCAGTCGCTGGTCATGGCTTCGTAATTTCCGTCAAATGCAAGACCGATCAATTCACCGTTTCGGTTCATAATAGATGAGCCGCTGTTACCGTTCGTAATATCGGTAGTCAAAAGGAAGCACGATGGTACATCATTCAATTCAGGATCAATCCATTGACCAAGATCTTTGATATTGCCGATCTCAGGAGGCATATTAAATGGATAAATATCGGTGTTTTTAGCTATCATTCCCGAGAGAGTGGTAAAAGGTTCATAATAAACGGCATCACGGGGAGAGTATCCTTCAACAGTTCCGTAGGTAAAGCGCATTGTTCCGCTTGCATCCGGGTATTGAGGAGCTCTAGTGTAGATTGCCAGTAATTCCATATATTGCTCACGAAGATCGTTCATGCGTGCGGACCAGTTTCTTAAGCGCTCTTTTTTCTCGAATTTAGGTGCGTAAAGTGAAACGGCAAGCTGAATGATAGGATCGTCAAGTCCTTCGATCTGAGAAGCGCGCATAGAAAATAGGCGTTCAACATAATCGGGATCATCAAGCTTGGTTTTGTTATAAGCATTTACGACCCAGCTATCAGGATCCTTAGGTAGATCAAAGTAATAGAATCCATCCGGAGCCGCAGCAGCTTTGTTCAAGGCATAAGCAAGGGCTTTTTGATCGTAGGGCGCATAATAACTGTAAAAGCGATACTGTATTTTTTCGATGTATTCTCTAACGCGTTTTTCGGAGAAATCGGGATCACGGTCAGCTTCCGGTTTAGCACGTTCCCGTGCAACTTCATAAGCATAATTGGCTAAGTAAAAAAGAGTACCGCTATAATACCCAAAACCATCAAGAATACTATCGTAAGTATAGAAATTTCCTTTTTCCTTCAATAGTGCGGGCATTTCGTTAAAAAGGTGAGCAAAGCGTTTCTTTAGTTTTTTATCCTTGTTTGCAAATTCTTTTAAAGCACTTTCTTCGGCTTTCTTTTCAATGATAAAATGACTTTTGGTGAAGCCGTCTATATTTCCCTGATATTTCTTCATAAAGTTGTTTAAACTGGCATGTCTACTTGATAGACGGATTTTAGCCTGAGGGTCCTCTTGAAATAATTTCTCCATGATAGCCAGAAGGTCATTATTTCTGGCTATATAAGGCAAGTATTTTTTATTTACGTTATATTCAATATCAGCCGCTGTACGGTAACGGGTGGTGACACCCGGAAAACCGATAATAAAAGTGGGATCTCCAACAGAAAGGTCTTCCGTGCTGACTTTTAGCCATGTATCAACATTTAAAGGAATATTTTCAGGAGCATATCGGGCAGACATACTGTCCGGTCCCATGTAAACGCGGTAAAAAGTAAAATCACCTGTGTGACGCGGCCACATCCAGTTATCAATATCGCCGCCGTACTTTCCAATCGATTCGGGTGGTGCATAAACGATGCGAACATCATGATATTTGGTAAAGACATATTTGCGGTATTCGCGACCCTCAAAGAGCTTGGCGATCTTGCAATAGATGTCATCTTGATTATTTTCCGTTTCTTCAATGATGTCGCGGATCTTTTTCTTGATCAAAGTTTCACGTTCGGTTAGATCAGCCGCTTTTCTTGCAGCTTTAAATACATCCTTAGACACATCTTCAATTGAGGTCAGTACATAGGCATACTGTCCCGGGGCAGGAAGTTCCTGAGTCTGATCGGTGGCCAAAAAACCATCTTTGATATAATCAATACCATCACGGGCTGAAGATCGCTGCAATGATCCGTACGCACAGTGATGATTCGTAAGAACAAGTCCCTGTGGTGATACAAAGGCTGCCGAACATCCACCTAACGAGACAATGGCATTGTGAATACTGGCATTTTCCTGATCGTAGATCGCTTCGGCAGGTATATTGAATCCCCTGTCTTCAAGATCAATATCCTTGATCTGCGACATAAGCCACATGCCCTCATCGGCAAAGATCAGTGAAATACTTAGTAAAAAAATCGTGATTGAACGCTTGAACATATATTAACTCCTTATTCCCAACAGTGCGTAATATAATTATTTTCAATATTAATGTGAAAGGATTATATAAATATATCATCTATGGGTTCGTCAGAATGTATTCTGGCATTTAAGATCATTTTTGCCGAATGAGCACATTCGTTTTCTAGTTGCGTCTTCCAATCACCTTCATTCAGGGATGTGATCCCCAATTTCAAGCTCTTTCCCTCAAATTCAATAAAGGCTTTTATATGAGCTATGATCCGGGGTGTACCTGAAAGTCGATCAAGCATGATAGCAATAATGTTTTGAATATCATCAAATACATTATTTTCGCTCTCTAATTCGTAAACTTTTTCCATCCATTTCAAGCGCTTTAGCGCGCGTTGATGGAGGTCGGTATCTAGGCCTGAATCTCTCATCTCCGATACTTTTAATGCAGAGATATTTTTATACCAATTCTGAATATCTTCAGTGGAAAATGCAGACTGGAAAAGATATTTCTTATCTGAATATTTCGCTTCAATCATACTTTTTATTTCAAGAATATATTCAGAAGAGAGTAGGTCTATCTTATTGATAATAAGTAAGTCAGCTTCATTAAGCTGACCCTTGAATGTAGCGCAGACACTGTCGGAAAAAGGAAGTGCTTCATCTCTGAGCAGCCGCAGGAATAAACGTGCATCAACTAATGCCGTCAATGAAGATGGCGTGTATATGGAGGAATCTAACAAGGGTTGTAAAACAGTTCCGACAAGGTTGCCCGCCGAACCGATCGACTCGGCAAATACTACATCGGGATCTACCGTATTGCATAGTTCATCCAGTTGTTTTACAAAGTTCTGATAATTGGAACAAAAACAACCGGATTGTACCTCCATAGCCGGAATATCTGAGGCACGTATAAATGCAGTATCAACGAGATATTTACCCTGATCATTGGTAATCACAGCGACTTTTTTGCCTTCTTGCATTAAATGTTTACAAAGCGTGATAATGGAAGTGGTCTTGCCACTGCCTAGGAATCCTGAAACAAGATGAAGTTCCATGTTTATACCAATGTTTTTATATATGCGATGAATTCTTGATGATTTGGAATCATGGATGATACATACAATTCGCCGTTAACATAGATAGAGGGCAGGTTTTTAACACCAAGTTTCTTTACCCGCGCCACATTTTCTATTTCTGTGATCTTGTACTCAATGACTTCGATCTTATCATCAAAGGTATCGTAAAGACGTGTTGCAGACTGTTTTAAATAGCCACATGCGGCACAAGAAGCCGAATCAACTGTAAAAACCTCTATCAAAGGTTTGGGTAAATTCTCATAATTGGGAAGTTCAATATTTATATCAAGCTCTTCTTTGGTGTAATTTTCCAACATTTTCTTGTAAGAATCAGGGTTTCGGAGAGCATCCATGATGCCGACCGTATTTTCTACCGGTGTATCATAGGGCATATCACATCCCGGTGAAATTATAAGGTGTTCATGATCGACCTTGGTCATAAAATCCACGATAAATTTAACATTATCTTGCTGATTTCCCAAGAGCATGACCGTCGTCAGAGGTATATTTCCTCCAATCACTATCTTGTGGGCATCTGTGATCTTTTTGGCTGCGACCATATCAATATTTTCATCAATAGAGATCATGTCAGGCTGAGTGTGGCACATAACATCCATATTCTTAGTGGCATCACCACAGACGAACAATGACGAAAAGGCACTATTCTTTTTTATATAAGCAAAAAGATCAGTAAGAGGGGCGTGCAGGAATTGCACGAACATCTCGGGGGATATCTGAGAAATGACAGGATCAACGACTGCGATAACATCCATACCGGCAGAAATGTACATATCTGCCATTTTTTTAGCAACTTCAGTGCAATATGCTATCAATTCCTGGACTTTATCTTCTTCGTTGAAAGTATCCATAAAGAGCTCTGATCCACGGAGATGGGTTGCAAGGGTCAAGGGACCGGTGATCAGTCCGTAAAGAGCAGTAGAATCGCCAACCGAAGCCTTCATTCTGTTCATGACATCTAGTACAATGGGGAGTCGACCGTCATTTTCAGTCGGCATTTGAGTAGGAATGGTAAAATCTTCTGCAAGTAGATGAGAGATAACAGATGGGGGACTGTCATCGGCCCACATTAGATCACATCCGAGTATTTCTGCTTCGAGCTGCAGGTCAAAAATAACAGGTTGACCGTCAGGAAGATAGACTTCATGAACTTTCATTAATGATTCATATAATTTATCTGCACTCTGAAGGACTTCAGTGGCATTATAAGCACATAATTTACCTGCATGAACACCTGCAAAAGGCACCCAGGGCAGGGTATCAACAGATCTGCCGGATAGTGTACGATAAATTCGTTCTTTTCCTGTCATAGTGATAGTGATCTCCTCAGAACAACATGCTTATTTTTTGCGATATTTTTTTAATACTTCATTTGCGGTATGAACGATATTTTCATCAAGATCAAAATACGTATTCAAATATTCCAAAGCTTTATCTTCCTGATCGTATTTCTCAATATTCCCTTTACTGCGGATCTGAACATAATTATCGTTGATATAAATGAATTTATCGTCTACAAAACGAGATGCCACGATAGCATTCATATAATTAAAAGAGTCTATCCAGTTTTCTTGGAATTTGCTGTCGCATAAAGGTTCTATATGAAAAGTATAGCGTGTTTTGTGTTGTCCATTTGTAATGGTCTGAAGCTGATATTGACCTTTGTTGATATGTTGTAGTACAAAATCGATGGCACCGTTTTTTTGTATGGTGATGCTGTTTTCTTTAATTTCTATTGGGGTATTAATAAGATAACCGGGATCAATAAGATATTTTTTATCGTTTTCTTCAGCAACGGCAAAGAAATGAGGAAAAGTTCTACGGTGAATATCTGCTTGCACGGGGTAGGCACGAAATCCCTCGACCGTAAGCGACTTTATAACAAGATTAACAAGAGAAAAACAAGTTCCACCAAAATGAAATTCCTGATGATCTGAAAGAAGCGTCTGACTGTCACGTGGTCGTTTATTTGGATCCATTTCCAGACGTAATATCTTGGATATATTCTCATATGGAATATTTTTTAAGATCGAGAATAATTGAATGTTGTTCATTTTGTCCATGAGGGAATTTAAGTGAAAAAGATCTTTATTCGCAATAATAAAGAGTCTGAAAACTTGAGTCAAGTTTTTGAGACTAATTCTTGTATTAATTCTGTTTTTAGTTGATTAATAAAGCTTGTATTAACAAACTTGAGTCAAGTTGATTTATAAACTTCAGTAAAAACAATGATGCAGATCACAATTATTTACAATTATTATTCAATAACTTGAGCCAAGTTACTAATAAAAAATAAATACTATCTCTGTTTTACCAATAAATTGACACTGAATTTTAAATATAAAATGAAGTTTGCAAATCCAATATAGCCTCATAATATCTATGAAAAATACATAAAAGGTGTTTGAAATATTTTTCCCATTAACTAAATTCAATGCATATGAATAATGAAATTCTTGACGTAATCAAAAAGTACGAAGGTAAGAGGGGTTCCGGCATACCGATATTGCAGGATGTTCAGGCAATTGAGGGCTTTATTTCAAAAGACAGTATCCGCTATATCTCAGAACATACCGGTATTCCTTCAGCCGAATTGTATGGAATAGTTACATTTTATTCCATGTTCCGCTTAAAGCCGCAAGGGCGTCATATTATTCGCGTATGTAAGGGAACTGCTTGTCATGTTTCCGGCGCAGATAACATTGCTTCCATGTTAAATACCCTGTTAAAATTACCTGAAGGTGAAAGTACCACAGAAGATGGTCGCTTTACTTTGGTTGAAGTCGCTTGCCTAGGTTGCTGTTCATTGGCTCCGGTAATTATGGTCAATGAAGATACTTATGGGAAGGTGGCATCTGATAAGCTTGAAAAAATCTTAGATAAATACGAATAAAAATTATGCTAATTAAAGAAATTAAAGTTGGAATGGCAAGCTGTGGTCTGGCTGCCGGTGCGAAAGATGTTTATAACGCTTTCCATGATGTTTTACCCGAAACGGTAAAGTTGACTAAGACCGCTTGTATTGGTTTTTGTTACGCGGAACCTATGGTGGAGACTATCGACGATGAAGGTGTTAGCCGCTTTTACGGGTATCTTTCTTCAAAAGACGCCGAAGCGTTTGCAAAGCATGAACCTCCGCAAAAAAAACTGATCATATCGCAAAAAGAAGACGCTCCAGGAAATAAAAAGTTGGCTCGTCAGGTTCGTATTGCTACCCGAAATTCCGGACTCATAGATCCCGATAAGATCGAGCAATATGTAGCTCGCGATGGTTACAGGGCTCTCAAGAAAGTTTGCACACAAATGGATAGGCAAACTGTGATTGATGAAGTCAAGAATTCAGGACTTCGCGGTAGAGGTGGTGCGGGTTTTTCTACGGGACTAAAATGGCAATTTGCCAAAGATGCTCCTGGAGATAAAAAATACATTATTTGTAATGCAGATGAAGGTGACCCTGGTGCTTTTATGGATAGGAATCTCCTTGAGTCCGATCCTCATGCTGTTTTGGAAGGTATGGCAATTTGTGCTTTTTCCGTTGGAGCCGATGAAGGTTATATCTATTGCCGCGCAGAGTATCCGCTGGCAGTTCGCAGATTGAAAAAATCCATTAAGGATGCAGAAAAGAGGGGCTTTCTCGGTAACCATATTTATGGAAGCGATTTTTCACTTCACTTAAAGCTTAAAGAAGGTGCAGGCGCATTTGTTTGTGGTGAAGAGACAGCTCTGATAGCATCTATAGAAGGTAAACGTGGAATGCCGCGATTAAGACCGCCATTTCCGGCACAATCCGGTATCTGGAAGAAGCCGACGAACAATAATAATGTTGAAACCTATGCCAATATTGCATGGATCATTAATCATGGTGCTGATGCATACGCTGCTTATGGAACAGAAAAAAGCAAAGGAACCAAGGTCTTTGCTCTCGCCGGGAAGGTTAAAGAACCTGGTTTGGTGGAAGTTCCCATGGGAACAACACTTCGTGAGATCATTTTCGATATAGGCGGCGGAATCAAAGATGACCGGTCATTCAAAGCTGTTCAGCTTGGCGGTCCGTCTGGTGGTTGTGTGCCGGAATATTTATTGGATACGTCTGTAGATTACGATTCTATTGCAAAGATCGGTGCTATTATGGGTTCCGGTGGTATGGTGGTTATGGATGATACGACTTGTATGATCAATATCGCCTCATTTTTTCTTAATTTTACCCAGAACGAATCCTGCGGTAAATGTACTTTCTGCCGCATCGGTACCAAACGCATGCTGGAAATCCTGCGAAGGATACAGGCAGGCAAGGGCGAAATGGAGGATATTGAAACACTTCATGAATTATCGGAACAAATCATTAACTCTTCCTTATGCGGATTGGGGAAAACAGCGCCAAATCCCGTGCTTTCAACATTAAAATATTTCAAAGATGAATATTTAGCACATATTAATGAAAAGAAATGTCCGGCGGGTGTTTGCCGTGATCTGGTAAATTTCAATATTGATCCTGAAGCGTGTACAGGTTGTACGCTTTGCTCCCGGAAATGTCCGGTTAATGCAATTGAAGGTGTTGTTAAAGGACCACACAAGATCGATCAGGATAAATGTATCTCATGTGGAGCATGTTTTGAGGCATGTAAATTTGATGCGGTTATACGATCATAATAATTTTAAAAAAACAAATAGATACTATGCATATTTTACTCAACAATAATAAAGTTTCTTGCAAAGAAGACCAGACAATTCTTGAAGTCGCTCGCGAAAACGGAATAATCATTCCCACTCTTTGTCATGAGCCTGAACTTGATGCTTACGGTTCATGCTGGGTATGCTCAGTGAAAGTAGAAGGCATAAACGGTTTTGTGACATCTTGCGGAACGAAAGTCCGTGACGGTATGTCGGTCACTACCGATTCACCCGAAGTTAAAAAAGCGCGTAAAACAGCTTTGGAGCTTTTACTCTCGGATCATTATGCTGACTGTGAAGCGCCCTGCAAGATCGCCTGTCCGGATCATGTGGATATTCAGGCTTACGTTTCTTTGATAGCGAATGGCAAATTCAAAGAAGCTGTTGAAGTAATCAGAAATAATTTACCTCTACCTCTGTCGGTCGGACGTGTTTGTCCCGCTTTTTGTGAAATGGAATGCCGCAGAACTCTGGTAGATGATTCCGTAGCCATTCGACAGTTAAAACGTTGTGCGGGCGATTTGGAATTGGATGAAGATTGGTGCTTCTTACACGATAAAAAACCGGATAAAAATAAAAAAATAGCCATTATTGGTGCCGGACCTGCCGGCTTGACCTGTGGATATTATTTGAGCACGGAAGGCTATGAAGTCCATATTTATGAATCGTCACCCCAAGGCGGAGGCTGGTTAAGATATGGGATTCCCGAATATAGATTACCTAAAGCTATTCTTGACCGTGAAATTGAGATCATGTGCAAGAACGGTATGCAGATACATTACAATACTGAAATGGGGAAAGACGTTTTTCTTGCTGATCTTTCCAAAGATAATGATGCCGTATTTATTGGTATCGGAGCTCAATTAGCGTCTCCGATGAGAGCAAAAGGCGCGGATATTGAAGGCTG
>Ga0208769_1000905_pt1 | contig 13737 bp, 14 predicted proteins | sample AntAceMetag02UKC_FD_184768 | JGI IMG/M metagenome (GOLD analysis project Ga0208769, IMG submission 184768) | Saline lake microbial communities from Ace Lake, Antarctica- Antarctic Ace Lake Metagenome 02UKC (SPAdes) (version 2) | ecosystem: Environmental > Aquatic > Non-marine Saline and Alkaline...
CAATATCTTGTTCATTAAAGAAAGCCATTGTATCTCCATTACTTTGCTACGGTAGCTCCTATCTTTAGATATTTTTCAACCTGTGATTTCTTGACCAGAGCCGTCGTTTTTCCATCAGGAGCGGTCATCCTAACCGAAGGTTCACCACTAACCCCGCTCTTCTTGATTATCTCGGCGGCTTCATCAGCCTCTGCTTTTACCCTTTCCTCTTCTATGGTATCATAGAATAATTCAGGATTTTCCGCTTCTAATCGTAACGGGAAACCTTCCCGTTCGAGTGATTTTTTCTTACCCTCCGGCAAACTGTTTGCAAAATCCTCCCACATAGCAGCCTCTATCTCCCCCCTCCCAACTCCAAAGAACCAACCATTCCTTCCAGAATCCTGTTCTTCTCTTATCTTAGTCGCAAACGCCTTGCTTTCAGGACTTAATTTATCGAGAGAATAACCATACTCCCTTGCTATATCTCCTTCCTTCCAAAGATTTCTAGCATTATCTTTTTCTTGTTTTACTTTGGCATATATCTCAGGATATTCCCCGTATGTATCCAAGATGTCTTGGTCGTAATTAATCCAATCCTCTTCGGATGTAGCCGCCTCATTCTTTACAACGAGTTTAGTTATAAACGGTACGTTAGGGTCTTCAGTTTTTACGACAACAGCACTCCACTTAGGCAAATATCCAGACCTTATAAGCGGAATAGCTTTTTCAGCTTTACTTTCTGTTGCCCCAAATTCTCTTAATCTAGTCTTTGAATTAACCAGCACCTGTTCTCTCAAAGCAGAAGATGGAGCGTTCAGGTATTCATTTTTTTCCTGTACACCACGAGCATCGTTAAGAAAAGTTGCTGCAATATCAGTCTTCGTTGGATCATTACTGAAAGTAGTAAGCAATCCTTTACTCAAATTAAAATTGCTTATCCTTGTTCTTTCTTCTTCCATTCTCTGTGGCAGAAGCTCTTCGGCTTCTTCCTTTTTAATGTAAGCGATTCTCGCTCCGTGCAACTTAAAACCAAGATCATTGAAAGCATCTGTTGTTTGCTGTGCATTATCATCTTCACCTAAAAGAGACGCATCGCCTTGCATTAACTTTTGCGATAAAAACTTTGCATCCGAACCACCTGTTAAAACCATATAAGCTGCGGCAAGTTCTTCAGGTCTATCTATCGACCCACTTTTATCAAAGTCGTATTCTATGCGAAAGTTGGGGTCACGCATCGCAAAGTCTATTCGTTTCAAAGCATTTTCAGCATTGTTATCATTCCATCTTGAAACGACAGGAGCTTGTTCTAAAAACTTGTTAACCGCTGGCAATAATTTTCTTGAAACTGTCTCGTTATATCCCTTAAATACGCTCTTGGCTTGTTCGTCAAACTCATATTTAACAGCCCACTCCAAATCTTTTACAAACTCATCGCCAGCCTTTACTTCTCCTTCCCCTTTTCCGTAAACTGTAACTCCAAGAGATTTATCTTTCAAAATCTTTTTCATCGAGTCGCTCATTATTGAAGAAATTTCTTTTTGGGTAACGTCTGTTTTTCCAGCAAGAGTTTCTTTCATATCAATAATTATTTGTTTGGCAATATCAGAATTAGAACGTCGGGAAACAACAGCGCCTCCCTTTAGATTGGCAGATTCTTCTTCTACGATTCCAGACTGAATGGCAATATTAAATGGAGTAACGTCAGCTGACATCACATAGTCATTAAACACTAGACCAGCATTGTCTCTTCCAATTTCTCTTATCAGCGCGCCTCTCGCTTCCTTCCTAAAGGTCGGAGTTTCGCCACTCTTAGACGTTTCAGCCAACTCTTCGGCAGAGCCAAACTCTGATATAGCAGAAACCTGTTTTAATCTTTGACTAACTGAATCATAAATTTCACCCAACATTGTATCCGCTTTTAATATTGCCGCTTCCCTATTAGCACCTGTCATTTTCTTGGCAACAAGCAATCCTCTTCTCGCTCTTCGCTCAGCTTCACCAGCCGTCACATAAACATCTTTTCCGCTCGCCTCTTTACCTACCGATATTCTTATCCTTTTTGCATCAGCAGTTAATGGTTCATAATCTGAAAGCAATTTTTCATCTTGAATCTCTCGATATAATTCTGGATTGCTAACCCTCAAGGCTTCTTCCGCCCCTTGCCTAGCTTCAATAAAAGAACCAAACACTTCACCAGATTCAAGCGATTTTCGATAACGCTCATACTCCTCCTTGGTAGTCATCCTACTTATCTCTTTTCCCCGTATTCTAATCTGGCTTGTAACATCTTCTTTAAAGCTCCGCGCTATTGACTCTAAGTTTTGAGTCCTCTCTTCTGGAGTTAAGGCATTATACCGAGTAAAAAGACTAGGGTTTTCTCTTACTTCAGCCGCTTGCTCTGCTCGTGAAAGCGTTGTGTTTGGATCAACGCTAGTCTTATAAAAGTAAGACATCCCGCCTTCGCTTCTTCTTTCTTCTGAACTTTCTGCTTTATATTTTTCAAGTAATTCAGGATTAAACTGACCGAGAATAGCCTCTCCATATTGTCTTTGCGTACTAGAAGCTCCCTCCCCGCTTTCAGGACCAAATATTTGTAAACCAGACGGAGTTTGCATATAACTTTCCAAGTCTTCAGTACTTTTCAGGGAGCGCATTTTTCCCTCTTCCGTTTGTCCGCCACCTAAAGGGTGTCCTCGAAGATACGCGCTTCTTTCTCTAGTTGACACCTTAGGCATGGCGCTTCTAACATACATAGCACTCTGTTCATCCATACCTTCTCCTTGTGGGTAAATCGGTTGTACCCGTCCCTCTTGTCCGGTAGTAGCCCAGCCAACAAGTTTAGACTCCGCTAGGACAGCGGCCTGTTGTTCCAATCTTTTAGACTCCGCTGGGACAGCGGCCTGTTGTTCCGGTCTTTTTCCTAACTGACCTTCTTTTTGCCAACTGGGATGGGTTAATTTGTAAGCCGCGACTTCTTCGTCACTCCATTTATAACTCGCTGGCTTATTGTAATTGTAATCGTAAATAGTTTTTTCCGATTTATCTAAATAAAAATTATCTCGACCTGTTCCGAAATTTGTTTCTGGCATAATCATTACTCCTTATTCTTATTTAAAAACTCTTACCCACCCCTAACGGGCCATGCTAAATACATGGATGTTTTAACTGATGCCCTAACATAAGCGTCCCATAATTGATACCAATATGCGTTTGTGGAACTTATCTGACTGGTTGTACTTGTCCAATACAAATCGGCCCATCCGTCCGCTGCTAAAGCATCAGTTGAGTATCTTGATTTTATATTAATAAATGGATGTCCGGTTGGAAATGTTGGCAATGCTAACGGTGCGCTTCCGTTTTGGGTATCCATTAAACTAAACATTTCATTTATGTTTGGCAATCGCCAATCAGTATAACCACCCAAATCAAGAGCCTCGCAATAAATTATCTGATTGCTCCATGTTGCCCTATCATTAAGGTTGCCGTCCAAGGTCCAATACAATCCCGTCATATTATCTTTAACACAATCCTCACTATCTTGAACCGTAAATCGTGGAGAAGGAAAGGTTATGCCACGCTGATAATGCCCATCGTCACCGTTGTAAAATTCTGTAGTCTGCCAAGACTTAGGCAATCTTCCGGTATTTGATACGCTACTATCACTTGTCAAATAAACTATACTCATTTTTTTATCCTCTAACTGGAAAAATATAAAAGCTATTTGACTTAAGGTTATCATTAATTGCTCCATCTTTTAGCCTGATAAGACTTATATAATCTGACATAACTATAGGCGGTTCTCTGCCGTAATAAGTATCACCCGGTTTGGTAGTACTGGTAAAATACATTATATTGGAAGTCAACTTGCTACCAGTAAACGGATGGCCAGTTGGTAATGCTGGCGTATCGTTACTATAGTCTATAAGACTTTTCATTTCATTTTTATTTGGCATACGCCAATCGGTGTAACCTCCTAGGCTCAACCCTTCGCAATAATTAATCGCTGCTGTCCACGTCTTTGTTTCCCCGGCAATATTAATATCCTGCGACCACATTAATCCTGTTAAATTATCTATAACACAACCTATACCGCTTAGCAAGGTAAATCGTTGAGTTACCGAAGCAATACCTTTCTGGTAATAGCCATCATCACCGTCTTGATAGGACGCGGTTTGTCCGGTCTTTGCGGCTTGTGCCACATATCCCGTCGAACCTTCTGAGTTCATATATACTACACTCATCTACCATTTTCCTTCCGGGCAATGATTGTCGGGTTGCGCTCGCCAACGACCGAAGCAACAACCCTTGTGGTGCTGGCATTTAAAACCACCACCTATAGAACGACTGCATTTTTTACATATCCCAAATCTTCTTATTATTTCTTCAATAATTTTCATTTATGTATAACACGCTAATAACCATATTGAAGGATTAAAATAATTCTCTGGTTCATAATACGAATCAAGCCCAACAAAATATCCAAGCCCATCCATATTACCATAATCTATTAGATTGCCGCTTGTATAGAAAGTAAAATTCGGCCAACTGGGCCAAACGCAATCAACAAATAATCTCCATTGCGCATATGATGTCCAAACAGGTTCGATGGTTGCCCTTACGGCATCCATATCTACTCCCGTTCCTCGTGGTAACTCTACCGTCCATATATTATACGCCATCTTAACATCATGATGGTTTAGAATAATCCACGTTAACCCGTCGCAACTATATGAAAAATCAAAATACGTCTCATCGACTGTTATATTTTTATACTGACTGCCTAACCCATTAAACGCCTTGCTAGAACTTACCGTTCCGCTCGCCAAAACTCCTCCGCCTCCGGGAGTTTCTATATCTACGAGCCAATCCATAATACGCCAAAAACCATATCCATGCGGTGCTTGGTTATCTCCTTGAAATCCAGTGTATGTAAGCCAATGCGAAGGTAACACCTTAACGCTTGACATGAGAGAGTTTTCGCATTGTGGGCAACATGTCGTACAAAGGTGTTCATCTTTGCTTAATAAGTTTCCAGTACTAAAATCATATTTCAGCGCCATTAATCACACTCTTCTGCGGTTGTAATTGTTTCGTCAGAATTTTCTTCTCTAAGCACTAAAACTCCAGCAGTAAAATGTAAAGTATTAGTTGATTTTTTAAGACTATGACTCGCTTCGTCCCAATAAACATTCGTAACAACTTCAACCTCATCATCTATACCGCTTGGAGTAGCTATCGTAACGTTTCCGTTGACATCCGCCCCGCTTCCGTTCACTGTAACAATGCCAGTATTTCGTATTACAAGCCAATAGCCTGACCAATAAGTTGAAATTCCTAATCCACCAGTAATCCCTATATCCCCAGCCGTACCGGCAACATCTCCGTCCGTCCATATCGAGGTAACACCAGATACTCCTCCTGTACCAGAAATAACTCCCATGTCTTGCCAGCCAGCAACCGTTAAGGCTTTAGTTCTTACTCTACATCCTGCAAACCATGCGTGAGTTCCATCGGCTTCTGCGACAAAATTAAGATTTGTCAACGCATACATACTTGTAGCTGGTTCAGTTCCGGCAACAGTATCGTCAACATCAGCGTCAATAGTTACGTCTCCAGTTGGTTCATCTAAAATTATTCCTGTACCTTGGACAATACTTTTTACGCCCGTATTCTTTACTATAACATCTCCGGTAGTTGGACTTGAAGTTATTCCACCACCGCTGGCTGTAACAGTATTAACTATATTTGTTGGTAAAACAGGAATATTAAGACTGGTTTTATCAACATCAATTTTTATCGTATTCGGACTAGCCGTTGAGTCTAGGGTTAACGTAGTATATGTACCTTTAATAAACTTTACGGCTCCAAAAAGATACTTTACCCCATTGGTTATTGCCGTTACCGCCTTACCCCAATAGGCTTCTGCGTTTCCAGACGTGCTTCCCCCAATCCTCAAGACATCTCCCACCGGAGTAGTCTTGCCCAAATTTACCAACTCTCTTGGAATTTCCTCATGGGCAATTGCAACCGCGTCGTCCTGCGTTACAGGATTTTGCGACATCGCTGACACAACATCTGCCAGATTTAAACCTTTACTTTCTTCAAAGACTTCTTGCTCTTTGTTATTCTTAAACAAATCGTTGGTATTGTCTAATGGATTCGGAGGACGAATCGTCTCTTGCTTTACGACTTTTTGCTCTGGTATTATTCTTTTGTCTTCGGAAACTTTTTGTAAAATATCAGGAAAGCCAATTTGCCGACCATCTTTTTCTTGAGATGACAGACCTATGGGCTGGCCTTCAGCCTCCGTTTCTGGTTGAGCGTCAGGTTTTTGGGCATCACCCTTAGCCTCCTTGAGAATGAACTCTAATAATTTACGACTTTCCTCCTGCTTCTTGCTTGATTCGGAAAGTCTAGCCGCTTCCCTTGCCGCCCATTGTTCTTGTTCTTCTTTTTTGTCAGGCATTATTTTCACCTAAAAAATTAAACATCATTCATGCACGGGGTTACCCCACACAACTTTATGCGCCATCCACAAGTTATTGCCAACACGATGCGGAACACTTCCGTTGTTCCCGCCGCTTAAAGCAGTTTTCGCCGCGTCTCCGGTCGTATGGAAAGAAATGGTATGAACTGTTGGGTCGTAATATCTCCACCAAGTAAGCGGAACGCCCTCAAGGTAAGTGTGTACTATCCAGTAATATCTGCCTTTCGTTGTCCACGAAATCGCAATCGAACAAGATTTCGGCACACGCGAGGTAGTCGTTTGCTTGACATAATCATATTTACCGTACCTATTTTTCTCCAATGAAGTAAGACGTACGGATGTCGGAGATGCGCTGGAAAAAGTAGGGATATCGGTAGCATCTTGTACTTGGTATAAAGTAACATCGCTGTCATCATTACAAGCAATCTCAGTGCCATCGGCTATTAAAATTGTTTCCGGGCATTTAACAACAAGGCTTGATATTCTCCACATACCGTTGCCAAGCAGGTCGGCTTGTGCATAATCAAGAATATTGTTTGGATAACCAGCATCAGTAACCCTTGTTCCGAGAGCAAGTGTTTCCGTAACGCCTATCGCTTCTCCCCATATCGTAGTGAAATCTTCTTGTCTTATCAGTGGCCATATTCTTTCATCTATAGCTCGTTGCGAACCCCTAGCAGGAAAATTGCGAACAATAACGGCGCTTTCATTCTTCTTAGTTTGTGTAGCTTGAACAACCCCTTCGCCATGATCACGCTCTATAAATTGAGCATTATCAAGTTGATAGTCAGAAGAAGAGGCTGCGGCTCCCGCGACGATTGCTGGTGCGTTGGCAACTGGAACGCCCGTGGCTTGAAATGTTTCCTGCTGTCCGTTTACACCGGGATTACGGACGTTGGTTTTATTATAGACTGGGGTTGTGTTGTCCCAGTCAGGCTTTCCTTCTTTAAATGCTCTGATGGCAAATGTTCCGTTCCCATTAAGACTTGTTTGCACTTTACCCTTTGCTATGGGTTCACCCAAGAAAGTAACAAGTTCAGTATAAACTGTGGACAAGTCGTCATAAGCAACTTCTGGATACTCCCTGACAGAAGTAACCATCGTAGCCTCTTTTAATCCGTGTGGATTAAAAGAATCAAGCAATGAGTAATCAGCATAAGTATAAAACCCCGGCTTTTTAACTACAGTTTGCCGAACGATTCCAGTTTTATCGCCAGCGTCGTCGCCAGTTGCGCCTATGATTACATCTTTAGTGCTATCCTTTGTATAGGGAGATGTGCCAGCCATTGCTAATGCTACGGCATCACTTAACGCGTCTTTGCTCGTTAAATTAATGTTTATCCAAGTCCGTTCTTGCGTAGTTTGATGAAACGCTGACGGTCTACTTGAACGAATGGCTCCCAATCCAGTAGGATCATCTTCCTTCGACCTCCATACACAAACAATATTTGCTTTGCCCTGCCCCGCATCGTCATCATACAGTCTTAATATCAACTTGGTTGCATCAGCAAGAATGCTGGCTTTTAATCCGGCTAAACTGTCGTATGCGACGTTCAGGTACAACGTAGAGGCAATATTGACCAGTCCGAAAGTTTTTGTATAATCAGTATTTTGGACTGTACCTGTTAGGATAAGATTTAACTTCGATATATTCTGAATTACAAGCACGGTTTCCCAACGATACTCACGTACTTCAACCGAGTCAACCTTGTACCCCTCGTCACACGTTGTTTTGAGTTCAGTATATTTTGCCGTCGCTTCCGTGGCTGTTAATCCAGCATACCAATAAGTCCTGCGTTCATCATCAAATCCGGGGAATTGATTGGCCTGTGCAGTTACATCATACGGACCCGCTGGCCCCATGGTTCGCACAATAGTACAAGAACCTGTTCCGTTGTAATTGTTGACTAAGTTGCGTATAAAATAATCACTTGGCGGCGTAGCAAGCGTCGTCATTGCCGTTGCTAAATCATCGTCTGGAACACCAATCCATGTCGTAGTTCTAAACACCCCTCCTGTAAGTAATGGCAAATATTCCGCTTCAGTATTTACTCCATTATCAGCAGAAACAGTACCAACAAATAACTTGTCCTGTGTTTGAACAATGGTGGCAAATCCACCCTCGGCATTGGTTGAATCAACTAACGATGATACCTTATACCCAGATGTTGCCGTCCCAAGCGTGGTTTTAAATGTGTCAAGACTGGTAAGAGGAATGTGCGAATAAGTATCTACAACACTATTTGCCGCAAAGGTAGGAAACTGTGTTTGATGTTCCCACTTTTGAGATAGCGTTCCCTTCCATGTATTTGCCTGCGTTAATACCTGAATATTACAAGTCCCGTCGTCTACCTTAAGAACCTTTGCGTCAATTACATCAGAAGTCAAGGCAATAGTGTCGCGCAATGTTTGCGCGTAACTTGGGTCAACCCATCTATACTCCCAAACATAAGCATTTTTTACCGAAGCAGTATCGTGTGCAAAAGGAGAAAGTAATGCTTTTTCATCAGACAGTAACACCGGAGTCGGCAAGGAGTCGCCGGATATCACTAAATTCTTGGCAAGAATCTGGGTTATAATTCCGCTACCATCGTCTACCCTCGCTGGTTTACTAGACAAAAGCCTGTATCTTCCTTCATAGACTTTGTCGTCAATTACAGGATTGGTAATATATTTAGTAGTTAACAAATCGTCTATCATCACGCCAATCTTTTGATAATCCAGATTCGCGTAACGACGAACGAGCTTACGTTCTGGCTGAAAAGGCTCATTGTCTCCCTCAACCAGACGCACCTCGTCGTCTAATAGTTTTGCCGCGTATCCCCTTCTTAGAACCTGCACGAGCTTGGTAACATCACCTTGAGGAATCCTTCTGATAAACGCCTGTCGCCAACGACCCGAAATTACTTCACCGCTTACCATCGGGTCATCAACATAGCGCTTAGCGGTTAAGTTCTTTACAGACGTAACCGCATTGAGGTAGTCAATAATTTCGGGAATATCATCCGGCGACAACTCATTCCATGTGCGCCATACTTCAGCATCATCGGTAAGTGACGTGTATTTGGTATCACCACGCTCAAAGACCCTAGCGTCATATTCCGATAGAGCTTCTTCGAACTTGGTTCGCAATTCATTTAAACGTGCTGGAGTAAGGTCTGCCATAACTAATTCCTTGTTACATCAACGATCAGTGAAAATATTGTTTTCCATCGTGAACGCAGCGTTTTTATTATCCCTAGCCTTAAGAGCAGTTTTTGGGGGAGGGTTAAGTTTCCTTAACGTATCCATCGCCTTCTCTATATCCTTGTCGAACGAGGTTGCAGTAAGCTGACGCTTACCTATGATGGTCATAGCCTCTTTCATCACCATCAATTCAAGAGCCCTCGTATCGTTAAGCAATGGAACATCAGTTGTCTTGTAGAGAGCGTTTGGCATTATCCAGTAAAAAACAGTAATGCTCCTATCGGTAATCGCCTCGTTCGCTTGGTCGAGACATACAATTTTACGAGTCTCTTCCGGCCTTATTACCCAATCTGCTTCATCCAAACTTTCTCCATAATAGTAAGGAGAGAATGTTTTTTCAGCAGTCAATAGATACATTCCCGGCTCACTACCAAACCTTATATACTCTCCAGTATGGTCGTCAGATAGCGAAGTAGCCGTAAACGTATTCCTTTTCTTTACCACATAAGCATCTGACCCACTGGCAAGCGCACCGTCAGAAGGAACGTAATCGTAGTAGCGGTAAGATACCTCGTCTGCATTGAACGTAGCCCTGTCACGATGGATGTAAAAGAACTCATCATTTTCCTCTGTTCCGTCAACATCCTTTACACTCAGGATGTCGGCCATATTAGACTTCAGCCACATGCCATCCGAATAGTCGCTGTCGCTTAGGTCAATGTCTACAGACCTTCGAAGCGCTATAATTGGTATTGAACGACAGATGGAAAAGTAAAATTTATTAACATACTTGTTTACAGACCTACGGTCTTCCTCGCTATTGCTCCTCCGCAAAGCCCTCAATACATCATCAACAAGTTCACCCTTCGCAATCATAATCTACACCTCGTTTTTCCTGTTTTTCTTCCACAGCGAATAGCCAAACATTTTTCATGCCGTTGCCTGTTGTTTTATTTTCAATCGTTTCCGATACCCGGAATTAGGATTAACCTCATCAAATCGTGTTCGGACTTCATCGCGCAAATCATAATAGGGCGGGATGATTGTTCCTTCTTTCTCTGATGGAACGACCGCTTCCGGGCCAGCATCAAGCCTCGCACCGGCCTCAGAACATACAAATATGTCAGGGCTTCGCCGGATATGAATACCAAGCCACTTCCCGAACCGCTCAAAAAACCACATGCTCGCAAGTTGCCATTTGTTATAACCCTTCATGCCAACCCAGCTTCGGCATCTTTTGTATTCGTCCTGTAATGCTTTGCCGGTAAATCCAGTTTCAATGAATTTGAGATAACCGTCCTTGCTATGAACCTTGTTGATTATACTCTCAAACGATTCCGGCCCCACAAAACCCTTGGAAAAAAGTGCTTCGTATGTTTCGGTGCTTCCATCGGACATGAGGTAATATCGCCCCTGATGGGAAAAGGAATCACCTTTGTCCGGCAACTTCCGGCCTGTAATAATCACAATCATCTTCGACCATGACTCTGGGACAAAACACCAGAAGTCATACGACTTGACCGGCACTATCCGAACAGACTTTTTCAGTTTGATTTCTTTGAAGTCTTTTTCTTTCGCCATTTTACCCACCATTTTTTCAGCCGTTCCTTTAAGATAGGCCACGCTTCCCTTATTACCAATGCCCATGCTGGATTCATAACAACCTCCTGACAACCCACCCGGAGGCGTTTCCGCTGATCCGGGTGGGAACAATTATCCTATCTCCGTCTGCGGCCACGGCCGGTTGATCTGGTTGGACTGCATCCACCTCTGCCACGATTGGCCCTGCGTCCGCCGCCACTGCCGTTTTTTAATGGTCGTCCCTTCATTTCGTCCTCCTTTTTGTTTTGGTTTATTGTACATGTGAACCGGTTCCAACACACCCAATCTCCCTTGCTCGGTGCGTGATGTATTTCGATAAGTCGCTTGACCCGTTCCAATATTCCCCCGCCCACACAGGACCATAAGGCAACAGAGCTTGCAGGTTAACGATGTATTGGTCAGCGTCGGCTTGAGATAGCTCAAACGGGGGGGTATGGATTTCAAGCCACAATTCCGCACCGCAGTTGACGGCTTTTAGATAGTCAGAGTTTGCCGAACCGATGATAAACCGTTTTGTCGGAGCATACTTCTTGCTCCATAAATACATCTGGCGACTGTCATCTATTGAAAGCACCTCATCGCTTTCAAGACAATTCATAAATGCCACTTGGTCGCTGTTGGCCCATGCGAAATCATTTGCCATCTGAGCAATATAGGATTCCATATCGCTCCACGGAAAATCCTTGTTGTCATTCTTGAGGTCAATAATGAGGTGTTTCAGTCCACATTTGACGGCATATTTTAATTCCTCGTTGACCTTTGCCTTGAGGCCGGGATTGTTGTACAGCTTTTCAGCTATGAAAAGAAGTGTATCCCCGCCGTTACGGGCTATGGCTTCGCAGGTATAACGCTGATGAGCCGAACTTTCGTGACCGTCAATGTTGGCAAAGTTTAACGAGCTATCCACGCCCCCGCCCTGCTTAGGGAAGAACATCGCACCACGCCAATTCGGAAGTTGTTGAAGGAAACCCATTGCTCCATCACGAACGCTTACAAGAAAATCGTATGGAGGCAAATGCCGGTATTCGTACAGCCGCTTATGACCAAGCTCGATCAATTGCTCCGTTGTGCCGTTCAATTCCCCGATAACAACTGGCGGCCTCGGTGGATTAGACGGTGCGAGTAGTGCAACCGACATATCGTGTAATGCTTGCAGTATATCGCGGGGCGTGGATTCTGTTTGAGTATCAAGCCACGAATGAGCGTGTTCAACCATTTGTGCTGTAGTCAATGATGTCATATTTTCTCCATCCTTTTTTTCCACTCTCGTTTCCACGTGGCGATTGTGCGGTCAAGATGTTTGAGTATCCATCGTCCGTGGCGCGATAACTTTGACTTCTTTCTTTTCATCGGGGAACTTCTCGATAACGGAATATGGTAAATGGTTAAAACAATATGGACACCAAACAATACTGTCTGGCGCAAGCCTAGCCTTGTCCATGGGAAACACCTTGTGACATTTATTGCAAAGAAACCCGATCTCCCTGTCGTGCTCGGCTACAATCTTCATCGCTTTCCTTCTTTAATCATTAGAATCAAATTCGTTACTTCATTTGTAAAATGCCCCCGGTGGCCAAGAACAAGATGGCAACGCCGACATAGGCATATCATTCTGTTTGTGTCATTTGCCCATTCAGGATAAAGATGTTGCGGCCAGACATGATGCACCTGAATATCTTTGGTCGTACCACACCAAGCGCAGGGCGAGTAGACAACTCCCCAACTTGACGTTGAACCCATCTGCGGGTCGGCAGTAGCTGTCAAGACAGATGTTGCTAAAAACACAGACAATAAAAATGTTGCAATGAATTTCATTGAAAAAACCTATCCACTATCGCTTCGCCAAAATTAAATAACAACACGGTACACATAATTCCAAGCACCCATATAAGGGTCTTTAAAATCTGTCCGTGACGGTCAATCTTTGTTTGCATTGAAATACTGCCATTGTCCTTGAATAGACGGACGTTGGTTTCGTTGTGAGCGTCCCTAATCTCGACAAGAAAATCCATTGTGGCTTTATGCTTAACTTCACAATCAACCTTTGTTATGTACTCATCCGCCATAATCAATTTCCTTGCAGCTTGTTCATACAATCCAGTCAATAAAACGATTCCAGCCAGCCGCGACTTTGCACACGCCTTTCACCACGAGGGCGAATGGCCCAACAACCCCGCACACGGTTACGAGAGTAAGGCAGAGAAAAATGTTACCGATTGAGTTATCGTTTCTAATGGTTGTCATTTGGTTCCGCCGTGGAATAATTCTTCGACCATTACTTGTACCACAGCCAATATTGCCGCCACTATTAACACTGGAATTTCTTTTGCCCTGCTTAATTCTGTACTCATAAGAGTGTTTCCAAAGATAAATATTTCATTTTAAGTACCTCACGATCACGATTCCTTGAAAACCATTTGCTCCCACTGAATTGTTAGGAGTAGCAGAACCGCTTCCCCCGCCACCACCTCCACATCCAT
>Ga0208769_1000908_pt1 | contig 13702 bp, 10 predicted proteins | sample AntAceMetag02UKC_FD_184768 | JGI IMG/M metagenome (GOLD analysis project Ga0208769, IMG submission 184768) | Saline lake microbial communities from Ace Lake, Antarctica- Antarctic Ace Lake Metagenome 02UKC (SPAdes) (version 2) | ecosystem: Environmental > Aquatic > Non-marine Saline and Alkaline...
AATTACATCATCTCAATCTATTTCTATTATTTTAGCATTATTTCAATTTTTAAGTTTTATTTGTTTTCCTAACTTTCAGTTATAAAAATCATCATTAGTTGTTGGTTCTACTACTATTTTTTCTATTGAAGGTTTTTTAGTTAAACCCTTTGGTTTAGTAGTCTTTTTAGGTTTTGGAAAGAGTTTTATGTATTCTTTTTTACTAAAATCAGGTAAATTATCTATTATTTTTTTTGTTGGTTTTTTGTATCATCATCAATTACTTATCCTTCATAATCCATCAAAATAAGATTGTCAAATATATTTTATTTCTTTGTTTATTTCATTTTTAAATTCAACATTATTAGTTTTTTTTAATAATTCATAATACTCTTTTACTACCATATCATTATCTAAATAATTATTACGGTTTAAATCTTTTATTTGTCTAAACAAATCAGTATCTTTAGGATTTAATTCTTTTATAGTATTTAAAAGATCATCTTTAGTTACCACCTTATCTAAACCCTTTGATTTAGTAACCTTTTTAGGTTTAAAAGCTATTTCAGATGGAGTCATTCATTTAGAGAATTCTTTATCAACCTTATATACTTTCTTATCTAATTTAGGTACTAATTTAGTATTAGTCTTTAATCATTTATCAGCTCCCACCTTAGCTTTTACCTTATCTAAACCCTTTGATGTTGGTGTTTTGATTTTAAATATTCAATCTCATCATTGTACTTCTACTATATCATTAAGTGATACTTTTTCAGTAGTATATACTTCTTTCACAAAGTTATATTTAATATCATGCTTTGGATTAACTTTAACTTTAATAATATAACCTCAATCCTCAGGTAAATAAAATTTAGTTCCGTTTCATTCTACATGAAATAAAGTTTGTCATATTTGTCATTCAAAATTCATTGAATTATTTGATTTTAAATATCAATTTTTTATAATATTATCATATTCAGCTTGTGATATAGCTCTTTCTATATATTTAACATCTTTTATGTCTTTAGGTCTTGCAATATCTGTTTTGAATAAATCAGAGTGTCAATCTTTCTTCATTTTAACTATATCAGAAAGCTCATCTTTATTTATAACTTTAGTAGTTACTTTTCTTTTATTATTTTCAATAATATTTTTAGCATCTACTTTATTAGATTCAATTTTATCTAATAAGATATTTTTAAATTTTGTAATGTCTGTAGTATTAAATTTATCTAAATTATAATATTGTAAATCATAATCAGCTTTTTCTGCAAGTTGTTTAATTTCTAACATTTTTGATTTATTACTCATTCCTTTAGCCAACTCTCTATTCTTTAAAACACTGTCTGGAGTTCAAACTCAAACTGCATCTCTTTTTGGAGTTTGTATCTTTTTCTTAACATCTAACCCTTTTGTTGTTCAAGGTTGTTTAATAGGTATTTTAGGTTTTAACTCTGTTACTCATTTTCCCTTTTTTATTGTTCATTCAGGAAAGATAGTCCCTGCTTTTACATCTATATCTCATGTGTTTTTCAATCCTTTCTTATATGGTAATGCTTTATTTCCCTTAGGCTCTAACTTACTTGTTCAAGGTTGTTTTATAGTTCTTTTAGATTTAAGCTCTACTGGTCATTTTCCTTTTTTTATAGTTCAGTCTGGATATATCTTTCATGCTTTTACATCTATATCTCAACTTGGTGTTAATCCTTTCTTATATGGTAACGCTTTCAGTTCATCAACCATATTATTTATCTCTTTTATCATTATTCTTTTAGTAGTTGGATTCTTAACTCATTGTATCTTGTCTATCTTTTTATTTATTTTCTCTATATTCTTTAAAAATTTAGACAATCACTCTCTTAATGAGATATTATTCATCATCATAGTTCATTGATTAGGCAATAGCTTTGATCCAATTCATAATATTAATCTCTTACCTTGTCATATAGTTAAAAAATCTAATGTATTTACTATTCATCTTCAAATCTTTCAAACAACTCATAATTCTTTTAATTTATTCTCCGTCTTAATTATTCATTTGCGGACATCTTCTAAGTACGAAGATCATTCTTTTAATTGGCTGTATTCCATATCTAAATCTCTAAACGTTTTATAATCTTCAGGTCAAACTATATTCTCCATTCATTCTTTTAATCCTTTCCTTGTATTCTCCATTCTGTTTGAGATATCTCATAATTTAACATCTCCTACTCATGCTTTAGTTCTTATCTTTGTTTTAAATGTATATCAATAGTATCTAGTGAAATCATTTATTTCTTTTGCAGTAGCCTCTCAACTCTTAATCTTTTTAACAACATTTCATAATGTATCTCAATCAAACAATGGCTTACTATAATCTTCTAATGCTCATATCTTTGTTAATCATTCATCTACATCAAATAAAGCAACAGACATAGGATTTGTCTTTACTTTTCAAGTTGGCGTATCCAATACTTTATCAAAAGCATCTATTCATCATTTTCTTGATCATAATAAAGCGTCCTGTTCTTTTAATATAGATTTGGTTCATTTTCAAACATTAGTTTTAAGCTGTTCATAAGTCTTTACTCCTTTCATTTCAACTCTTTGATTCCTTAATACATTTTCTCATAGATCCCTTCAAGCCTCGTCTCACTGAAATATCTTTCAAGAAAATTGCTTTTGTTTTTTAACTAATTCATCAATATTAGCTGGACTTATAGCTTCGATAATATCATCTGCCTTGTTTTTAATTGACTCCCCTCATTCTTTAACATATTGTTTAACAGACTTAGTTACTCATGATTCAACTCATTCTTTAACAACTTTCTTTCATAAAACAGCAACTCAAACTAAATCGGCTATATTTGCAGCAGCCATTAAATCTTCTCATATATATTTTAATGCATCATATATTTTAGGGTGTGTTTCTTTAACCTCATTTGCTTTACTCATTATCTTAGGTACATAATAAGCCGCCAATTCATCAACACTTGTCGTTTCTTTTAAATATTCTAATTCCTGTCATAGTCTTTTTTGTACCTTTCATCACAATACATCATCAGCTTGTTTAATAGTAGTAAATCATTGAGACACTATTCATCAAGCTATATCTCATAATAATCTTAAAGGTCAACTAATAGGATCAACCTTCCCCTCTCAAACTTTATCAACCGTCTTTGCTATCTTTCAAAACCTATCTGACCATATCTTTTTTGTTCTTTCCCAATATCAAGGGTCTTTTTTAGATATATCTGTTCTAATATCCTCTATACTTACTCATGTTTTCTTACTCATGTATTGCTCTGTTTGTAGTTTTTGCTGTGCTATATCCAAATTTTCAGGTAGAGGTTTTGTTGCAGACATAACCGCATTATTATCAGGTGCCTTTCAAGACATAAGATCAAACCTTGCTTGTCTATCTGGACTAAGCTGTTTAACTTGTATATTTTGTGTAACTGGAGCTTGTGCTTCTGTAGTAGGGAGTACTGGAGCAGTTGGAGTGCTTATATTATTGTTTTCAATAGGTTCTTGTATAGGTTGCATTACATCAAACATTCATTGCTTAATTCAAGTATCGTAAGCTGCTTTTATCTCTTCATTATTTTTTCATAGAGATTTAGAGTAGTCTATAAATTCTTTAATTTTAGCCTCATCTCTCATATTATTTTATTAATGAATTAAATAACTCTTCATCAGATTTAGGTACTACTGGTGCTACAGGTACATATAACTTATCATATCCACTCTTTACCTCTTCTGTTAATTCTTTCTTTAAATACATTGGAGCATTCTCTGGTGTTACTGATGTGTTAACTGGAACATTTTCAAACATATTCCCATCTCTATCTTTATAATTATATGTTCTTCAATCATCATTTTCTTCTACATAACTTCAATCAGAATAATGTTCTTTTCTTAACTCTTCAGGTGTTCATATTTCGTTATATAAATCTAATACATTCTTTGTTAATATGTTTTCTTCGTTTAATCAATAATTGTCTATTTGTTTTTTAGTTCTTCATACAAAATTAACTAATGATTTCTTATATCAATTTCAAAATGCGTTTGCTGTGTCTACAAATTCTTTCAAATCTTCAGCACTTACTCATGCTCATCATTGTTTTAATTTAGTATATGTTCATTCTATTCTATTAATTAATGATAATCAATCTCAACTTCTTGCATATTCACTTTCTCTTACTACAGATGTAGGATCAAGCATCTTTTGAAACGCTACTAATACTCATTGTGATGCTGCATTAATACTATCTCAACTAAAGTTTTGTTTTTGTGCCATATCATATGCAGTTTGTATTATATCTATTTGTCATAATGATTTACCATATCATTCTATATCTTTATCTAAATCGTTAGCTATAGTAATTTCAAGTTTAGTTCTATCTTTTCTACTTAGAGTGTCAGGATATAATTCAGCTTTAGCTTCTTGTACGCTTACTTTTTGCTCTGTAGCATATTGTGCTATATCTTTAGCTATTAATGCTCTTTCACTTTCTGTTCATTGTCAAAGTAATCAATTTACTGCTTGTTTATATTCTCTTGTATCAGTTATATCTTGTTTTGTATCTCATTTATTAGGATCATAATATCCAAACACTTTATTAGAGTTAATTGTTCTTGTGTTTATAGTTTCTTTTCAATCTACATTACTTTCTTTTATCTCTATAGTTCAATCATCATTTACTTTTGTAACTATTCCTGTATGTCAATATTCAGGATATAAAGGACTGTCCATAACAGCTACACTTCCTACTGTTGGTGTAGTACTATTAGTTACAGCTTTTTTCTTTTCAAAAGGATCAGTAAACATTCTTGATAATCATAGACTTTGTAAATAATCATTAGTGAACTCTCAACATTGTCATCCTTTTTCTCAATCAACCTTTGTAGATATAAAAGTATCTACTCAATTTATTAATTCTGTTTTTGATACAGTTGTGTCAGCTCATCATGTTAACTCGTCTGTTTCAGCTTCAATTTTTTCTCTTCTTGCTCTATCTAATGGAGTTTCTGTGTCTGATACCGGTGCATCAGCTACTTGTTTAATAAATGCTGGCATCTCTTTTATATGATCAGGTACATCGTTGATATTACCTCATTTAGATACAAATGTTGCCCAATCTGATATAGTTTGTTGTGTAAATGATGGTGCATCCATTACGTCTGTCATAGTTGCTACTGGTTTTCAATCTTCTCATTCTTGTATAACTACAAACTTTTTGCTTCAATCTGCTTGTGTCTCCATTCAACTAAATAATGGTTTACCTTCTATCTTTATAATGTTTCAGTCTGTTCAAGTTATTTGTGTCCCGTTACCATCTACCCAATATTTACCTGGATGTTCTTTAAATACGTTCTTATTCTCTATAAATTCTATCTTCTTTTCTGCTATTAGATCGTATCTATTAATAAGAAACGCTCTTTGTTGTATATTAGCGTCTGATACTCATGTTATTTCTTTATCAAGGTTCTCTAATAGTTCTATTCTTAATGCTTCTACATCTTCTATACTCTCTAGTTTACCTTCTATTTCAGCAGCACTAAATGAATTTAAAGCTTCTTGTATAGCTCAATTAACTTGTGTATCTAATTGATCTTGTAGTGTTTGCAACCCTCTTTCAAACGCGTCTGAATCATAATCTTCTCATATCTTTTGTATTTCAGCCATATTAGCTTCCATAATCTTAAGATTTTTGAATGTAGTCTCTGCTAATGTTATTTGATTATCCATAGCACTAAGCTTTTTAGATGATACTCAAGGTCTTCATAATGTACCTAAGTAAGCTACGTTTTGTTTAAGGTTATCTAATTGTATTTTAGCGTTTGCTATTCTTTGACTTGATTGTATCTCTGTTATCTCTCATGATAATGTTGTTATTTTATCTTTCTTCTCTTTCTGTGATAATCTATATTCTTTCTCTTCTTTTACTTTAACTAAGTATTCAGCTTGTGCCTTAGCATAATCTTGTCAATTCTTTTTAGCATTTTCTCACATAGCTTTAAACTGTGTTTTCTCTATATCACTAAGTTCATCATATTTACTTTTATCTGAAGCTGATAGCTCATCTACTCATAAAATAAAGTCATTAGCTGGAACAGTAGTTGTATCTGTAGGAGTATCAACAGTTGGAACGTCTGTTGTCTTCTTACCTTTCAAGTATTCTACAGCTGCGTCACTTCTTTCTCAAGTCTTTTTACCGTCTGAATCAAACATATCCTTAGATACTTTCTTATCAACTATCTTACTATCTTTAGCTTTCAATCATTTACCTCAGATATCTCATACTCAAGCGTTTGTTCATGATGTTTGTTTAACAACGTCAGTACTAGCTCATAGTTTTGATTTAAGAGCGTTTCTAGACATACCCATCTTTTTGCTTGTAGCAAGAAGTTCCTTACCTAATTGTTTATTAGTAAGTCATTTATCTTTCTTGATTCTCTTTAATTCATCTATCTTCTCACTAGTTAAACCCATCCTAGAAAATTATTAATTAAATGTTATTAAGCGAATATTGTTGCAACTATGCTTACTGTTCATGTTGGAGTAGATGTCTTTGTCCAATTACAAGTAAAGTTAGTTGTTGATACAGCTGATACGTCCATTACTTGATGATCTCAAGCTCAAGGTTCAAACTTCAATACGTCTGTTGTTAATGTTCATGATGTTGTTCATGCATATACTCATTTATTATTAGTTCCGTCATATGTACCGTGAGAAGAATATTCTACAGTTAAAGCATCTACTCCACTAAACATAATCATTTTAGGTTCTACTCATAAGTTATGTAATATATTCACAGTTCATGTAGCCGCTGTTAAGTCTCTATCAAATACAACTACTTCTCTTAATAGTTGGTAGTTATCTTTAGCTTGTTTAGGTGTTATATATGTAACGATATCAGTTCAAGTTGCTGCGATAGCATCTGTAGATAATTTAGGAGCTGAATCTATTACAAAGTTTGTTCAATCGTATATTAAGTCTGTTATATCACTAGCTGCAATAAGTCCATTAACTGGATCATTACCTGCTCTATCTTTTATACTTTTAGCTCATAGACTATCTACATTTATTGTACATGCTCATGTATTAATTGTAGTAGCTTTGAATCTTATTCTTTGTCATGCTGTATAAGCTGTTAATGTAGGAGTTAATGCTATAACATATGTATCACTAGCTTCTCCATCTACTGCATAAACAAATGTTCAAGATTGTTCGTTTGCTGCAATATCACTTGGTAATACCCAATTTTTAGCTCATGTTCCTCAAGTATCTGTTCAAGCTATACTTTCAGCACTTGTTGCTATTTCTCCACTTCAAGCAGCCACTGTACTAGCATTTCATGTAGCAACACCATTACCTTGTACCTCCCAAACGTTACTTGATGTATTATAGTTATAAAACAATCATGTATCTGTACACTTTATATCAACATAATTCTTTGTAGCAACTCAATCTGCTCACAATGCTGAATCTCTAGCAGCTGTTGTAGCGTATGTTTTAGCTTCTTGTAAACTTTGTGTAGCAATTTCTTTATCTATTAATTGATCGTGCATAGCAACCAAAACAATCTTTGTTCAAGCTACCCAAGTTAAACCTGTTCATCATGTAGCAGGATCAGCTGTTTGGCTTAATCTTCTTGTCAATCAAGTTAATTCTAATCAACTAACTCATGTATAAGATATCCGTTCTTCTTGCGCTCCATTATCTAAAAAGACCCTTCATTTAGTAGCTGTTGGAGCAGTTGCTACAAACAAAGTACCTGTAGGAGATAACAATTTAGCTAGTGTGCTTTCGTATCCTGATTGAAATGTTTGAGTCATTCTAATTTATTAAGTAGTTAAATCTGTTGCTAATCATGGTTTTTGTTCTATCTTCATTGATATATTCTTTAGTCTTACTTTTCAGGCTAAACTATTATTTATAAATCTAAACTGGAACTTCTTTCATAATGTATTTAAGTTTCATTTTGTCCTTAGTATATATGTTTCTTGGTATTCATCTAGTGTTTGTGTTGGCATTCATATAGCAAACGTTCCTATAGGTAGAGTTCATATTCAATCTCTAAATATTTTAACGTTATCTTTATCTATTTGTTTGGTATCTATTAATCATCAATCTGCGAATAATGTCTGTTTTAACTCTGCAAGCTCGTTTATATCAACTAACGTTCTTGTCTCTCGTAATATCTTCTTATACGTAGGATCTGTTATATAGAATTCTTTAGTTCTATACTCAAACGGTATAGGTACATCTTCATCATCTTGGTTTATCTCATCTTTATATACTTTTGGTTCTATCATTGATATAGTATAATTCTTATTCTTGAAGTTAACTCATCAATAGAAGAACTTCTGACCATCTACAAGGAAAGCATCCTTACTTAAATCATATACTATACATAGATCATTAAATGTAGCTCATTGTGTCTTAACAAACCATTTAATTAAATTATCTTTAGGTAAGAAATAACCGAAACTGTCTGTTTGGTCATTATCTAACGTACTCATTATTTTACTTATTCATTGATACTTTCTTTCTGATAACTCCAATGCTTCATATCAATCAACATCTGTTCATCTCATTATCATGTTTATCTTATTACTAGGTGTTAAGTAATAAGTTCTACTTCATGTTTCTACTATACTTGCATGATTAACTGCTCATTCTTTAACAGCTAATGATCTATTTGTATAAGTAATCGTTCAAGCTGTGTCTGTTATATCGCTAACTCATGTTACAGATATAGTGTTCTTTGTAAAATAGAATAGTGCTTGTAAATTAGCACTTAATCATGTTATAGTCTCTTGGAAAGTGAAATCATCACTTCATGCTCAAGACATATCTTCATAGTCATCTGCAACACTCTTGTATACTTTATTAGGGAAGATATCAGCTCATGATATCCATAAACAACCATTGAATACTACTCAGAATCTTACAAAAGCTCAAGCTATTCATGAAGATGGTACTGTATAAGTTGTTCAGTCTAGTTTACCGAAGTCATCAGCTCCATTAAAACAGTATATAACGTCTCATATATTAACGAAACTCATTCTACCATCTCAAGTTATATTTCATGCTGTTGTTATACTTGTAGCAACTCATGCTTCTGTTATAGAGTATAGCTTATGTGTAGCATCAGTATTATGTCTTACAACCAGTCTATCGTTAGTCTCCACTGTCCTTAAATAAGATCATATACCTTTAGGATAACTTCAAGCTGTTAATGTAGCAAACAGTTGATGACCAGGTCTTATTGTTATACTCTCTCAATCGAGTCTAGCGTTTCTTAAGTAAGGAGAAAATTTATCAGCAAGAAAAAGGTTGACAGTATTATCAACGTATCATCAAGAGAAAGTATTCTTAGGAGATATCCATTTAGCCGACGAGTAACTCATTAACTATATTTTAATAAATTAAATGTTTAATCTACTCTTTCCTATCTTATATTGTGTTCAATTAAGTTTCTCATATGTTGTACCGTTATAGTATGTATACATCTCTTTAACCTGTCATATACCAAAGTTTAGTATTTCAGCAGCTCTTGCTTCTTCTCATCTATTATACAGTATCTCTCACACTGCTAAGTAAGGTACAGTACCTTTAGCGAACAAATCATTATCAATATCAGTAGTATCAGTTGTTGCTGTCAATGTTGATGGTAATTTTTCATACCTTAACCTTATTATTCAATCTAAGTCATTCATATTGAATAGGATCATATAAGCATTATCTTTGATTACATAAAAAGGAGCTATCTTATATGGTGATTCATATATAGAATTAGCTCTATTCCTTTGGTAATTGTTACCTTTATATTGGTTTAAATCTTCGAATATATCATCAAAGTTTTTAGCTTCTAATTTAAACTTATTATTATATGTTATGTTTATAACGTTAGCATAATCAGTTGGTAACGTAAACGCTACACTTACTTCCATTCAGCTTTTAAATGCAAATAGTACTCAAGTTACTCATGTAAACGTTGTCGATCCTTTTCATGTATATGTTATAATATTTCATGCTATATATAATGATCATGTACTCTCAAAGTTAGTTGTATCCGCTACTGTCAATGTAGTTGCTCATACTGTTGTATCAGCTGATAAACTAGTTGTTGGTACATTAGCGTAGAATCTATCAGTATTCAAAAACGGCAAAGTTCATTTCCTTGCTGTTTCTTTTGTTAATGGATTAATAACTCTACCAGTACATATTCTTTGTTGTGCTGTATTTATCATTAGATCAACTAACGTATACGGAAACGATGACGAATTCTGTTCCTCTCTTAATATATCATAACAAACCTCTCTAAAATCACTTAAATCTACACTCATGTCTTTATCTTAGTATTTAAAGATTATCATAACAATTTATTTCTCATCTCTTCTAATTGTTTCGGTGTCTTTCATGCTAAATCTATACTATGTTCATGTATTTCTGTTGGTTTTCATTCTAATATCTGCTTTCTATCAAAATTTATCTTGGCTACATCAGTAAGAGCTTTCACATCTCTTGACTCCATTTGTAAAGGATTAACAGTATTTAAATACTCATTAGTTAACTTTGTAACCTTATTAATAATACTATCTATAGCTTCTATAATATGTCAATGGCTGTCGTATGTTGTCTTAATTGTTTCAGGTACTTTATCTATAATACTCTTTACTGTATCTCTCTTTACTCAAGTTTCTTTCTCTATATCCCTAAGGCTTTTCTGTGGATCTTTTAATTTAGCTTTAATTACTTTTATTTTATCTTCAGACCTAGTTTTCTTTCATTTTGCCATACAGATAATTTTAGTGAATAAATAGCATAGTCTTGCCGATTTAGTTGATTTAAGCACAACTACTTTAATTAGTTATAAACAAGTTATGGTCAATTGCAAGAGGAAGTTAGACTTTTATTATACTAGAAAAAGACATAATTAAATGCCTTAGTCTATCTGTAGATCATTATGATAAATGAATATCACAATTAATATAGTTATAATAATTAATACATTAATATCAAGTGTTTTTTGTATAGACCCAACTAGTTACAAAATCACCAAATTCATTTATATGTTAACTATCTAGAGTTTGTTTAACATATATAATAGTTGATGTTAACTTTAGACCTTTTTAGTAACAAAAAAAGACCAAAATATTATTTAAGTCCTTTATATGTAATATAATATAGTTATATATACTAGATATATATAGAATAAGAGTTATTGCAATTATATGTTTTAGTAGGGAAGAAAAATTAAGTCCCTATATAATAAGCATTAAGTAAGTATATTTTCTAATACAAGAAAATTGTCCTTAACATTCTTGCTTATAGTTTACAGTATACAGTATATAGTATAGAGTAAACAATAAACACCCCGGAGAAAGCATTTACTGTTTATTATATAGGGTATTGAATCATTCCACAGATCATTGCCGTTTATAGCGGTTTTGAGCAGGTCCATTAACTTCACAAGTCCCAAGAAAGAATATTAATGTAATTACGTTATAAATATATTAATTAATAATACAAGAGGAAGTTAGACTTTCTTATATTTATTAGTCATTATTATTAGTTAAAAAGGTAGATAATTGGTTATATTTATTAGTTTTTCATCACTCTAATATTTTAAGTAATCATTTTAAACAATCGCAACCCTCATTAATTGCATCTTCCAATTTGTAAAGGAATATACTCCTTTCTCACGCACATAATTTATAATATTCTCTTATTCAAAGAGTTATAAAAAAATGTTTATCTGCTGTCTTTTTTTCATAATGATTAATATCTCCTTCTTTAATATCTATTCAACGAGTATATTTTTGACTTAATTCATTAAATTCATATTTATAAATCCCATCGACTCTATGAGAAAAAGTATATGATTCTCAAGGGGACCGAGTAAATCAATATTTCCAAAGTAAAGATTTTAAGTAGTATTCATTTATATTAACATTTAATCAATCAAATCTCCATAGCTGTTGTTTTTTATTAGTCATTTTATTCTTAATTATTAGTTAAAAAGGAGTATATTTCTATACTCCCTTATATGTTATTCTGTTACCTCTTCCTCTACTACTGATTCTACTTCTTCTACTGGATCTGGTGTAATCTCTCATCTTTCTTGTAGGTATTTAACTAGTTCTTTAACCTCTTCATAAGGTTTTGTTCCTAGATATTGTAGAACTACTTCTACATTCCTTGCGTCATAACTTACTTTAGCCATATTTATATTAGTTAGTTTTTAAAAACTTGTTATTGTATAATTCTTCTTATAAACATTATATATTAATTATATTATAAATCAATTATAAATTCTTTTATTATATCTATATCTTCTGATATCTCTTCTATTCATGAATATGTATCTATACTATTTAATATCTCTAGTATGTTATTAGGTATCTCCATAGTTATATTAGTTAAGTTTAAAACTTGATTCTCTCACACATACTATATTGTCTTTTCTAAAATAATATATAACTTCTCTTCATCATTCTTCTCATTCATAATAAAGGACATTCATGGTCTCTAGGTCTGTTTTAGGTTCTCATACAAATGTAAATGGTTCTTTAACACCTTTACACCATATTGATATCTTTTTAGTATTCATAATATATTAATTAATTAATTAAATTAGGGGGAGTAAATAACCCCCCTACTTATTATAGTTCTTCCTGACATCAGGAAGAACTACTTCTTTCCTTTCAATACACAGTTCTTGCATCTCTTGGGTGGATGTACTAAGTTCTTTAACAAAAGACAATTTCTACTTCCTGGTACTCTTCCACAAACATGTTTCATTTTAATCACCCCCTTTATGTTAAATCAAAGATAATATCTAAATCGTTTTTATACTCTTTTATAATCTCTTCTGCTATCTCTTCTGTTTTCATAAATTTAATTATTATTCCTCTTTTTTTATACATTGCAGAGTCTACTCAATAATATTTATCATCAATATCATAAGATATATTATATTTATATTGACAATAATATTCCCAATCAGGTATCCATCAATTATTTAATTCATCTATTCTTTTATTAATTCTTACTATAGCTTTACGTTTACTTAATTCTTTTGCAGCTTCTTCTCTAGTTAAGAACGAGCTTCACGTAGATACAACATCATCTGCATAGGTAGTATCATAGCTATAACTTAATATATCTCATTCAAAATCTATAACATAGTAGCTATCTCAATCTTTCATATCCCATATAGTTTTAGGCTTCTCTTCATATCAGTCTAATTGTTTCTTTAAATCTTCTCTTTCTTCTCTTGTTAAGTCTTTTATATTAATCATTGTTGTTTATTTATTAATAATTAAATTATTTTAAAACTTTTCTATTCTGAAATAAGTAATATTACTATTCATGCAGAAAACATAACTACCATTGTGATATATATAAACGCTCATATATTTCTAGTAGCTATATACATAAATAAAAATACTACAAAACATAAAAAAGATATAATAAATGGCAGTATAAATATAAGTCATATTTTTTTCAATTTATTCATTGTTATTTAATAGTAAGGTATTAAAGTTATTATTTTATATCAAAAATAATATCTAAATCGTTTTTATACTCTTTTATAATCTCTTCTGCTATTTCTTCTGTTTGCATATATTTAATTGCATGTGATTCTTTTCTATACGTTGTAAAGTCACATTTATAACATTTAGCATATAAATTATTATTGTAGTATATATTATATTTATAATGATC
>Ga0208769_1000911_pt1 | contig 13686 bp, 7 predicted proteins | sample AntAceMetag02UKC_FD_184768 | JGI IMG/M metagenome (GOLD analysis project Ga0208769, IMG submission 184768) | Saline lake microbial communities from Ace Lake, Antarctica- Antarctic Ace Lake Metagenome 02UKC (SPAdes) (version 2) | ecosystem: Environmental > Aquatic > Non-marine Saline and Alkaline...
CTGCCTGCCCTAGTGCCGGTAACTCCTTCTTCTTATCTCCCCAGAATACCTCATTAATATCCTTATAGCCCAATGGGTAGTTGACATACTTACATCTCTCCTTGCCAAATATAAGAGCTAATTGATTCCTAAGTACAATACCTGGCTTATCATTATCGGTGCTGAATATAATCGTATCTACATCCTTAAAGAAGCTCTGCACATACTTATCGTTGGCATAGGCAAACTCATGAGTGAACTCTTTCGCATTAGGATTGGGAGCACCCATTGGCACCGACATTGTATTGTTATAACCACATTCCTTCCATGTCAGAAAATCCACTTCTCCTTCGGTGATTAAGACTGTCTTAGGCTTCTCCTCCTCCCACTGTATCGACTGCATACCCAGAAATAGAGCCTTTGCTCCATGCTCTCTTTTCATCTGCCAGAACTTAGGAGAGTCCTGTCCTGCTTTCCATCTCACATCGAAGTACTTAACATTCACCAAGGTAAGAGCGATATAAAAAGGATAGCCTATGATTGGTTTGCGAGCCTTTGAAAATTCAAAAATCTTCTCTTTAAGTAATGTCTTGGTGCTTATCCCTCTCCCTGCGTAGTACTCCCTGACCTCCTGTGAATATGTCTGTGCTACTTGCTTTGGCATACGAGAGTTCTCTGCTACCTTATCGAACTTATCGGCTATATCCAGGTTCATAGACCATCCACAATGATTGCAATGCAGCCAGCGATTCCCTTCCTCATTGTTTACAGTAAGGCACTGGGCATTCTTATGCTTCTGACGAGTACTATTACATTGAGGACAGATAGTTGAGTACCTGATCTTGCCGGATTTTTCTTCTATATTGAGTTCAGAAAATGTCATCCTTTAAAATACTTTTCGCTTGCCTCATTTCTGAATATGTACTTGGGTCCATTGCCATCGTGATCTGGAAACGGATAACAGAAGTTAATCTTTGGAGCAACGACCTGTGTGCCATTAAGCGAAGGTCTGGTGAGATTTGTAACGGCTCCTACCGTTAGCCCTGAAAGATCGGAAAACTGCTTTACTGTAAAGATATTGTAACGCATGCAGGTCTTAACGAGCTCTTCAGTGAGATTCTTTTCTTTTGCTAACTTCTCAATCAGCAAGGGATCAGTCTTAACAAACTTGCACTCAACCCCCGTTATTAGTCCTAAAATTTCATCTTCCATAGTTTTGTAAATAATTTATCACTGCAAATTTACATATTATTTTTAATTATACAATATTATCTTGCATATTTTATTATCTACTACAATAAAAAAGAGCATCCTTGCTAAGATGCCCTATTTATGCGAAGAAGAAGACTTCTATAATAGTAGCCCTATCACCAATCCAATTGCAGTCCCAATAGCTGTTGTAGCCTTCCAGAACCTCTTTCTCCTCTCATTCTTGTCAAGTTGATCCTTGTATAATGATGCTTTTTCTTCTGAGTTACTAGCCTTTGTATCAGAGTTTCTTGCTGACTCCTTAGTGATTAAGAAGCTCTTCCTGTAGCTCAGAACAAGCGTATCTTTATTATATCCTATCTGCTCGCAATTTACTAACTGATCCTCCAATGTCACTACAAGGCTTGTCAGCGCTTGATTCTCTAGGTAGTCAGCATGAATGTTCTTAACTTGTGGCTCATTGAAGGGGAATTTGTCAGCGCCCGGGAATGGATATGCTGTATCGTGCAAGAACTTGTACGAGCTATCTGCTGGCATGTTTAAGAGCCATGCGGGTATGTCTGCAAGCTTCTTCTTTAATCCTTGGTTCTCTATTACCAGTCTAACCCTTTCTGCCTCTAATCGCTTGTTTTCAGCCTCTACTGCTAATCTTGCTTTGACTTCAATGTTAAGGGAGTCTTCTAAGGTGCGATTCTTTAAGTCCAGAATATCGTTCTGTAAATCGAGTCCGGTTACTCTTGTGAATAGCTTTTCAGCCTCTCTTCTGTTACACCCTCCATTTATGAATGAGATAATAAACAATGTGAGTAAAACTATCAATCCGCATGTTTTGATTCGACCAGCATTCTTGCCAATCCAATCTAATACTATTCCTATGTAATGGAATATTTTACTTAGTAATTTTTTCATGATGCCTGTGTTAAGTTAACAAGTTATTATATTATATGGAGTTTAAATTTATCCGGAAGAATTTCCATAAGCACATTCATTGCCTGAGTGCTCTGTGCTGAGTCAAGATAGCCATCTCCATTAATATCCTCGAAATACATTCCCGGGGCAATACACCCCTCCAATTGAATCTTCTCCCCTGCTGCGAAATTTGCGATATGCATGAGAATAGCTGTTCTGTTTTTTACATTCGTAACAGAGATAGCACGTTGTCCGTTTGGACGTATAATTTTTCTGCAAATATATATCCCTTCGGGAATACAAGAAATAAAGCTTTGGTTATCTCTCCATGCAAGCTCAAGGCATACAAGCTCAAGTAATTTTTTAACACCTTTCATTACGAATAAAGCTCCTTTTGTTTCTTCTGGTAGATATTCTCTACTGATAATCATTTTCATCTCAATTGCTTTTATTGGTTACTATCCGGATATTCCAGTGCTATTGTAGCCTGCTGTCTCGCTACCATAGCTGCTGACTCTCTGTATGCATCAAGCATTGTATATTTATCAGGTGTGGGCTTGGTCTTGGATGGAGTGCTCTTCACTACCACATCTTTCTTCTCCCTGAACTCCTCCTCTGTCAAGCCTATCATATTATCAAGGTACCGGACATACTCGGACCAGTAAACATTAAGGAATCTCTTCCTCTGTGCCTCTGTCAGTGCTTTTCCATTCTTATATGATGGCACAGTAGGTCTCCTGAGTAAACCATTTGATTTAAGCAGATTATACTCCCCTTTGTACTTCTTCTGTAAATCAATATCATCCATTACATTAAATCTCTGATTCTTCCCTGATTCAATATCCATGAAGTTTTCCTGCAAGAAAGGATCCGATGGGTACCATTTCTTATACACGTCCGTTTTCCTACTCAATTCTTCCAGCACAGGTATCTGTTCATCCAAGGACTTCTGTAACCTACCGGCTCTTACTTTATCCTGCACCTCATAGAGCTTTCCTATTGCTTCCTCCTCTAATCCTTGCTCTTTTGCAGTCTCTATTGTTCTTAGAAACTCACTATTTGCATCTCCCATACGTGAAGACAAGGCAGCAAATCGGTTCGTGAGATATCCAATATTACCCTCAACATATCTTTTTAACTCTGGCTTATCGTATTCCTGAATCTTTAACAGGTTATTTAAAATAGCATCCGACCACGTTCTTTTCCTTCCATAATAATCAAGCTGTCCTGTCATCCCTGCATAAATATCTTTTACTGACTTATAAAATGGAATGTTTGTTCGAGCTACATAGTCCATCACATTACCAATCCTTTCTTCTGTGGTGATATTTGGATTATGATATTTAGAGGCACTAGGAGTCTGTATGGAGGCACTTCGAAAATCCCTGTCAGCAATTACCTGTGCGACAACTCCCAATACCGGGTCCCCAAATGCAAGCCCCGGACGAGTCTCCCCAAGTTGAGCCTTATCTATTTTTTGTAATTGGAATGGGAGAAATTTACTCAACTCCAAAGCATCCATATCACTGTCACTATAAGTATATAGGTATAGCGGAGACAGATAACGAGCCACATTAACCTCTTTTTTCCCTACCTTAAAACTTAATGGGATATTAACTCCGGGAATCTTAGCTACTCCCTTACGACCCTCTCTCAACTCCTTCTCCTCATCTGTCTCTCCTGATAGATTACTGGCAATGTTCCCCAACAACTTAATCATCATAAGCGTTCCTATGGTAGTCATCGGAGATGTTGTCATTCCATTAACAATGATCCTCTGAAGGTCAGCCTGAAACTTAACAAATGGATTACCTATTACGGGCATTTTTGATGCCACATCCCATGTCTTTCCTACTGTTGTGTAGTTCTGGAATGAGTCATAAACCCTCCTTATTGCTACCTCATGAGACAACCCTTGTTTCCGGAATATTCTGTATGCTGCATACTTGGCAATATTGTCAGCTCCCTGATATAGCTTGGTAGCAGCCTCATCAGCCCATCCAAATGCTTTTGCAATCCGTTTCCATGCTCCGTTTGCTTTCTCTATCCCATTTACTACAGGTCTGTTCTCTGGGGTGACAGGGGTAAAATCAGTTGTTAATGCGGTTCTCCCCATAATCCCTGCTTTTAACAGAGACTTATATTCTGCGGTTCCCTTGTTCCATGGCTTCTCTATGCCTAGCTTTACCTGTTCAGCAACAAGGTGACTTGGATTAACCCCGGCTATTGAGGCGAAGAAAAGGTTTCCTGTATAGTTTCCTGTCTGTACAAATGGATTATAGACTGTAAAGAACTTCTTATAAAACTGCCTCAGCTTAGTCTTGTCGTACATCTTAATCACATCGTAAGACATATCAGTCAGGTGACTAGCGTAAAAGAATCCGGTAAAATCCTCCACTATATGATTTGCCACTGCCTTATTTCTGAATGGTCCCCATTTATAGGATCCGCTTAATTGTCTGAATCCTTTCGGTACCTCCCCCTTCTTTACTTTCTGTACAAAGTCCGGATGGTCTGCTATGGTCTGATCCATGTATTCTTTTACGGCAGCATTCTGAATAGTCTGCATAACCCTTTTTGTTGTGAGGTAAACCGGATCAGTGATAGCATGGTCCTTCTTCCACTCATCCACTTCCTCCCTTGCTTTAAACATATCCAGTTCCAGAGCATTAGTCTTTTTCTTGGTGCGGTTGTTATTAACCATGTCAGCTACTTCCTTTGGGAGAGTATAAACATCATACATCCTTGCAATATACTTTGAGTCTCCGGTGACATCCTTAAACTTCAAGTAAGTCTCGCTATCAATAAACCCATTGGCATAATTTGTCTCATGCACCCATGTATTGAGCTCCCTCAGTTGCGAGTAAAGATTCTTCTCCGCTACGGTCAAATCTCCATATACAAGCTTCTCTGTTGCTATCTCTGGGTCCAGAGCATCCCTTACTCTTCTCAGTGATTCCGGATCGGAGTTTACAATCTTTAATAACTGCTTACTTACTTGTGATGCTTCATAGGGAGCAAATTCCTTTACCGTGCCACTCATCCTTAGCTTTCCAAGGATATCTCTCTCTGTACGTCCCAATCCACCAAACCAATTAGTAACTGTCTTAGAAGTCCATCTTAGTGCGTCAATCTGTGACTGCCCTCCCTGTTGTAACTTCCCTGCAATCCAATCAGCTATCGCATCCCTTGGCTTTATCAGTTGCTTCCAGAGAGCTGTATTGCCTCTACTAATAATATCAGGAGGGAGGAATCGCATCCGTAGCTTACCCTGATCTTCTGCGTTCTTTTTAATATCTGTCTCTGCCTCTCCTGTGGATATTTTTATTTTACCTGCTATCTTCTCGGAGTTTTTCTTCGCCTCAGCCTTCAGCCCCTCTTCAAATTTAGCCACATCCTCACGTAACTGCTTGGACTCATCAAAGGTTATTTCCCCCTTGTCAATAGCATCCAGTACCGCATCAACGGATTGGTAGTTTTTGTCTTTAAACTTAACTCCCTGTTCCTTGGAGGGTTCCTTCTTAACTTCTGACTTTACTTCTTCGCTAGGTTTCGCCTCACCTTTGTCAGTAACTCCTGCTTTATCTCCCTTTGCGCTTGGAGGAAGCTTATCCCCTTTACCTGTGCCCTCTGTAGAATCGGGTTTGTCGATGGTTTTTTCTTCATTGAGTTTTTTTATTGCGGGTTCATACTTTTCCAAGTCAATTAAGTTAGACCTATCTTTTTCTATGGCATTATTTAAGGTGCGTTGCTCCCATTCCTCCCTGTTATTCTTCGGCTTCCTTAGTCCACCTCCATCTTTCCTTCCATACTTATCCTTCAACTCCAGTTCATTCTTTACAAGACGCTGCTCTATATCACTACGCTTTTGCTCTATTGTTTTTTTCTCAACACCTAACGCTTCTTTCATAACAAGTGGTTGTACGGTGTCATAGGTTAAGTCTTTCGGACGACCTTGTTTCTCTATGGCATCATAAACCTGCTCTCTCCTCACGTCATTGTAACCAAAATGATCTTTGAACTCATCCCAGAACGCACCAAACTCTTTATCCGCATCCATCTTTTTCTGTTTAGCAATACGGTTATAACCTTCTTCTCCAACATTCTTTGCTTCCTCATGGATTGATTTAGCCAAAGTCAATTGTTCCTGCATGGTTGCAACTAGCTTTTTATTCACTTCAATAGGAACTGTTTTATCACCAACCTTCTTAGTGCGTCCTTCTTGTTTCGACTGAGATAAGTTCTCCTCTGCTACCTTAACTCTGCGTTCTGCTTCGGATAAGCTACCATAAGATTCCGCAACTGTTCTAAATTCCCTTGCTTTCGGATTAGTGGGACCGGATACTCCTGTTTTTATCGCTGGGGTTTTTGCAGGGAATCCCTTCTTTACAATCCCTAATGCTGTACGGATATCGCCTACCTCCAATGAACCATCCTTGTAGATGTCAACAATCAAATTGCCATCCTTAACTCTTATCCCGAGTTTATTGAGTTTCTTTATAACATCGGGAGGTAAGTTATTTAAGTCCTCATGTTCGTAATTTGTTTTCATGAGACTATCCTTTAAATCAGGAGGCATCTCTGATTCTTTCTCCCGAGCAAAGTCTTTATTTTTTCCCAAAAGGATATCCTCTGCTGCGGTCAGATCATCAATCAACTGATTCTTCTGCTCCTTGAATATCTTATCGTCCTTAACTATTTTCTGCCTGTCCAGTTTCTTCTCAACAGTTTTTACAGTCTCTTTTTTAACTTCGGCAGGTGTCTCTTCTACTGCAGGCTTCTCAGGCTTCCATTTAGCTGTAGTCTCATCCCTCTTTGCTAGAACTTCTTCCTTAGTCGCTCCTGACTTAACTGCAAATGTAGCTTCCGATTCCTTTCCTACCTTTACATTATAGAGATCAAGAGATGGTTCTCCCTCTTCATTTTTTTGTACTCCCTTGTAATCTACTTCAAGCTCTTTGGCAATATCTTCCGGAGTTGATACTTCTTCCTTTGTAAACGGGTTCTCTTCCGGCTTAATCTCTTTCTTTGGGATCATGCTCCAATAATCACCAACCATCTTACTCTCTTCTGGGGTGCGCTCATTAACCGGCTTATCGACTGCTGCCAACAACTTTGCCTCATCAATACCTTTCTCTTTAAGCTTTTTAGAAACTCCAATTTTATCTTCTACTGGCAATGATGCTGCCTGTGTGCGCATCTTATTGTCCTCTAATTGTAATCCTGTCTCCATCGCATCCTGTTGTGCCTCTGCCGGACTGCGAGCCTTCTGTACATCAACTAAGAGACCTTCTTTATTATAGAGTTCTGTCATCTCTCCGTTCTGAACAACTTTATCTGCAAGGAGATTAACATCCTCCATGCCTACTCCACGACTACCCCAAAGTAATTTCTGTTTTAATAAGGCAGGGACTTTCTCAGAATTGAGGATGTCAGCCAATACCTTATCATCCTTTGACAAAATATCCATTGTCTCTTTATACTCCTTTGCTCCAATGGCTTCGAGCTCCCATGGTTTAATATCAACCTCAAATTGTCCTTCACCTGGTTTCTTAGGATCGTATTGCAATGACTTATAAAGTTTGACTGCTGCCTTTTTGGGGTCAGTCACTATCTCCGGTACTTTCCCTATTAATCTCTGCCCTTTAAGCATTGCAAGTAATAAAACTGTCTCTGAAAAAGCCTGCATTGTCAACGGCTCCCCTTCCATTGCTGCACCTCCTCCGGCAAATAGAGCACTCTCGGCTGTCAATCCTCCTGCTGCTACACCAACCTTTGCGCCTACCCTTGCTGCTGTGCCGGGAATCGCACTGGCTTTACTGGCTACTGCTGCAGATGCAAGTCCTATTCCTCCTACTCCAATACCGAGTACGGTAGATTTTAATCCTGCTGATAATGATTGGGAGAACTTAATATCATCAAAGTTTGCGTCTGGTTGTGACCATTGCCCCAAGGCATCACCTACGGCACTATAAGAGCCAAGAGCTGTTCCCGATGAACTCATACTCATTGCTCCCTGTGTAATCCTTGCAGCACCCTTTAAAACAAGTTCTTTGGCTAATTTCTCTTCAATCCCAGAAGTTACAAGTTTCTCTACCCCCTTTGTCATCATCTTATTTACAATGGGTTTTGCTGCTGCTTTCCCTATCGAACCCCCAACTTTCCCCATTCCTCCAAAGAACCATGAGTCCCCTAAGAACGACAATGCGGTAGCCGTAACGTCAGTTAAGGTATTGGAATCATACTTGCTTAACCATTCTTCATTTGCTCGGGGTTCTCCATTAATAATAGCATCAGCTAATCCTACTATGGTCTGGTTATATGCCTTCCCTAATACGTAATCAAGTTTTGAAGGAGTTGTAATGGCTAATTTAAGATCATCTTTTTCTTTAAGCAGACGAGCCTTCTCATCTGAGACCGGACGTGTAGGTAGTATTAATCCTCCTGAGAAGTTCATTGAGGGCAACATCTCTGTATTATCTTGTGGTAGTGCTGCAATCTCCTTGTCAATATCAGAAATACGATTTGTGACTTGTTCCTTAAAATTTATCTTCCCAATCGATTCGTATGTGATACGAGAGACTGCATCACTAAGATTATTTTGTTCCGGACCTTTAAATTCAGGCGACTCTAATGATAGGTCAGGAGTATCAAATTGTTTTGGATCGGTTGCTACTTCCTGAGAAAGCTCTTCTTCTGAAGGTTTTGTAGAAACTGGTAAGCTGTCTTTTGCAATATTCCCAAACATCTGAGATATAACGTCTTTGGAAGGCAGCCCAAATTCGCCAGGTTCTTTTTTTTTTAACCCCAGATCACTAACAAATGTGTCATAGTCCGGAGGCATATCAAAGCCATCATTAGAAAGAGTCTCAAAAAAGGCTTTCGATTTTACCGTATCAGTCAGGTCTTTAGCAAATGTGTCATAGTCCGGAGGCATATCAAAGCCATCATTAGAAAGAGTCTCAAAAAAGGCTTTCGATTTTACCGTATCAGTCAGGTCTTTAGCAAATGTGTCATAGTCTGGAAGTTCATAAGTCCCTTTCAGATTAGCATGTAACGCTTCTAATTTTTTGTTAGTGCTCATTTCTTCTTGGGTATATCTGGTTTCTTGCTCCACTCTATCTTAGTACTTCCAAATGGAGACTTTAACTTGGGAACAACAGTTGTTCCATAAAGGTCTTTCAGCTTCTTATTCTGTCCAGCTACGGTAATAGGCAGATTATCCGCACTTGCCCCTATCGTGCTACGAGGCACAATGAATGTAGTGTTATTCGGGATATATGGAGTTAGATTCTGTGACGTGGTTCTGAATATGAATACATCATTTGTAGGGTCATAATAAGATAACGTCCCCTCAACATCTCCTCCTGTCTTCATTGGTTGCCATGTATTTCCAATAAAAAACTCCGCTCCTTCTATGTTAGTAGGAACTTGTAACTTCTTATTTGCACTGAACTCATAGGTATTGGTGAAAGTCTTCCCTTCGGGTCCACTACCATATATGAGAGGTTCTTTTCTCAGTTGCCCCGGACTTGTTTTAAAGTCTTTTGCTCCTAAGAAATTAAGAGCAAACCCTCCTCCTGTGCCGGAAAGCTTATCAACCATCTTTTGCTTGAACTTGGGATTGTACATGGCAACAAAGTAATCCTCGTCCTTCATAACCCCAAGTGTAGGATCACCCTTCCTTGTATTTGCAACTGCCTGCTTAACTTCTTTTGGTGCAGTGATGAAAAGCTGTCTCAAATCAGCCTCTTGCTTCTTCTCTATTGCAGGAGTAGTCACCTCTCTCTGTCTTGATCCAAGCTGTCCTGATTCAGGGTCGGTATAAGGCTCTGTGATAAGTTCTGGCTTTGTAATAAAATCCGTATTCTCTCTGACAAACTTATGAACATCTGCAAGCACGGGCTTTTTAACAATCAGATTATTAAGTTTCTCTTTTCTACTCAGAATATCGTTGTCCCCAAGAACACCCTGTATATTCTGCATCGTAGCTTCTTTGTCTATCAGATCATTATTTTTAGGATCATCCAATTGTTTCTGGTAAAAATCATATATCCCTTTCTGCTCGTTCCAGATACTTACCTTATTCTTCACGCTGGCCAGGGCATCATTAATCCCTTTGAACATCATTTGCTCTTCTGTGGATTTAGGGCTAGATAAGTTCATCCCTCTTTTACTGAAATCCATAAACGTGCTTACTATCCTATCCCTCTCACCCATTATCTCCTGTAATCCCTTCTGATCCTCCCATGCCTTGACATCGAACATGAGAGTATTAAGTGTTTTGGAATTTTCTGCCTGACGTTTATCTTCTGCCTGCTTTAATTGCTGATACTTAGCCATATTGTGCCTGCGAACAAACTCAATAGGGTCATGTGACGAATCACCTAAATATGGTGCTGCTTGGAATCCGGGGTCGATTGTCTTTGCCATGATTTATCCTTTTAATCCTTGAATAGCTTTTACTATTTCTTCCATAGAGAAATTCCCTTCAGCTCCTCCAACTCCATTTCCCATAAGTAAGGATGAGTTTAATTCGGGATTAATAGCCTCTGCTGTACTCCCAAATAAATCACTAGCACCGGAGAATGTGTTCTTAGTCCCAGAGCCTCTTAGTTGTGATGCTGTCCGTGCTGCCTGTAAATACGGCTGTGCCTCATTCCAATTCCATACCCGATTCTCTTCATTAGCTTTCACTCCAAGAGAGCTCATATAATCTCCTTTGAATCCAGCAACTTGTTCTGCGGTTGTCCGTGCAAGATCAGAGAACGAGTTCTGCTCTCTTCCTACAAGCTGCCCAAGCATCCCAAAAGCCTCTGAGCCAGAGCCAAGTTCTGAAGCTGCCTTCATACCTGCTGCGGTGGCTCCTTTTATCTCATCACGATAAAGTTCTCCTCCGGGAATATCCTGATTAAAGGTCTGCCCATACGAGTAATCAACAAGTTTATTAACACTCGGAGCTATGGCTGCATCAGGACGAGGATATTGTGCCTCAATCTGACTTGCTTTCTTCCTTTGGGATAAACCAGTTACCCCCTGTATTATCGAAGGGATTGCATTAAGAAGCAAACTTATAGGGATTGATAATCCTCCTGTTGCTGGTGCTGCTGCTAATCCTGCTGCTGTTACTATACCTCCCATAATTATAATTATTTTAGAAATAGTTTCATTCTTCTACTCCCTGTTAATAAAAGCATTAATTCCTTTTTTTTAGTAAACTCATACCTGTTTGCAATAGTAAAAACATTACATATTCCATTGATCCAAGAATATACAGTGATTGTAATACAATACGGACATTTTTTATATTTAGACAATGTAATATGGCATCTCATCTTTATTCTTTTTTGTTTTTTTGTAACCATATAAGACACTCCGTCTTTAGAAATGCTTTTCTGTTTGAATCCATACTGTAAAATTATTCGCTCCATGGCTCTATATTTATAAAATTATATACTTCTCTCGCTTCCTGTTGAAAAAACTACTATTGAATTGAATCTTACCTTCTTCCTATGCTCAATGCTCTTAAATCGCATGAAACAGTACCTACCCCTCATCTCTCTTCCATTCATCTTTTTATCATTAACACTTACAAAGGTACCTTTAGAATTTTCATCTTTCAAAATTTCTCCATAAAAAATACCTTCTCTTCTGTCCCATAAAGATACATTACTTTCCATAATCTCATTCACGGCAGAGGCTTCTTCCGGTATCATTATGCTCTTGCTCTCACTTGTCCACTGATGGTCTGAGTACACGGAAATGGCATCAAACACCTTATTCTGTTCGGGATTAATATTTGAAACAAATTCTAACTCTGCATGTACCGGGGTCCCTCCCCATGAAAGATAATCCTGCCCCCCATTATTGCTCATAATCCATATCCTCTGACGGTAAGCATGAGCAAAAAAGACTCCTAGATGAATATATGCCTCGGTCTTCTGATCTATGCGACTTTTAAACCGGCCATCCTTCTCACTAAAAATGATACCCTTGACATCCTCCCCAATCCTGAATGCGAACCATACCTCCTCATAATCATTATTTGCTCCAATATTTATGCTTAATGTATTAGCCCTGCCACTTGCCTGAATCCATTTAGCTGTATCCTTAAACCATCGAGATACTTTATATTGAGCAGAAGATAAAGCTACCTGCCCATTAGGTGCGGACCGGATAAGTGCTCCCTCATTATTATCCCAATAATACATATTCCTTCCATTGACCATGACACTCTGCGGATGTTGACATCCATGATCTGATTCCATTGGCCTGAGAGAGCCGAGGAATCGATCTGTCAAGGTAAATTGTTCCGTGCCATCTGCATTGAAGTTCTGGATGCGATTAATATAAATACTTGTCTCTTTATACATCTGCAAAACTTTCAGAGTATAACCTACTTCTCTTAACCCGGTTATGTCACCATTCTTCTTAGGAAGATCCTCATAGTCATCAAAAGTAAAATGTGCTAAATTATTTGTCCTGGTTCCGGTAATGATAAACCCTCCATTTCTTATTCTTTCATCTAAGGCTACTTGTTTCTGACTTAAATCATCAAGGAACGGAAATCCATTTGAGGTTAGTTTATTATAAACAGTCCACGTCCACCAATCGCTCGGGGATATACTCTCACACCAGAAAGTTTGTATTTCTTCTGATTCATGTTTGTAGTTAAGGCGTTTGTATTTATAACTATCATTAGCATCATTAATAACCTCTGCTGGGGTAATCGATAGTCCATCTGCATCAAGCACTTGATCGACATCTCCCTTATGGTATTGGTTCCCATTGGCATCAATCCCTATCTCAAACACCATCCCTGTGCCATAAGGAGTAGTGCCGAGGAGCCCCCTTCGTGGTTGATATATTTCGCCAATAATATTTACTTCCCCAACAAACGGAACAGGAATATTTGTCGCTTGAAAGTAGAGATAATCTCCTCCCACTGCTTCTCCATATACCGTTCCTTCTTCAGCAATTTCATAATCATAAAGATCATCATATTTGGTAACTACTCCTGTCCCAGAATCAATCGTTCCCATAAGTCGAATCCTGTCTCCCTCTGTATGGACATAATCAGTTACTCTCCATCGAGAATTTTGTCCTCTTGCAAGGCTGATAGATGCCTGGATATTTACTCCATAATGACTAGATAACCCATAAGGTGCGAGGCTTACTATATCATCTATTCTCATTTGCACAAACCAATCCATAGAGATATTTCCGAAATACACTATCTCATAAGATGTAGCCCATATATTACCGTTTCTGTCCAAAGGGGGCTTGTGATAAATATTGAATGTAACTACTGCTCGCTCGTCTATTCCCGGCCCATCTGTTTCTGTGTAGAAAGGGAGCTGGACATTCATGTCTTTTGTCTTAACAACTGAACATGTTCTTCCTTCGTTATCCTTATACACAATCCCATATCCATGTGTAGCACCACATTTTAGGGTAGGATGCTTAACCGTCAACCCATCATCAAGAATATAACAAGTAAACGTCCAATCCTTATAAACAAAACTAATATCTCCAGATTCATTATATATAACTCCATTCTGCTCTACAATGAACCTCATAGACAATGGA